>Ga0209802_1001078_pt1 | contig 20748 bp, 26 predicted proteins | sample GraSoiAngelo_129_FD_185886 | JGI IMG/M metagenome (GOLD analysis project Ga0209802, IMG submission 185886) | Grasslands soil microbial communities from the Angelo Coastal Reserve, California, USA - 14_0927_12_40cm (SPAdes) (version 2) | ecosystem: Environmental > Terrestrial > Soil > Grasslands ... | reverse complement strand
CGAGAGGACTTGATCGTCAGCTCCCGGACCTCGTCTTTCTCGTCCAACCGGGCCTCGATCTCCGAGATGACCTCGTCGAGATTCTTCACGGCGCGCGGATGGCCCATCCCGTTATTTGAGGGTTAGCCCGCAGAGGTCCTCTCACACGTCAGGTGGTGTTTGTCGACTCCACATGGGTGTCATAAGTCGGGTGAGCGTGGCAGCTCGCGAGGACGGATTGAGATTTCTCTTCATTTCCTCCGAAGATGGAACTGGATTCGAGCACGTCGAACCAGCGGCTGCCTCGGCCGTCGGCCGACTAATGGCCCTTCGTATCGACCACGCAGAAAAGGTTGCCCTCGGGGTCCTCGAGGACGACGAAGTCCTCATCCGGCTCTCGCGGCCGGTAGCGGGTGGCGCCGAGGCCAAGCAACCGTTCGACTTCCCCCGCCTGGTCGTCCGTGTAGAGGTCGAGATGCAATCGGCCTCGTTCGGGCGGCATCCCGTCGATGGAGACGTTGGGCCCCTTTCCGGCCGGGTCTTTCAGGATGACGAACGGGTCTCCGGGAGTGGGAGGCCGGCCCGGCACGTAGCGAAGCGCCGCTTGCCAAAACGCCATCATCCGATCGAAGTCGTTGACGTCGATTACGATCGACCCGATTCGTACCGTGCCTTTCTCCATGCGCACAGGACCCAGCGGTCGGGCGATAAACTTTACTTCGGTGCCGACGATGGGAATCAGAGACCTTGCCGAATCTTCCGCATCCGCTCGACCTTTTGCTGGACGACTTCGGGCTTGCCGATGTCGCGTCGCGCGTAGAAGCTCCCCGCGACGAACGCGAGAGCCTCCTCGGAGATCGACTCGGCCTCCTCCAAGTTCCCGGCGGTTCCCACGACTGCGAGGGATCGCGAGGTGGTCGTGTACAGATGCCCGCCCTTCTCGTCGACGCTCGCGAAGAAGAGCTTCGCCCCCGTGCGGCGGATGCTCTCTTCGTCGACCTTGAGTTGCTCCCCCGCCTTCGGACGTGAGCCGTAGCCCATGGGGACAACGTACTTGCACACGGTCGCCTGGTGGGCGAACTTCACGCTGGCAGGCAGGTTTCCCGCCGCGAGGCGGCCGCAGAGATCGAGGAAATCGCCCTCGCAGATCGGCAGGACGTTCATCGACTCCGGGTCCGCGAATCGCACGTTGAACTCGAGGAGTTTCGGGCCCTCGTTCGTCGCCATGAAGCCGCCGTACAGGATGCCTTTGAACGGCGTGCCCCGAGAGGCCATCGCTTGGATCGTCCTCGTCATCGTCTCGAAGGCCTGATCGAAATCCAGCTTCGTCAGGAAGGGCAGGAGGTGGTCCGCGTTGCTGTACGACCCCATACCGCCCGTGTTCGGGCCTTTGTCTCCTTCGTACGCGCGCTTGTGGTCTTGGGCGAGAGGCATCGGCACGAGGGTCCGTCCGTCGCAAAACGCCTGGAGGGAGAACTCCTCCCCGACGAGCTTCTCCTCGACCAAGAACCGCGATGTGCCCCCGATTTTCTTCTCAAGAACTTCGCGACCGTACGCGAGCGCCTCCGTCTTGGTCGAGAAATGGTCGCCCCATACTCGGACGCCTTTCCCTCCCGTCAGGCCGAGCGGCTTGATGACGAACTCGAAGTCGGAGTCGTTCACGAACTCTTCGAATCCTCCGAGGTCATCGAAGGCCCAAAACTGCGGGCGTCCCGGGATCTCTTCGCGTCGCATGAGCTCCCGCGTGAACTCCTTGTTCGTTTCGAGCTGGGCTGCCTCGCGCGACGGGCCGACGGTCGGGATCCCCGCGGCTTCAAGCGCATCCGAGATCCCCTTCTCGAGCGGCGCCTCGGGGCCGATGACCGCGAGATCGACCGCACGCTCCTTCGCCCACGAGACGATGCGCTCGACCGCGGTCACGTCGCCAAGGAGGACATCCTTGGATCGCCGCCGAATCCCGGGATTCTGGTTCGCCATCGCCGCAAAGATGTCCGCGTGGCTTCGATGCAGCGCCTCGACGATCGCATGCTCGCGGCCCCCTCCCCCGACCACCAGCACGTTCATGGGACAGGTGTGAGGAAGCGAGGCGCGGGATTTCTAGTTTCGCGAACTCCCGATCAGAGGCTCGCCCATCTCGCTTACTTCGGCGGCTGCATCAGCTTGAGGAAGTTGCCTTCCGAGTCCTCGAAGGTCACCACGCTGCCCCAAGCGTAGTCGCCGATTTCGCTGGCGAACCGGATGCCCTTGTCCCGAAGGCGCTTCGCATCGGCCCGGATGTCGTTCGTCTTCAGGGTCAATATCGCCCGCTTCGGGGTCGGCTTGCCTTCTGTCGAGTCGAGTCCCACGCGGAGTCCGCCCACGTTGAAGGCGCTCCAGTCTTCGCTCTCCTCCGTGACGCGCAAGCCCAGTACATCCCGATAGAACGCGACCGCGCGCTTCATGTCCTGCACTTCGTAGTAGACATCTTGGACGCCCGTGATCAAGTGGCCACCCTCCGAGAGGACGGTAAGACGCGCCGGGACATATCCATTACCCGGAACCTTCGGCTCCTGCGGACAAGGCCTGTTCGGCCGCGAGCACCGTGTTCGACAACAGCATCGCAATCGTCATCGGGCCGACCCCTCCCGGGACCGGGGAAATCGCCTTCGCCTTGACCTGGACCCCATCGAAGTCCACGTCGCCGACGGTGCGGTAGCCACTCTTCGTCGTCGGGTCCGGAATTCGATTGATGCCGACATCGATCACGACGACACCGGGGCGCACCATGTCCGCCTTGATAACTCGGGGCGAGCCCATCGCCGCGATGAGGATTTCTGCGCGCCGCGTGTGGGCCGCGAGATCGCGCGTCGCACTGTGGGCGACCGTCACCGTGGCGTTCGCCTTTGGCGCTTTCTGCATCAGGAGTGCCGCGAGCGGCTTCCCGACGATGTTGCTTCGGCCGACAATCACGACATCCTTACCGCTCGGATCGTTCCCGCTGCGCATGAGAAGCTCGACGACGCCGGAGGGCGTTGCCGGCGCGAACCGAGGACGACCGATCAGCACGAGGCCGACGTTCTCCGGATGAAAGCAGTCCACGTCCTTGCGCGGGCTCACGGCCGAGACCGCCTTCTCCACGGAGATTTGTCGGGGAAGCGGCTGTTGAACGAGGATACCATGGACCTTCGGGTCCGCGTTGAGACGGGCGATCTCTTGGAGGAGACGCGATTCCGGAACGTCCTCCGGAAAGTCGGTCGTCCAATGGGCCATCCCCATTTCTTCGGATGCTTTGCCCTTCATCTTCACGTACAGCTGCGATGCGGGGTCCGCTCCGACGAGGACCGCGGCCAGCCCCGGCACGACGCCGGCGGCGGACAAACGTGCGAGTCGCGGCTTCAGGTCGGAGCGCACGTCGTCGGCGATCCGCTTGCCATCGATCAGCTCGCCCACTGGGATTCCACCGGGAGCGAGAAACGGCCTCGGCGTAAAAGCCTTGAGCGCTCGGGTCGCCGAGGTGTCAGACACCCCACGCCGCACCGCAGAATCGTACGCCGATGTTGTCAGACAAAGACCCTTCGGCGGCGTTCCACGAAAACGCTTAAGACCGGCCCCGACGTTCGGTCGCCCGGATGCACTCTAACGACTGGTCTCGCCTCCTCACGGAACGTCAGCGAGAGGTCCTGGCGATCGTCGTAGAGAACAAAGTCTACCGGAACCGCGACTCAAAGATCCCGGAGCTGGCGGCTGTGATGGGGATCGCGCCGGCCGCGGTCGCGAAGCACCTCCTCGAAATCGAGAAGACCGCGTTGCTCAACGTCGTCGTCTCGCCGTCGGAGCAGGGGAAGCGGGTGTACGAGCGGCTCGCGCTCGAGCCCCGACCGGAAGAGAAGCAGACCGCGGAGGCGTTGGACCGGAACACGCTCACCGTCCTCCGGTTCATCCGCGGCCATCCGGATGCGAGCGCGACGGAGATCAGCGAGGAACTCGGCCTCTCCGAATACACGACCGTGAACTGCCTTCGGGTCCTCACCGCGGTCCGGCTCGTGACGAAGCAGCGCGGCCCGGCAATCCGACGGGGCGTGCCGCCGTACGTGTACCGGCCGACGGCCCACGGCGACGAGCTCGCGGCGCGGTTCCCCACCGAGGCGACCGCGTAAGGCCGATATAGCCGCGACTTCCTCTCGGCACCGAGTGTACGACGCGGTCGTCGTGGGCGCGGGACCCTCCGGCGGCATGGCTGCGCGGCAAATCGCTGCAGCCGGTTTCCGAACCGCCGTCCTCGAAAAGAAACGGATCGTCGGAGAGCCGGTCCAGTGCGCGGAAGGCGTGAGCGAATTCGGCCTCGCGTCGAACGGACTGCGGCCTCGGGACGAATGGATTGCGCAGCGCGTCTCGGGCGCGAAGTGCGTCGTGCCAAGTGGAACGTGGTTCTACATCACCCGTCTCCCGGGCTACGCGCTCGACCGCGCGGCGTTCGACCGCTGGCTCGTCGATGGTGCCGTGGACGATGGCGGCGAACTCCGCACGTCGACCAAGGTCACCGGGATTTCCCGTCACGACGGGGGATGGCGGGTCGAGGCGAACGGCGAGACAATCGATACGCGCATCGTCATCGGCGCGGACGGGCCCGCAAGTTTCGTCGCGCGCCAAGCCGGTCTCGTTCGGAGCCTTGAACGGATCGGCGCGTACGAGTATCGGTTCCGTCGCGAGGACGTCCCCCTCCTGGAACCCGAGTTCTTCCTCCTCTACATCGGCCAAGTGTACAACGGCGGCTACGCCTGGATCTTCCCGAAAGGCGATTCCGTGAACGTCGGGGCTGGAGGCCACATCGACGCGCACGCGGCGACCGTGGCGTTTTGCCGCAAGTTCGCAATCGACGTGGACCGAAAGACCCAGACCATTGCGGGTTCGATTCCGTCGCGGTACGACCTGACCGCTCTCGCGGCGCCCGGCCTAGCAATTGTCGGCGATGCGGGGGGCATCACCAACCCGCTGAACGGGGCGGGGATTCATCCCGGAATCTTCAGTGGGCGGATCGCCGGTGAGGTCGCCGTGACCGCGTTGGAGCGGGAGGATCCGACAGCGATGATGGCATACGACCGCGCGATGAAAGCATCCCCGTTCCTCGACCCCCTGCTATTCTGGATGATCGACCGGATTCGCCGATGGAGTGATCGGCTGATGAATTCCGTGGGCGAGGAACTGGCCGGGCGGGATTGGCGTTCCGTCAACCCGCGAATGATCTTGTCGGTGCTCCTCCGCAAACCGTGGCTCGGAATTCACGCGCGCGAATTCTATCGGATGATCCTCGCCCTCGAACTGTGCGAGCGGTACGGTTGGTAATCGGTTTCCTCATAGAAACGACCGAAGGCTAGATAGGTCCGGCGGCGCTCCCGCGCGCGATGCCCGCGGAGGTAGCGAGCCGTGCGATTCGCGCGGGCAGCCGTCTCGAACGGATCCTCGCCTCAGGCGAGTTCGCGGTGACCGCGGAAATCGCGCCGCCCGCGTCGGTGGACGCGTCTGAAATTCGGCGGCATGCATCCCTGTATCGCGGGACCGTGGATGCGTGCAACCTGACCGACGGCCAGCGCGCCCTCGTTCGGATCTCCTCGATGGCCGCCGCGACGATTGCGTTGCAAGAAGGCGTCGAGCCGATCATGCAGATGGTCTCTCGCGACCGAAATCGGATCGGCCTCCAATCGGATCTCCTCGGTGCCGCGGCGCTCGGAATTCGCAACGTGCTCTGCCTATGGGGAGACCCGCCCACCGCTGGCAACGAGAAGGAGGCCAAAGCGGTGTACGACCTGAGCACCGAGGAAATGATCTCGACCTTCCGCGCCCTTCGCGACACCGGCGTCCTGCGGGGCGGGGAGATGGTCGAGCAAGCGCCGAAGGTCTTCATCGGCGCGGCCGCAGATCCATTCCGCGGATCGAAGGAGGATTCGTTCGGCAAGCTTCGCGGGAAGGTCACCGCCGGCGCCGACTTCGTCCAGACGCAGGGCGTCTTCGACGTCGACGCATTCGAGGAATGGATGCGTCTCGTCAGGAAAGAATGGCTCCACGATAAGGTGTTCATCCTCGCGGGCGTCATCCCGCTGAAGTCCGTGAAGATGGCGCGGTTCATGGTCGAGAAACTCGGTGCCGTCGTCCCGAAACATATCGTGGACCGGATGGAGCGAGCGCCGAATCCGCGGTCGGAGGGCGTCAGCATCGCGGTCCGGACGATCAAGGCCCTGAAGAAGATCGAAGGCGTCCACGGCGTCCACGTCATGCCAATCGGGTGGGAGGAAATCGTGCCCGAAATCGTGAAAGACGCGGGCCTCTTCCCGCGACCGGAGCTCGCCGCGTGACGCGACGACCCTGGACCGCGACAAGTCCGGCGGTCCACCGAAACCTTAATTGGGTTCTCCCCATTGCGACTCGGTAATAGGGATGGTTTCCCCCCGGCGGGCGCTCCTCAGCGTCTCGGACAAGGAGGGCCTTGTCGAGTTTGCTCGGGGCCTCCGGGATCTCGGTTTTGAGCTCATCGGGACGGACGGGACCGCGAAGACGCTGAAGGAGGCGGGCCTCCCCGTGACGACGGTCGCGGACTATACGGGCCTCCGAGAGGGATTGGGCGGACGGGTAAAGACGCTCCATCCGAGAATCTTCGCGGGAATCCTTGCGCCCCGCGGCGATGAGAAGGACCTTGAAGACCTCGGAGCGGTGGCCATCGACCTCGTCGTCGCAAACCTGTATCCGTTCGAGGAGACGGTTGCGAAACCGAACGTCCGGTTCGAGGAAGCGATTGAGAACATCGATATCGGTGGCGTCTCGCTCATCCGTGCGGCGGCAAAAAATGCGAACCGCGTCGGCGTCGTCGTCCGACCCGCGCGGTACGCCGAAGTTCTAGGCGCGCTGCGGCAACAGAAGACGATTCCGGAGAAGCTCCGGAACGAACTCGCGCTCGAGGCGTTCGAGTACACGTCCCGATACGATGCCGCGATTTTCAATTTCCTCGCCCGGCGTCACGGGTACGTCCTCCCGCCGGCACTCCGGATCGCGTATGACAAGATTGCGGACCTCCGCTACGGGGAGAACCCCTATCAGAAGGCAGCGCTCTACCGGGAGCCGTTCCCGTCCGCCGCGACGGCGACTGCGGACAAGCTGCAAGGGAAGGAGCTCTCCTACAACAACTTGATCGACCTCGATGCGGCCCTCCGAATCGCCACGGAATTCGAGCGGCCCGCGGCGGTCGTGATCAAACACACGAACCCCTCCGGGGTCGCCCTCGGGACGACTCTCGTGGAGGCGTACGAGGCGGCTCACGCCGCTGACCCGGTTTCGGCGTACGGCGGCGTCGTGGGCCTGAACCGCTCGGTCGACCTCGCGACGGCGAAGGCGATCAAAGGCGACGTTCTCGATGCGGTGATCGCTCCGGGATACGAGCCGCAAGCCCTCGAGATCCTCAAGGCGAAGAAGAAAGGGTCCTTCCTCATCCTCCAGACCCGCGGACCGTTTCGAAAGGATCATGGCGTCGACATGGTCCGGGTCTTGGGCGGCGTCCTCCTGCAGACGACGGACTTTCCGGAGGCGATGCCCGAGGCGTTCAAGGTCGTGACGAAGGCCTCGCCCAGTCCCGCCCAGCTTAGCGACATCGGCTTCGGAATCGTCGTGAGTCGGTACGTGAAGTCGAACTCGATCGTCCTCGTGAAGGGGGATCGGACGGTCGGCATCGGCGCGGGACAGATGAGCCGCGTGGACGCGTGCATGCTCGCGTGCTACAAGGCGAAAGGCGCGGCGCGTGGGAGCGTGGCGGTCAGCGACGCGTACTTCCCGTTCCGAGACGGCATCGACGAGCTCGCGAAGGGCGGCGTCGCGGTCGTGGCCCAGCCGGGCGGATCGATCCGCGACGACGAGGTGATCGCCGCGGCGGACGCGCATGGAATCGCGATGGTCTTCACCGGGATCCGGCTGTTCAAACATTGAGGGACACGATGGCCCGAATCCGAGTCGGGGTGCTCGCCTCCGGGCGGGGAACGGACTTCCAGAGCCTCGTCGACGCGCGGAAGCGCGGGGACCTCGACGTCGACCTGGCGGTCCTCGTGTGCAATGTCCCCGGGGCCCCCGTACTCGAGCGGGCGAACACCGCAGGCGTCTCGACGGTCGTCGTCGATCATCGCGCGTTTGGGGCAAATCGCGAGGGGTTTGAGCGGGAGGTCCTGAAGGTCCTCAAGGACAAACGCGTCGACTTGGTGGTCTTCGCGGGCTTCATGCGTCTCGTCTCGCTGTATTTCGTGAGCGAGTTTCCCAACCGCATCATCAACATCCACCCATCGTTGCTCCCCGCATTCCCCGGGGCCCACGCTCAGCGGGATGCACTCGCCGCCGGCGTGAAGGTCTCTGGCTGCACGATTCACTTCGTCGACGCCTCCGTGGACGGAGGCCCCATCATCCTTCAGAAGGCGGTCCCGGTCCACGAGGGTGACACGGAGGAGACGCTGGCCGCGCGCATCTTGGAACAAGAACACATCTTTCTCCCGCTCGCGGTCCGACTGTTCGCGGAGGGTCGCCTGAGGGTCGACGGTCGCAAGGTGGCGATCGATTCACGCGGGATTAAATTCCCGCCGATGGCCTAGCCACGCATCGGGTCCGGGCGACGACCCGCGAGGCGGACCGAGACCTCATTCGATGCCCAGATGACGCGATTCCACGCGGCAGAACCGACCGGCGAGGAAGGTTTCCGAGCCGTGTTTGAACCCAAAATAAAGGGCCGTCCAGGAATCCTGAACGGCCTCGTTGTGGAGGGATGCTTGTCTAAGCGCACCGGAAATGCTCGACTCTATTAAACGCTTTTCGACGGGGTCGCGGGGGAGGGGGTCAACTCGCATAAATAACGGAAGAAAAAGGGGCAAGGCCGTTCGTCGATCAACAAAGCAGGAACGGCCTCGTTGTGGAGGGATGCTTGTTATTCTAGCTAGAAGCGCGCGATATATGAAGCTTTTACCATTTTCTTCGGACAACGCTCGGAGCGGAACCCGCCGCGGCGCTCTTGCAGAGAGTTCGCGTGCCAGCCGCACAGGCAGGGAGGGATTTGTGGCTGGATTCCGGAAGTCTTATGGCGGGCGCGACCGTTCGACGCGCGGCATGCAACGATGAAGGGCGTCGGCAAGTTCGGCGAGGTGATGGCCGGCGAAAAGGGGAAGGTCAGCTACGACGAGGTCGCCGCCCGCCTGGAGAAAATCATCCACTCGGGCAGCCAACGAAAGCCGATCACCGACTTCGTGTGTCGGGAGCTCCGGAAAATCCCCCACTTCACGTGGGTCGGAATCTATACGGTCGACGGATCGGAACTCGTCCTCGCCTCGTGGTCGGGGCCCTCCGCAACCCTGCATACGCGGATTCCGGTAGGCCAAGGGATTTGCGGAGCCGCGGTGACGGAAAAGGCGACGATCGTCGTCCCCGACGTGAACGACGACCCGCGGTACCTGCAGTGTTTCATCAATACGCGTGCGGAAATCGTCGTCCCGATCCTGCGCGACGGCGCGGCGATTGCGGAGATCGACATCGATTCGGATCAGGCAAACTCTTTCACGCCGACGGACAAAGACTTCCTCGAATGGGTCGCGACGGAACTCGTGAGGATCCTCTGATTCGGGTCAGAGGCGGAACTCGCCCCAGACGCGGATGAACGTATCGACCTGGTCCGGCGTCGCCAGCTCGTAGGTCGTCATGAGGCGGGCGACGGCCTTTGGGTCCAGGACGCGGTAGCCGCGCTCGCGCGGCTCCGCATGGTCGATGAGCCCCGCGGTCTCCATTTTCTTCAGATGGTGGGACAGCGTCGACGGCGAAACCGGCACGTGCTCGAGAATCTCCTTGTGGGTCCCGGCTTCCCGCTCCATCAGGAAATTGATCACACGGAGCGGGACCGGCTGTCGCAGGTAGGCCAGGATCCGCTTTTCCCCGTCCGTGAGGGCGGCGCGGACCTCCTCCTGGCCCGGGCGGGACCGGGGGAAGAACCGCTTGTATTCTCCGTCCATCGCAGAGGTGATCAGCTCGTGTCTCTCGAGGAACCGAAGATGGTAGTCCGCGAGGGTGATCGAGAGGCCGAGAGCGCGGGACAACTCCCGCAAATGAAACCCGGGATTCTTGCGGACGAAGTCGTACAGGTCCTTCCGGGTCTTGACCGCGAGGATCTCCTTGTCCATGGAGACCACGCAGCGCTCAGCGCCGCAGCGTGAACCCGTAGAACAACGCCAGGATCACGATGTCAAAGGACCCGGACACCAAGAACAGCGGCCGGAGGTCGATCGAGCCCATGAAGAGCAGAATCGTCAGGACCAGGCCTTTCACGAAGAAGACGGCGAAGGCCGCGGCGAGGAACGCGAGATGGACGTCCTTCGTCCTCCGGACCGCGATCACACCGATGACCGTGAGCGCGAGAGCGAAAACCGACACGGCTGCCAAGAGCACGTTCTCAATGGCCACCATGGAGACCACCGTGCCCTGTAAAGGAAAAGGCCATTAAGGATTGCGGCCCAATTCTTCGCGCTTCTTGCGTCGGCGATTTGCGAGGACGATCGTCACCCCGATGAGGACGGCCATCGCCGCAAGGGATACGCCGTACACTAGGGCGTCGCCCTGGAGCGGAGGCTGGCGGCTGATGATGCCTTCATAGGCCGCGCTGTCGACGCCGAGCACCGGATCGTGAACGAGGCTGACCGATGTCTCAGTTGGCGCCATTTGGTACGGATACGCCAGGTAGATATCTGAGGTGCTCGGCCCAGGCCCCGCGAAGCTCGAGAACGTGACCGGAATCTGGTGGCCATTCGCATAAGCGAACTTGGACCAGGAGAAGAACACACTCGAGGGGGCGTTCGGAGAGCCACCGGTCACGTTGATCCCCGCGTCATCCGACGCGAAGCCATTCTCGTCATCCCAGCTGCGGTTGGTGTATTCCCAGTTCGCGTGCGTGTCGATGCGCACATCAAGGCCCAAGTTCCTGTTCATGACGGCAAAGAGACGGTTTACGCTCAGATCCAGCTTGACCTCCATCGGCGTCAGAGTTCGACCGCCGAGACGCATGAACCGCTCCGCGACCGTGACGTTCAGCGTTACGTCCCCCGTCTGGCTGTGAGTACGGAGGATGTTGATGACGCCACCATCGTCGTTCTCGAACTGCGTCTTCGTGACGGGGACACCCGCGAACGCGGCAGATCCCAGCGCCGTAGCGTTCGCCGTCTCGTTCGCATCGATGCGGTGGTTCCCGTTCTTGTCAACCCACTCGACCAGGCTCCGGAGCTCGACAGTATAGGACGTTTCGCCGGCACCGGCTCTCCGATACGACACATTGAAGGCGCCCGCTTGGTAGAACACCTCGAACTGATCTTCGTAGGGCGCGCTCGCGAGTCGGCTCTGGATGTCGAACGAGTCCCCTGCCGCGACCGCAACGACATTTCGTTGCGTTGCATTCTCGAGGTCGTCCGGGACGCCGTCGCCATCCGAGTCTCCCGACTGCGCGACGGCCACAGAAGACGCCAGGACCAGCGCGAGGGATGCGGAGGCGGCGAAGGCGACGAGAAGGGGTCGGGAACGGAGCACGGAACCGTCCTCGGGACTCGATGGGGGCGGGAACATATAAGGAGCTTATTTTACGCTTTTCGAAGCTGGCGCCGACATCCCGCTACGGGCTGCCCGCTCGGCCTCGCCTGCCTCCCCCGCACCGGCGCGACATCATTCGCGGACGACTTCGCCGAACGCCATGCGCCGGTGGACCTTCGTGATCTTGATCTTGACCTCGTCCCCGATCTTCGTCCCCGGGACGAAGACCACGAAGTTCGCGATCCGCGCGAGTCCATCGCCTTCTCGTCCGATATCCTCGATCTTGGCCTCGTAGACCTTCCCTTCCTCCACCGGCACGTTGGAAGGTCGGACGCCAGACCCCGAATACGACATCCATCACTCCATGCGGCGGCCCCCTGCCGCCGACTCGTTTCGCATCCGTTGCACGGTATTTAATGATATAGGGGTGGGGCCCCGAAAATCCGCGAACCCCTCAGGACCCACGGAGGGCGCTGAGGTCCTTCTCAACATCCGTGGGCCGGGAGAACCGCAAGCTGAGGATCAGACAGACGATACCCACAATGAGCACGATGAGCCCGACGGCGGTGACGAGCCGGTTGAACGCGCCGAACGTGTCGAAAGCGGTGTACTGCTCAACGGGGATTCGCAGCACGTCGTGGAGCCACGAGCCCAACGCGATCCCCGGACCGCCGAACAGGATCAGGGCGATCCCGGTATAGAAGAGGAATTTCTCGCGGCGGCCCGACTTCTGCCCCGTCTCTTTGTCCCCGGAGTCTTCGTCAACCCCGATTGCATTCTCCGAGGCCCCCACCGAATGGACCTCCGGCTCGAACTGCTCTCCGCATTGCGGGCATTCCGTCGCGTCGGCCGGGACGACCGCCTGGCATGTCGGGCACTCGGCGACGAGGCCTTGCGACTGGGCCATGATCCCTCCCTTCCGCGCCTGTGGTCTGGAGCTATAGTCGTTTGCGTTCCCCTATCCGAATTGATAGAGACCGGGAGGGGGCACCCGGAGGCAACGGTCGTCGCGACCCAAGGTGTCCGGCCGGCGCTCACGCATCAAAGCGCGGGCTTCGGCTTCGCGAGCCAGGGAACGTGAATTTGCCCGACGAGGTCCCGCCATTCGGCCGGCATCGGAGCGCCGGATTCGTCGCGGCGGTACCAGTCAAGCACTTGGTCCACTTTCACATCCCGGCCCGAGATCGTCACCATGAGCGCATTGCGGACGTTCGCCGCGGCCTCTGCGGCCACTTGGTTCTCGAAGATTGCTGCATACGGAGTCTGGGACATCCACCATAGGACGAGGTAGTACGTCTTCCGGCCCGATATCCGTGGGCGTTTCGGTTTCATCATGGGCTGGGGTCCTTTCGACGGGTGGGCCCGTCGACGGAAGGAACGACGCAGTCGAATGATAAAGCGGTTGTTGGACGGTTCTCGGCCCTGATAACTGGAGGGGAGTCAGTCTTCGAACCAGACGCCGCACGAACAGCGGATCGCATCGGACTCGACATGGACTCCGCAGCGGGGACAAGCGTACGCGTATCCGCCCGATCCGCCCCAGGGTTCGAATTCGACGCCGCAGACGGGGCAGCCGTCCACATCGGACGGCACGCGTGATGCGCACTGCGGGCACGCGAACGTCACCTCCGAGATCGGGGAGAAGCCGACGCCGCAGACGCATTCGTTCGCCAGCTCGGAAACGAATCGACCACACGAGGGACACTGATAGAGGCGGACGGACAGCTCCTTCTCCCGCGGCCGTCCTCGGCTGGACGTCGGCTCTTCGTCCACTTCTTGGAGATCGTCGACGATCTCGGCGAGGGTCCGTTTCGGACGTTCCCGACCAGGCTTTCCAGCCGACACGGGCCGGGACGTCGGGACGCGGCCGGAACTGTACGCGCCGCCCGTGCTGCCCGCAAAAGCGGAACCGCAATGTTGGCATCGGTCAAGCTCGAACGGCGTGAGCTTGTGGCAATTCCAGCAGAGAATCTGCGGCATCGTGCCCAGCTTCGCCATCAACTTGTCGATCTCGCGCCGCGAGTTTATCTCATGATGTGTACTGCGCTGGGCCACCGTTGGACTCCGCTCCGACTGACGGTGCCGGATGGTGGTTTTCGGCCCATCACAGTGTTGGTCAAAAGTTATTGAGCGTGATTATCAAGCCCGAGTTCGCGCGCCGCCTTCATGGGTCCGACGACCTCGCGAATCCTTTAAGGGAGGCTCCCTTCTTCTGGCGCTCGGATGACCAAGATCCTCGTGTGCGTGGCGTGGCCGTACGCGGCGGGCCCTCGACACCTCGGTCACGCGGTCTCGACGTTCATCCCCGCGGACGTCTTCGCCCGATACCACCGGATGAAGGGGGACGAGGTCCTCATGGTCGGCGGCAGCGACATGCACGGCACGCCGGTGACGGTCCTCGCGGATCGGGAGGGCCTCCCGCCGAGCGCGATCGCGGAACGGTACCACGCGCTCCACGAGAAGAACATCGCGCAGCTCGGCGTGCAGTATGACCTCTACTGGAACACCGCGGACCCACACCACAAACAGTGGGTGCAGGAGATCTTCCTCGCGCTCAAAGCGAAAGGGCACGTCTACGAGGCGTCCATGACGTCCCCGTTCTGCACGACGGACCAGCGGTTCCTACCGGACCGGTACGTGGAAGGGACCTGCCCCCACTGCGGGTTCCCGCGCGCCCGCGGCGACCAGTGCGAAAACTGCGGGAGGCTCCTCGATCCGTTCGAGCTGAAGGATCCGAAGTGCCAGATTCACGGGACGACGCCGATCCCCAAGGAGACGAAGCACTTCTTCTTCCGACTCAGCGCGTTCCAGAAGCCCCTCACGAAGTGGGCTTCGAAGGACAAGGAGCATTGGCGGCATCACGTGCTCACGTTCATGCGAAGCTGGCTCCGAGAGGGGCTGAAAGATCGGCCGATCACGCGGGACCTCGACTGGGGCATCGAGGTGCCAGTCCCCGGGTACGAATCGAAGCGGATCTATGTCTGGTTCGAGGCCGTGATGGGGTACCTCACCGCGACGCGGGAGTGGTACCGCCGCCACGGTACACCCGACGGATGGAGGGACTTCTGGTACGATCCGAAGGCCCGGCACTACTACTTCATCGGGAAAGACAACATCGTCTTCCATACGATTATCTGGCCCGCTTACCTCCTGGCGTACGACGAGGGGCTCGACCTACCCTACGATGTCCCGGCGACCCAGTATCTGAACATCTCGGGGGAGCGGATGAGCGCGGGCCGAGGACGGGGCGTGTGGCTGCCCGATCTCCTCGACCGGTTCGACCCGGACCAGCTCCGCTACTACGGGCTCGCCACGATGCCCGAGACGAAGGATACGGACTTCGAGTGGGCGGATTTCGCCCAACGGAACAACAGCGAGCTCCTCGCGGTGTACGGCAACTTCGCACACCGTGCCCTGACGTTCGCGGACAAGAACTTCAATCACGCGACACCGCCGGCAGGCTTCCTCGACGCAGCGGACAAGTCGATGGTCCGCGCAATCGAGCAGCAATGGAAGAAGGTCGGACAGAACCTCGAATATGTCCATCTGAAAGATGCGATGAAGGAAGCCATCCAGCTCGCTCGCCTGGGAAATCAATACTTCGATCAGAAGGCGCCGTGGGACCTGATCAAGAAGGATCGTGCGGCGTGCGGGACCGCGCTGCACGTCGCCTTGCGGGTTTGCCGCTCGCTCGCCCTCATCACGGCGCCGTTCCTTCCCTTCAGCTCCTCGCGGCTGTGGCATGCCCTCGGTTACGACTCCGACGTGCACACCCAGAAGTGGGAGGACGTCCTCGAGGATCTGCCGGACGGCCAGGAACTGCACGTGGGCAAGCCGCTGTTCACGAAAATCGAGCTCGAGACGGACGAGGATCCGATGGACCGCTTCGACGTCCGCGTCGCGCGAATCGTCGACGTCCAGGAACATCCGAACGCGGACAGTCTGTACGTCCTCCAGATCGATCTCGGAGGAGACCACCGGCAGATCGTCGCGGGAATTCGGAAGAACTACACGGCCGATCAGCTCCGTGGGCGGAAAATCGCGGTCCTCGCAAACCTGGAACCCGCAAAGCTGCGCGGCGTTGAGAGCCGCGGCATGCTGCTCGCGGGCGAGGACTCGAAGGACGTCGGACTCGTCCTCCCGCCCGAAGACGCGGAAGTGGGCGACCAGATTCTCGGGTCGAAAGGCGCGCGCGTCCTGCCGTTCTCGGAATTCGAGAGATACAAACTCCAAGTGGGCCCCGGGGGCACCATCCTCTTTCTTGGTCGGGACGGCGAAACACGGATGACCCTCGCGGTGGACGGGGCCCCGCTCACCGTCGACAAGGGAATGAAAGAGGGAACGCGCGTCCACTAGGGCGTTCAGTGCGCTCCGGCCGCCAGGACGATCGCGGTTGCGAATGCTTGGGTCCGAAGGCCGAATCCCACCGCGAGCTCCCGCGCAATGTCTTGAAATTCGGGAGATATCACATCGAACCGGATGCCGCTCCAGGTTTCTTTGCCTTCCAAGACCCGTCGGTCGCCTTCGAAGACCCGGACCCGACTCCCGAGTGTCGAGCCGACCCGGTAGACTCGTCCTCGCCATGGGAACGTGGTGTGGCGCCATCGGAATCGGATCTCGAGCGACCCGTGAGGGGAATCAATCGAAAGTCGGTCCCGCCATTCGTCGTAGTGGACCCGGCCCGCGGCGCCATGCGGATCGACAATCAGGTGGACCCCATGCCGGCCGCGACGGACCTCGTACTCTCTCCCGTCCGCAAATACGCGGTCGTGCAGCAGGCCGAACCGGGCCTCGACTGACACGGTTCCTCATACAGGCAGTAGTCGATAAAAACTCCGCGGGAATCCCAGCGCGCAAGCCTTAAGCGAACCGGCTCGCTTGTGCGCCCTCCTCGATGCTCCTGGACCTTCACAATCACACGCAGTACTCGCCGGACTCCCGAGTCGACCCCGGCCGACTCGTCGCGGTCGCCCAGCGGATGGGCCTCGCGGGAGTCGCGATCACGGACCACAACGCGGTCGGTGGAATCCGGGTGGCGGAGGCGGCGGCGAGCGGCGGCTTCCTCGTGATCCCCGCGATCGAAGTCTCGACGGAGGCCGGCCACGTCCTCGGGTACGGAGTCCGCGATCTCGTCCCGCGGGACCTTTCCGTCGCGGAGACCGCCGAACGGATCGTGGCGCTCGGCGGCGTCCCCGTCGCGGCCCACCCGTTCCGATTTTGGTCCGGACTCGGCCCTGCCGCCGTGGGGCAGGCAGCCTTCCCCGCGTACGAGACGTGTAACGGTCGCACCCTGCGACGCGGCAACGTACGAGCCCGCGCGTTGGCCCGCAAGCGGAAGGTCGGTGAGACCGGAGGGAGCGACAGCCACTTCCTCGACGAGGTCGCGAGGGCCACGACCGCGATCGACGTGGGCGCCCTCGGCGTGGACGACGTCCTCCAAGTGCTTGGTCAGGGGCGGACCGCCGCCCAAGGGATCGATCGCGGGGCGGCCGCGACCGTCCGATACGTCACGAAATGCGTGGGCCAGTGGTTCCTCCGCGGGATGCGAAGGATCTAGCTCACAGGTGTTCCTCAATCCGTGGGATGTACTTCTCGACGGCGTTCTTCATCTTCAGCGGATCCGCGGTCGTCGGGAGTCGCAACACGAGCAGGGCCTTCCGGCCTCCGTGGATGATCAGGTACTTGTTCGACTTGCAGTGGATCACGACCGACTCGAGCGAATCTTTCGCCTCGGACGTCACGGTCTCCGCCGACCCCACGAGGACCGCGAACATGGATCCGAAGGTGTCCACGTGCACACCGCGCGGGAAGCTGCCCGCGAGGTACGTCCCCGCGAGCGAGACGAGCATCGCTTCTTGGACGCCTTCGTTTTGCTCGATCTCGCGAAGCAGGGTCTCGAGACCGGTCGTGTCGACCATCGCGTTCGCTCCGAACCGGCCCACATGGACCGGCCGCGGGATTAAACCTTTACGACGTGAATCTCAGGGGGAAAACCGTTCACAATCCGCGCAGCAGCTCGTGCATTGCCAAGGCGACGTCGACGGCCTCCGCACCCTTGTCCACGCGGGCCATCGCTTGCTCGTCCGTCATCCCGGGACCCGTGATTCCGAGGCCCACCGGTTTCCGCGTGTCCCGTTGGACGTCGAGGAGCGCCTTCGGCACGGCGGCCATGAGCGCCTCGTCGTGCGACGTCTCGCCCTTGATCACTGCGCCAATCGCGACGGCCGCGTCGACGTCGGCGCGTTCGAGGAGTCTTCGTACCGCGAGGGGGATTTCGAACGTTCCGGGCACGCGGACCACGGACGTGACGCGAATCCCGCGCTCCTTGGCCCGCGCGAGCGCTCGCTCGACCATGACGTCCGTCACCTCGCGGTTGAACTCCGCCGCGACGATCGCGAGCCTCATGACCGCGTCACCTTGAGCGGTCCCGCATCCTCGAATCCCTCCCGCTGACCGGTCCCCGCCCTCGCGCGAATCGCCTCGGGCCGGAAGAGGAGGTCGTACGCGTTCACCGCGTGCTCCCGCGTCCGCCGGTCGAACAACCCCGCGAGCTCGATCTCGTCCGCCGCTTCCTCCTCATGGACCATGACGCCGAGGATGTGCCGCCCGACCGCGGCCTGCACCGCTTGGAGACCAAAGTCCGCGGCGAGGGCGCAGTCCTTGTCGACCGGCTGCCGTCCGACCATGCCGAGCGCGAGCACGAGGTCGCACCCGCGGTCGAACAGGATCCTCGCGCCCGCGGCGAGATCCTTGATCCCAGGGACCGTGTACCGCTCGACCGTGAAGCCCCCGCCCTGTTTCCGCAACTCGTCGATCGCGGCGGATGCCATGTCGTAACGGGAGAAGGACGTGTCGACGATCCCGATCCGCTTCAGGCGTTTCGCTTTCGTCGGCGAGAGGGAGGATGATCCACGGCCCCGCGAGGCTTTGCGCGTTCGACCTCGCTGAGCCGCTCTTGGAGCGCGAGCCATTCGGCCACCTTCCTCACGATCTTGCGGGTGCCGACCAGGTCACCTTCGAACCGCGGGAGCCGGACGACCTTCGTAGCGAGGCCACGCTTGCGGCATTCCTCCAGGATCCGCTCCTCGCTATGGACCTGATCGTACCCGATCGCGATGATATCCGGGCGGATCTCTTCGAGGATGTCGTAGATGTTGCCTTCATGGCCGAGGACCGCACGGTCGACCGGCTTGAGCGCCTCGACCATCTGGAAGCGGGCGGACTCCGGCATGATCGGCTCGTGCTTGAACTTCCGCGCGGTGCTGTCGCGCGCGACGACGACCCACAGCTCGTCGCCGAGCTTCCGCGCCTCGCGGAGAAAGTACACATGACCGGGATGGAGGAGATCGAAGACCCCCGTCGCCATTACGCGGACCACGAACGCCACGCTCGGACGATGTCCTGCCCTTCCAGGAACACGAGATTCCTCGCCCGAGCATATGCCTTTGCATCTTCCTTCGAGACGGCGTGTCCGTCGTCCGCCATCATCTCGCAAATCGTCGCGGTCGGCGCGAGGCCGGCCATGATCATGAGCGCCGTCGTGAGCTCCGTGTGACCGCGTCGTTCGGCGAGGAGCGGTTCCGCGGCGTTCAAGAGCGGCACGTGGCCCGGAGAACGAAACTCGTTGGCGAAGACGTCGGCGGCCCAGCCGTTCTCCCGCTTCGTGGCCTCCTTCGCGATTCCGGCCAGACGGGAAATCGTCTTCGCACGGTCGATGTCCGTCACGCCGGTGAACGTGTCGCGGTGGTTCACGGAAATCGAGAAAGCGCTGTGCCGGTCATATTTGATGTCCTCCGTCGAAAGGGCAGCGAGGACGGGGTACGCGCGGGTCGCCCGCCGAAGGACGTCGGCCATGAACGGCAGGCCGATGCGCGCCCGGACTTCGCCGGACAGGGTCATGCAGATGAGTCCGCCGGCCTCTTTGCGGAGGGTTCGGATCGAAGCCGGCGATACGAACTCGCTCGCGATCGTGAGGTCCGTTTCGGCCTCCCGGCCATCGCCGTCGTAGACGAGGATGAACGCTCCAGCCCGCAGCGCCTCGATGGCCCGTTGGAGATCCACGGCCGTTTGCAGCCCGGCAGGATATATCAAGATTATTGTAAGAACCAACTTCTTGGTTTCCAGCTCGGAGGACGGAGTCCTTATTTCGGCCGGTCCCATGCCGTCCGGGATGCTCGACGCGCGGGCCGTCGCACGGGTCGACCCGGGAGGGATGCGAGACATCATCGCGTCACTTCCCGACCAGATTTCCGCGGCGGCGATCTGGGCCGAGGGCAGGGCCCGGGCGCCAATCGCCGAGGCCCAACGCGTCTTCCTGATCGGGATGGGCGGCTCCGCGATTGCGGGGGATGTCTTCGCCGCTTGGGTGGCGGACCGTTGCAAAGTGCCCATCCAGGTCATCCGGGACTACCGTCTTCCGTCGTACGCCCGTCCGGAGGACCTCCTCGTCGCCGTGTCGTATTCCGGCAACACGGAAGAGACGCTCGGGGCGACGGCCGAGGGCATCAAACTGGGGTGCCGGGTCATCGCGATCACCTCCGGGGGCCGTCTTGGAGATCTCGCACGCGGAGGCGGGTGGCCCATCTTCGAGGTGCCCGCGGGGTTGCCGCCCCGGGGCGCGTTCGGTCACCTCTTCGGGATCCTGTCGACGATCGGAAGCGGATGGACGTACGGAGACTTGAGAGGTGACGTGGAACAAGCCGTCGCCCACTTGAACGAACTGAGGACACGCCTCCGTCCGGAGAGCGGCCTTCGCTTGAACCGGGCGAAAGCCCTCGCGCTCCGCCTCAAGACCACGGTCCCGATCCTCTATGCGGCGCCTCCCTTCACTGCGGTCGCGAGACGATGGCAGACGCAGCTGAACGAGAACGCGAAGGTCCTCGCCTTCTCCTCGACCTTTCCGGAGGCGGACCATAACGAGCTCGTCGGCTGGGTCGAGGACCCGCGGGCTCGGTCGTACCGCCCGATCATTCTCCGAGACGCCGACGAGCCACCCGAGTTGAAACGGCAACTCGACATCACGACATCCTTGATGTCGAAGCGGACGAAGGTCGAGGAAGTCCGCGACGATGGCCCGTCCCTCCTGAGTCGAATGCTCGGCACACTGTATCTGGGAGACTACGTCAGCCTCTACCTCGCGGCCCTCCGAGGCGTGGATCCGTTGCCGCTGAAACCGATTGAAACCCTGAAGGCCAAACTCGCCGCGGCGCG
>Ga0209802_1001077_pt1 | contig 20753 bp, 12 predicted proteins | sample GraSoiAngelo_129_FD_185886 | JGI IMG/M metagenome (GOLD analysis project Ga0209802, IMG submission 185886) | Grasslands soil microbial communities from the Angelo Coastal Reserve, California, USA - 14_0927_12_40cm (SPAdes) (version 2) | ecosystem: Environmental > Terrestrial > Soil > Grasslands ... | reverse complement strand
TGGTCGCCACGCTCGACGGCCGGCCAGCCGGAACGTGGTTAGGCGACGGAGACTCTGGAAGCATCGCCCTGACGGAGGTTCGTCCGTGGAGCCCGGAGCATCCCAACCTCTACGGGCTCGAGGTGAGCTCTGAACGAGATCACGTCTCGAGCTACTTCGGACTTCGCAAGGTGGAGGCGAAAGACGGCCGCTTCTTCCTGAACGGCGAGCCTTTTGTGCAGCGCCTGGTCCTCGACCAGGGCTACTTTCCCGGAGGCCTGCTCACGGCCGCCACCGATGGCGACCTCCGCCGCGACATCGAGCTCGCCAAGGCGATGGGGTTCAACGGCGCGCGCAAGCACCAGAAGATCGAGGACCCGCGCTGGCACTACTGGGCCGACACGCTCGGCTTTCTGGAGTGGGCGGAGATGCCGAACTTTCACGCCGTCTCGCCGGAGGCCGAAGCGCGGCTCGAGACCGAATGGCGAGAGCGTGTCGTCCGCGACCGCGACCATCCATCGATCGTCGCGTGGGTTCCGGTCAACGAGACGATGGGGCTCAAGGACCTCGCGCCGGACGCATTGGCGGATTTCCAGATGAGGCTTCACGACATCACCAAGGAGCTGGACGGCGAGCGGCTGGTGATGTCCAACGACGGCTGGCAGCACGCGAAGAGCGATCTCTGCACGCTGCACGACTATTCGGCGGCGAACGTTCTCCGCCGGCGCTACTCGAACCTCGAGTCGGCGCTTGAAGCGGGCGCTCGGGAGGAGCCACCTTACCTACCCGGATATAGCTATCACGGCGAGCCGATCGTGGTCAGCGAGTTTGGCGGCATCGCGCTCGAGGGTGGGAAGTTCGGGTACACGAAGGCGGCCGGCGCCGACGCGCTGCTCGAAACCTACCGAGAGATGGTGGAGGCACTCATGCAGCCGGGACCGGTCGAGGGGTTCTGCTACACGCAGCTCACGGATATAGAGGAAGAGCAGAACGGCCTGTTGACCTTCGACCGGCGTCCGAAGGTCGATCTCGATCGGCTGCGATCCATCACGGAAACGCCGAAGGCTTACCTCTAGGGAAAGCTGGGATTCCGCGCTTTTGACGCCAAAAATGCGTCAACGAGCGCCCGGAAGCGCACGTTTGGCGCCAAACGTGCGTATCCACTCGCGCGCGGCCCTGATTACTGAGCGAGTGTGCGCGCCACCTCGCCCAGCCAGTACGCGCTCGGCCTCGGACTTCTCGCTTGCGTTTTTCGGTCCACCGCGATCAGCCCGAACGTCGGTCGGTATCCGAAGGCCCACTCGAAGTTGTCCATCAACGACCAGTAGATGTAACTGCGCACGTCGATGCCCTCAGCGATGCAGGCTTGGGTCTCGCGTATCGCGGCATCCATGAAACGGACGCGCTTTTCGTCGTGCGCGGTCGCGATCCCGTTTTCGGTGACCAGGATGGGAATTCCGCCGGTGCTCTTCCACGCGCGCCGGATCGCTCCGCCCAGCGCGCGCGGGTAGTTCTCGTAGCCCATCTGCGTGGTCTCGTCGGTCTCGACCAGGCCGCGCGAACGCTCGCTCCAGTCATGCCCCGGTCCGCGAGGGCCCTCGGGCCCGATGCGAAATCGCGTGTATGTCTGCACGCCGATGAAATCGTCGCCGCGCGCGAGGTCGAGGAACCTGTCGTTGACGCGCGACTCGAGCTCGAACCCGGACTCTCCCGGCTGCGCCCCGTCCTCGTACTGGATGTCGGGCATCGCGAGGCACACGCCGACGGGGATCTTCGCGCGCGATCGGATCGCGGCCGCGCCGCGACGGTGCGCCTCGAGCAGGTTGGCCGTGGCCCGCTCGGCTCCTTCGACATCGCCCTTGTGGCCGGGCGGGTTGATGCCGAGCACCCATCCGCTGAGGCCGAGGCCCTGGGGCTCGTTGATGGTGCATGCAAAGCCGATCAAGTCGCCGAGCGCCACTGCGCAGCGGTCGCAGTAACGCTCGAACAGCGCGGGAAATCCAGGCGAGGCAAAGCCGCCCTGGAGATGCAGCCACAGCGGCAGCGTGAAGTGGTGAAAGGTGACGATCGGGGTGATGTGGTGCTCGCGGCATGCGACCAGCACGCGGCGGTAGTGCTCGAGCGCGGCCTGGGAGAACTCGCCCTCGGCCGGCTCGATCCGCGCCCACTCGATGCCGAACCGGAAGGAGTTGTAGCCGAGGTCGGCCTGGATGGCGATGTCCTGCCGGTAGCGGTGGTAGAAGTCGCAGGCGTCGCCCGACGGCTCCAGGCACGGGGTGCCGTCTTTGTGCTCCCACCACCACCAGTCGCTGTTGGCGTTCCCCCCTTCCACCTGGTGCGCCGAAACCGAGGCGCCCACCAGGAAGCCGGCGGGCAGTCGATGTGGCACGGCAAAGAAGCGTAGCTGCGGAACTGTCAACTTGACAGCGCCACAAGTTCGGTATAGGTTCGGCCTTAAACCGCTTTACTAAAGCGGTTTAGGTTGTGGGGTGCGGATGAAGCCACAGTGGTTCTCCTGCTGGCGGGATTGTGATGCGGGTCACCATCGCTGACGTGGCCGGCGCCGCGGGCGTGTCGAAGACCGCCGTGTCCTTCGCTTTCAACAACCCGGAGAAGCTCGGCCAGGCGACGCTGGAGCGCGTTCTGCAGGTCGCCCATGAGCTGGGCTACACGCCTCACCCCGCCGCCCGGGCTCTATCGCTCCGCCGCAGCGGCACCATCGGCGTGCTCATCCCCCAGCGATTGTCCACCGTGTTCGCGAACCAGTTCTTGAGCGAGCTGTTCCAGGGCCTGGGCGAGCTGGTCGAGGAGCACGACCTCACGCTTCTTCTCGTGCCGCCGCTCGCCGGTTCGCTGGAAGGCGCCATCCGGCAGGCGTCGGTCGACGGCTTCATCAGCCTCGGCCTCAGCCCGGACGACGAAGCTCTCACGACCCTGGCGAGGATCGGCATCCCGACCGTGCTGATCGACTCCGAGGGATCGGCCGAACACCCCGCGGTCAACGTGGACGATGCCGGCGGGGCGGAGGCGGCGGCGCGCCACCTGCTCGAGCTCGGCCACCGGCAGCTGGCCGTGATCATGCTCCCGCCCACACGCGCCCAGGCCGGACCGACCCCAACGTCGGCGCGGCGCCTCGCGGGCTACGAGGCCGCGCTCGCCGGATTCGACGCCCCTCCTCCTTACACCGTGACCGCCGGCGCAACGATGCCCGCGGGCGCGCGCGCGTTCGAGTCGTTTCCCAAAGGCAAGCGGCGCCCGACGGCGATCCTCGCCATGAGCGACATGGCCGCAATCGGTGTCCTCGGCGCCGCCGAATCCGCCGGCATCCACGTGCCCGACGACGTGTCCGTGGTCGGATACGACGACCTGCCGATGGCCGCATGGACCAGCCCACCGCTGACCACGGTCAGGCAGCCGATCGTCGAGAAAGGCCGGCTCGCCACGCTGCTTTTGATCCAGCGGCTGCAGGGCAAGACTGTGACCTCGCCGCCCCCGCTGGCAACGAGCCTGGTGGTGCGTGGCTCCACCTCGCGTCCAAAGGAGGTGTCCGGCCCGGGTTCCTAGTCGAGGTATCCGAACATGCGTGCCCCAGGGCGCGCTTGCCAAATACAAGGAGGCAAATAGAATGGTCTTTGACTCGGATTCGACTTTGTTTATGGGAAGGTCGTCGACCTTCCTCACGTGGGGGATCTGAATATGCGATCTTCGAGTCTCATTCGTGCACTGGTCGTCGCGATGGCGGCCGTGTTCGCCGCAGTCGCGTGCGGCGGCGGAGGAACCCAGAGTGCCGGGTCCGTGAAGGTGATGGCGACGTGGACCGGGGCCGAGCAGGCCTCGTTCATGGCGGTCATGAAGCCGTTCACCGACCAGACCGGGATCACCATCGCCTATGAGGCGAGCCGTGACCAGGACGCGCTCCTCACCACGCGCGTGGCGTCCGGCAATCCGCCCGACCTGGCGGCGGCCCCGAGCCCGACGCTGCTGACGAAATTCGCGACGCAGGGCAAGGTCAAGGCCCTCAACAACGTCGTCGACATGACTGCGCTGTCATCCGAGGTGTCGAAGACCTGGATCGACCTCGGCGAGCCGACAGGCGACGGCAAGCTGTACCAGGTCTACTCGTGGGTCTCGCTGAAAGGCCTTATCTGGTACGACCCCAAGAACTTTCAGGCCAAGGGCTACAACGTGCCCAACAGCTGGGACTCGCTGCTTCAGCTGCAGCAGACGATCAAGGGCGGCGGCACCACGCCTTGGTGCATCGGTCTCGAGAGCGGGGCGGCGTCAGGCTGGCCCGGCAGCGATTGGGTCAAGGAGATCGTCCTGAGCCAGTCGGGACCGAGCGTCTACGACGCCTGGTGGAAGGGCAAGCAGAAGTGGAGCTCGCCTGAGATCAAGCTCGCCTGGCAGACGTGGGGCCAAATCCTGGGCGCCAACGACGCCAACGTGTACGGCGGCGCCAAGAGCATGGCCGCCACCAACTTCGCAGATGCCGGCACGCCGCTGTTCCAGACCCCGCCCAAGTGCTATATGCACAATCAGGCGTCGTTCATCACCAGCTTCTTCCAGAGCGCCAACCCATCCGTGGTGGCGGGCACCGACTACAACTTCTTCCCACTACCCGACATCAACTCGCAGTTCACGGGCGCCCACGTCGTCGCTGGCGACGCGTGGTCGATGTTCAACGACACGCCTCAGGCCGAGAAGATGATCAAGTACCTGACCACCGCAGACGCCCAGGCGATCTGGGTCAAGCGCGGTGGCAAGATCTCACCAAACAACAAGGTGCCCCTGGACGACTACCCGGACGCGCTGTCGAAGTCGACCGCGCAGATCCTGGTCAAGACCCAGATCGGCAAGTACGACGCCGGCGACCTGATGCCGGCCGACATGAAGAACGCCTACTGGGGCGCCGTCCTCAAGTTCGCCGCGAACCAGGGCCAGCTCGACTCTATCCTCGCCAACCTGGATTCGATCCAGGCCAAGGCGTACACATCCTGAGAAAGAAGGCATAAGGCATGGACTGGAACCTCCTGCTGACGGATCTGCCCACGCTGATCGCTGTGATCGTCGGGGTGCCCGCGGTGCTCGCCGCCTATATCGTCGGCGGCGAGTTCCTGGTCCGGCGGCTGCCTGACAAGAATCGCCCGCAGGTCCGGCCCTGGATTTGGGTCGGACCTGCCCTTCTACTTGTCACGGGGTTCCTCGTCGTGCCGGCCATCGGCACGCTCATCAGCAGCTTCCAGGATCGCCAGGGCAATTTCGTCGGCTTATCGAACTTCGCGTCGCAGCTCGGAGGCTTTCCCACCGGCGGCGCCTGGATAGCGATCCGCGACAACCTCTTCTGGCTCATCTTCTACACCCTCTTCGTGCTTGCGTTCGGGCTCGCGCTCGCCGTCCTCTTCGATCGCGTGCCCTACGAGAACATCGTCAAGTCGCTGATCTTCATGCCCATGGCGATCTCGTCGGTCGCCCTGGTCGTCATCTGGAAGTTCATGTACGCGTACCAGCCGCCGGGCCAGCCCCAGACGGGCACACTCAACTTCATCCTCAACACGGTCTTCCACCAGGATCCCCGCACGTGGATCCAGGACGAGACCCCCCTGCTCGGGCTGATCCCACTCAACAACCTTGCCCTCATCGCCGCCGCGGTCTGGGGCATCGTCGGCTTTTCGATGGTGATCCTGTCGGCCGCCCTTAAGGGCATCCCGGGCGACCTGCTCGAGGCGGCGCGCGTAGACGGCGCCGGTGAGATCACGATCTTCCGCCGCGTGATCTTCCCGCTCATGATGCCGACCGTCGTGGTGGTCGGGACGACGCTCGTGATCTTCGCCCTCAAGGCCTTCGACGTCGTGTATGCGATGACGGCCGGCAACTACGACACCGACGTCCTCGCCAACCGCATGTACAAGCTCCTCTACTTCTCGAGCGACACGCCCGGCGCCAGCGCAGTCGCAGTGGTCTTGCTGTTAACAGTCATTCCCGTCCTTATCTTCAACCTGCGCCAATTCCGGGCTGTGGAGGCAAGACGATGAGCGTTGCGACCGCAACACGGCCGGAGTCGACGGCCGCAACCTTCTCACCACGCTGGCTCGCCGACCGGCTCTCGGGAGGCGTCATCCACGTCGTCGTCATCGGCCTGACCGTGGCCTGGATCGTTCCCACGGTCGGCCTGCTTGTCACCTCGTTCCGCTCGTCGTCGGACATCGCCAACACGGGTTGGTGGACCGCCCTTTCGCCCCCGTTCAAGTACACGCTCGACAACTACTCGTCGGTGCTCTCGGCCGGCACGAGCAACCTCGCGACCGGGTTCCTCAACAGCTTCATGATCTCGATCCCGGCCACGCTCATCCCGGTCACGGTGGCCGCGTTTGCGGCCTACGCCTTCGCCTGGATGAAGTTTCCGGGGCGCGATTGGATCTTCCTCGCGCTGGTCGGCCTGCTCGCAGTCCCTCTCCAGCTGACGTTCATCCCCGTCACCACCGAGTTCGTCAAGCTGGGGATCACTCCCGACAAGCTCACGGCTGCCGGCCTGCCGCCGTACCTCGGCCTCTGGCTGGCGCACGCGGGCTACGGCCTGCCGTTCTCGATCTACCTGCTGTCGAACTTCTTCCGGGCGCTGCCCAGCGACCTCTTCGAGTCGGCGGAGATCGACGGCGCCGGGATGCTGACGGTGTTCTTCCGGATCGTGCTGCCGCTGTCGGTGCCCGCGCTCGCGTCGCTCATCATCTTCCAGTTCCTGTGGGTCTGGAACGACCTGCTCGTCGCCTTGATCTACGTGGGCGGCACCGCATCGGTGGCTCCGATCACCGTGACGCTGGTCAACCTCGTTGGCTCGTATGGCCAGAACTATCAGGTCCTGACCGCGGCTGCCTTCTTCTCTATGATCGTGCCGCTCGTCGTGTTCCTCAGCCTCCAGCGCTACTTCGTGCGCGGCATCCTCGCGGGCTCTGTGAAGGGGTAATAAGGAAATGGCTTCAGTCACATACGACCATGTCGTCAAGCGCTACACGGCCGACCTCACGGTGGTCAAGGACTTCAATGTCGAGATCAAGGACAAGGAGTTCATGGTCCTCGTGGGCCCGTCCGGCTGCGGCAAGTCGACCGCGCTGCGCATGCTCGCGGGCCTGGAAGCGATCACAGAAGGCCAGATCCGCATCGGTGACCGCGTCGTCAACAACGTTGCCGCCAAGGACCGCGACATCGCAATGGTGTTCCAGTCCTACGCGCTGTACCCACATATGAGCGTGTACGACAACATGGCCTTCCCGCTGCAGATGCAGCGCATGCCCAAGGCCGACATCGACAAGCGGGTCAAGAACGCTTCACGAATCCTCGGCCTCGACAACTTCCTGAAGCGCAAGCCGAGAGCGCTCTCCGGTGGCCAGCGCCAGCGCGTCGCCCTCGGGCGTGCGATCGTGCGCAGCCCGAAGGTCTTCCTTCTCGACGAGCCCTTGTCCAACCTCGACGCCAAGCTGCGCGGCCAGACGCGCATCGAGCTGCAGAAGCTGCACCGGGACCTGCAGACCACGTTCATCTACGTGACGCACGACCAGGTCGAGGCGATGACCATGGGTGACCGCATCGCGATCATGAACGCCGGCATCCTCCAGCAGGTCGGGACGCCCGGCGACATCTACGACCACCCCGCCAATCTCTTCGTCGCCGGGTTCATCGGGAGCCCGACGATGAACTTCGTACCGGTCACCACCTCGGACAGCACCGCCAAGGCATCGGGTTTCGAGGTCAAGCTGCCCAAGTCGGTGCCTGCGGGCAAGGGCACGCTCGGCTTCCGCCCAGAGACCGTGACGGACCGCATCTCCGATCAGACGGGCACGCTCGAGATGAAGGTGGACGTCGTCGAGCGCCTGGGTTCCGACCAGTTCCTGTACGGCCAGGTCGGCGGCGACACCGTCACCGCCCGGGTCGACCCGAAGATGAAAGTCGAGCCCGGGGACAACGTCAAGCTCGGCCTCGACACGCGCACCCTCCACCTTTTCGACGCCCAGACCGAACAAGCCCTTCTCTAGCCCCTCGTGTGGAACGAATACGTGCCGGTGAGGACTTCGATTCAGCGCGCTCCCGCGCGTTCTGGAGGTCGGTCCGCAACACCCTGACCGGCCGCGCGCAAGGGCTCGTCGAGCTGCAAACGGTGCTCGACGCCGCCGGCGCGGAAGGGCGGTCCTTCGGCGGCGAGCAGGAGATCTCGATCTCCAAGATCGTCGGCTCAGCGGCGTCCCCGGCCAAGGCGAACGACTTCGACTCCGGTTTCCTTCCGGCCACGCGGCGTTTGCGCGACCGCTGGACGCGTGTGTACACGGCCATGACGGAGGGCGATGAGCTGCCACCGATCGACGTCTATCGCGTCGGCGACGGCTATTACGTCATCGACGGGCACCATCGAGTCTCGGTCGCCCGCAGCCTCGGCCGCGACACGATCAACGCCCGCGTCATCGACGTGCAGACGAGGGCTCCGCTCGGCACCAACGTCGATCCTGAGGACCTGCTCCGAGCCGCCGAGTACGCGCAGTTCCTGGAGGAGACCCAGCTCCACCGGCTGCGGCCGGAGGCACGGCTCGAATGCAGCCGGCTCGGGCGCTACGACGAGATCTTCAAGCACATCCTCGGCCACCAGTACTTCCTCGGCCTCGAGCGCGGCCGCCAGGTGTCGCTGCCCGAGGCGGTCGCGAGCTGGTACGACAACGTCTACCTTCCCATCGCCAAGGCGATCCGCCGTCACAAGGTGGTGGAGCAGATGCCAGGCTGGACGGAGGCCGACCTCTATGTCGAGATCACCAGGCGCTGGCTGGCGGCCGGCGAGGCCGGCCAGGCCGCAGGGCCGCACCCCGCGGTGCATGAGCTCCTGAACGAGGAGGCGAAGCGGTGGTGGCAGCGGCGGTTCCGCATCGGGATCCCCGAGCGCCGAGAGTCCTCTTGATCGGGCTCATCTTTGGCCCACCTGGGAGTGGCAAAGGAACTCAGGCCGCCCGAGTCGAGAAAGAGTTCGACATGTCGCACCTGTCGACTGGCGAGATCCTGCGCTCCGAAGTTGCGCATGGAAGCGCGGTCGGCAAGGAGGCCGCGCGCATCATGGCCGCCGGCGACCTCGTCCCCGACGAGCTGATCGACCGCATCGTCGAGAGCCGGCTCGGCCGCACCAACCCCACCGAGAGCGTGCTTCTCGACGGCTTCCCACGCACCACACAGCAGGCCAAGGCGCTCGACCTGATGCTGGCGGAGCTGGGCCGCAGGGTCGACTTCGTCGTCGCACTCGACGTCCCCGAGGGGCTGCTCGTCGACCGGCTGCTGCACCGGGCGCAGGTTGAGGGACGGGCGGACGACACGCGCGAGGCGATCATGGAGCGCATGCACGAGTACCACGCACGCACCGCCCCAGTCCTCGACCACTACCGCCGCGCCGGCGTGCCGGTGGCAGAGGTCGAAGGCGTGGGGGAGGTCGACGAGGTTTTCGACCGGGTCCGTGACGCGATCAAACGGGTGGCCGGACGCATATGATCGGAATCCTCCGCTAGACATGGCGCGAAAAGCCGACATCGACGACCTCGGACCGGCGATCAAGCCGAACGGCGAAGGCCGCCCCATGGACGAGGCGGAGCCCGCCCCGATGTTCGCGCCGATCGCGAGCGCCTTCCCCCCGATCGCCGAATACGCGTTCCTCTCCGACTGCGAGGTCAACTGTCTCATCGCCCCCAGCGGCCGTGTGGAGTGGATGTGCCTTCCGCGCCCGGACAGCACGAGCGTGTTCGCAGCCGTCCTCGACCGTGCCGCCGGCAGCTTCCGGTTCGCGCCCAGCGGGGTGATGGTGCCGGCAGGCCGTCGCTACCTGCCGGGAACGCTGGTCCTGGAGACGACCTGGCGCACGCGCACGGGCTGGCTCATCGTGCGTGACGCCCTCTGCATCGGCCCGTGGTACCACGGGCAGCGCCGCTCGGGCACCCACCGCCGGCCGCCCACTGACCAGGAGGCCGAGCACATCCTGCTGCGCACGGCCAAATGCGTGGTCGGCAACGTCGAGCTAAGCCTCGACTGCGACCCTGTGTTCGACTACGGGCACACGGCCGCCCAGTGGGAGTACGCAGGGCCCGGCTACGGCGAGGCGGTCGCGAAGGGCGGCGACGGCGACATTCCGCTGCGGCTGGTCACCGACCTTCGCGTCGGCTTCGAAGGACCGGGCGCGCACGCCACCAAGACCCTTCGCCAGGGCGAGAAGGCGTACGTCGCGCTCGCGTGGCCGCGCTCGCAGTACTCGGCGTCGAGCGAGTTCTGGGCCGAGCATCCGCCTCCCGCCACCGCGGACGAGGCCTTCGCGCGCATCGAGCGCACCGCCGACTTCTGGCGCGAATGGATCAACCGCGGTGAGTTCCCCGAGCACCCGTGGCAGAGCTATCTCCAGCGGAGCGCGTTGACGCTCAAGGGTCTGACCTACAGCCCGACCGGCGCATTGCTCGCGGCGCCGACCACATCGCTGCCAGAATCCATCGGCGGCGAGCGCAACTGGGACTATCGCTATACGTGGATCCGCGACGGCACCTTCATGCTGTGGGGTCTGTACACGCTTGGCTTCGCGCGTGAGGCCAACGACTTCTTCTACTTCATCGCCGACGTCGCCGCGGGTCAGAAGGACCTGCAGATCATGTACGGCATCGGCGGCGAGCACGAGCTCGCGGAGCGGACAGTCGACCACCTCAGCGGTTACGAGGGGTCAGCGCCGGTCCGGGTCGGCAACGCCGCGTATGCACAGGACCAGCACGACGTCTGGGGCGCGGTCCTCGACTCCGTGTACCTGCACACGAAGTCTCGCGATTACCTGCCCGAGGTGGTGTGGCCGATCCTCAAGCGCTCGGTGGAGGCGGCGATCGACAACTGGAAGAAGCCGGACCGCGGGATCTGGGAGGTGCGCGGCGAGCCGCGGCACTTCACCTCATCGAAGCTGATGTGCTGGGTGGCGTGTGACCGCGGCGCCCACCTCGCCGAGCTGCACGGCGACCACGACCTCAACGAGAGGTGGCGCGAGGTGGCGGATGAGATCAAGGCCGACATCTGCGAAAAAGGCGTCGACTCGCGTGGCGTGTTCGTCCAGCACTACGGATCCAAGGCGCTCGACGCGTCAGTGCTGCTGATCCCGCTGGTGCGGTTCCTACCGCCCACAGACGCCCGTGTCAAGGCAACGGTGCTCGCCATCGCCGACGAGCTCACGGTAGACGGCATGGTCCTGCGCTACCGCACGGCCGAGACCGACGACGGCCTGGCCGGGGAGGAGGGGACATTCACCATCTGCTCGTTCTGGCTGGTGTCCGCGCTGGCTGAGATCGGCGAGGTGTTGCGAGCGAAGGAGCTGTGCGAGAAGCTGCTCTCGTACGCCAGCCCGCTGCAGCTCTACGCCGAGGAGATCGATCCCCGCAGCGGCCGGCACCTCGGCAACTTCCCGCAGGCCTTCTCCCACCTGGCGCTGATCAACGCGGTGATGCACGTGATCCGCGCCGAGAGCGGCCTCGCCAACCGGTTCGGAGGCCCGCTGACCGTCCAACCCTAGGCTCCCCCGGGGGTCCGCCCGTTTGGGCCCAACGGTGCGCCTCGTCGCAGGGGGAGCACGAGGGTGAAGGTGCTGCCCTTGCCAAGGTCGCTGGCGACTCGCACGTCGCCGCCATGCAGCGCGGCCAGGCGCTTGGTGAGCGCCAGGCCAAGACCTGTGCCCTCTTGTTTGCGCGCTGCGCCCGGATCCAGCTGTTGGAATTCCGTAAAAAGACGACCAAGGTCAGATTCGGCGATTCCAATGCCATTGTCCGCGACCGAGATCTCGAGCATCTCGTGAAGGCGTTGAGCTCCGATCGAAACGCTTCCGCCTTCAGGCGTGAACTTGACGGCGTTGGAGACGAGATTCAGGAGCATCTGCTTCAACTTGCTCGGGTCGGCATCCAGCTGCCCACCCCCCGCGACGTCTGCACTGACCCGGATCTTCTTCTTGGCCGCGATGGGCTCGATCGTGTCCATGACTTGAGCCACCATCTCTGAGACCGACACCGTCTCCACACTCAGCTCCATCTGTCCCGCCTCGACCTTGGAGAGGTCGAGGATGTCGTTGATGAGGCCAAGCAGATGGCGTCCGCTCGAGCTGACTTGACTCAGGAACTTCTGTCGTTTGCCTACGTCGTATCTGCCGGTGGTGTCGTCGATCATCAGCTCGGAGAAGCCGAGGATTGCGTTGAGCGGAGTACGCAGCTCGTGGCTCATGTTGGCGAGGAATTCGCTCTTGTGCCGGCTCGCGATCTGCAGCTCCGAGTTCAGCCTTTTGATCGCATCCTCTGATTTCTTGCGATCCGTGATGTCGCGGAGGAATCCTACAAACAGCGCGTTGCCGCCTGGTGCGGAGGCTGGAGAGATCGCCAGTTCTACGGGAAACTCGCGGCCGTCTCTGTTGAGCGCCGAGAGCTCGAGCACCTTGCCGAGCACTGGTCCCTCTCCCGTTGCCAGATAGTGCGCGAGGCCCACGCGATGCGACACGCGATATTGCTCGGGAATGATGGTGTCAGCAAGGATCTTGCCCAGGACCTCGTCCCGGCTCCAACCGAAGGTTTCTTCGGCCTGAGGGTTCCAGTCGGTTATGGCGCCATGTTCGTCCATAGTCACGATCGCTGTCAGCGAGGTGTCGATGATCGCCTGCAGGCGAGCCTGTGACTGCGCCAGCGCTTGCGCGGCCTGCTTGCGTGCGGTGATGTCCAGCACGATTGCCACGCTGTGCTGCCGGCCGTCGACAACTTCCGAGCGCGAGATGCTTTCGACCGGGACGCGGTGGCCGTCGGCCGCGACGATCTCCCATTCCTGCATGATCACGCCACCTATCCCTGCCGTCCTCTCGGCAAATTGGTGGCGGAATTGCTCCATGTATTCGGGCGCGATCAGGTCCTGCAACTCGGGGAGCCGCTGGCCTTCTCCACCTCCATAGCCCGTGATGCGGCTGAAAGCGTCGTTGACGGATTGAATCTTCGACCCGGTGGAGATCACCAGGCCCATGCCAAGGTCGCTCAGGTTCTGAAGCAGGCTCTCGACCAGGCGCTTTTGCTCGGCGAGCTCAGAGTTGGTGGCTGTCTTTTCGACCACGAGCTGGACCAGCTCGTCGGTCAGCCTCTTAACCGCATCCTCGCCGCGTTTCCGCTCACTGACGTCGCGGGTGACCTGGCCGAACCCGCGAAGCCCGCGGTTATCGCCGCGCAGAGCGCTGGTCACCACGTTCGCCCAGAACCGGCTGCCATCCTTGCGCACGCGCCAGCCCTCCTCTTCGACCCTGCCCACCCCGGTAGCTTCGGCGAGCTCGCGATCCGGTTTGCCTGCTCTGATGTCCTCCTCGGGATAAAAGGAAGAGAAGTTCCGGCCGATGATCTCTTCAGTTCGGTAGCCGTGGATCTGCTCCCCGCCCGGGCTCCAGGTGGTCACCTTGCCGGTCGGATCCAGCGTGATGATCGCGTAGTCGCTGATGCTGTCGATGAGAAGACGGAGCCGCTCCTCAGCACCTTGGCCCCTTCGCACCGCCGTGTGCACCGTGAAGACGACCAACCATAGGACCGCTACGGCCAGAACGGAGATGGCGGGTTCTCCTGCCCGTTCGCCCTCTCCCACGGCAGCGGCCATGATCGCGATCCCGGCCAGGGCGGCCGCCGCCAAGAGCTCGTTGCGAGTGTGATACAGGGCCGCGAAAAGGACGGTGGTGAAGTACAACGGCAGGACCAGTAGCTCGGTCGGGAGCACGAAGCCAGGCGCGTGAATCGTTGCCTGGATGATGAACACCGCGCTGATGCCACCGAAAACCGGAAGGTTGTGGACCCATCGCGGAAAGCGATCCCAAGGCACGAGGTAGATGGCAATGATCACGGCCGCACCGGCCGCAGCAGCAGCGATCGGTATGAGGGAGTCCTGGGTGAACGTGGATCCCAGGCCGAGGAGCAACCCGATCACCAACGGCAATGCCATGGTCAGCCGCGGCAACCGGTCCCAGTCGATCGGAGAGAGCGCAGCCGCAGTCGCCGCAGCGGCCGTCGCGACCGCAAGCGCATCTGCCCATGGCAGGTGTGTGAAGCTCGGGTCGGCGAAGACCACAAGAGCCACGAGCCCCGCGCCTATGAACGGCGTGACGCGACGCACCAGGCCGCGAGACCGGAATGGCATCAGCTGTGGAGGTTGGGGGAATCCTGACGGCAAGTGGGTACCGGCCGGATTATCGGTCTGTTAACTCACGAATTTACGTCCTAACCAGCCAACAATGAGTCCGATTCCGCCCGTTTGGCGACAAACGTGCGCTTCGATGCATCGGATTCCGCACTTCTGGCGTCAGACGAGCGGTATCCCTATTTGCCGGCACCGCCTTGGTCCGGCTTCAGGAACACCGCCCCGAGCGGCGGCAGCGTGAGGTTCAGGCTGTGCAGGTGGCCGTGTCGCCCCACCGGCGCCGCATCGATGGCGCCCAGGTTGCCCTGGCCGCTGCCGCCGTAGATCGGCGCGTCGCTGTTGAGGATCTCGAGCCAGCGACCGCCCACCGGCGCCCCGATCTGGTAGTTGTGCCGCGGCACCGGCGTGAAGTTGAAGGCCGCGACGACGATCTCATCCCGCGTGCTTCGCCGGATGAAGCTGATCACGCTCTGCTCGGCGTCGCTGGCGTCGATCCACGAGAAGCCCGCGGGGTCGAAGTCCAGCTCGTGCAAAGGCGGCTCGTCGCGCATGAGCCGATTGAGGTCGCCGGTCAGCCGGCTCATGCCGCCGTGCATCGGCTCGTCTGTGAGGTGCCAGTCAAGGCTCTTCTCGTGGTCCCACTCGTCCCACTGCGCGAACTCGATGCCCATGAACAGCAGCTTCTTGCCGGGCAGCGCATACATATAGGAGAGCAGGAGCCGCAGGTTCGCGAACTTCTGCCAATCGTCGCCAGGCATCTTCGCCAGGAGCGATCCCTTGCCGTGGACGACCTCGTCGTGCGAGAGCGGGAGCATGTAGCTCTCTGAGTAGGCGTAGAGCATCCGGAACGTGAGCTGGTTGTGGTCGAAGCGCCGGTGCACGGGATCCTTGGACATGTACGCCAGCGTGTCGTGCATCCAGCCCATGTCCCACTTCATGCCGAAGCCGAGCCCGCCCAGGTACGTCGGGCGTGAGACGAGCGGCCAGTTCGTCGACTCCTCCGCGATCGTCTGCACGTCGGCGTGCTCTTTGTAGACCTCGATGTTGAAGCGGCGGAGAAAGTCCACGGCCTCGAGGTTCTCGTTGCCGCCGAACTTGTTGGGCAGCCACTGCCCGGCCTTCCGTGAGTAGTCGAGATACAGCATCGAGGCGACCGCATCGACGCGCAGGCCGTCGGCATGGTACCGGTTCAGCCAGCTCAACGCGCTGCTGAGAAGGAATCCGCGCACCTCGTTGCGGCCGTAGTTGAAGATCGAGCTGCCCCAGTCAGGGTGCACGCCCAGGCGTGGATCGGCGTGCTCGTAGAGGTGGGTGCCGTCAAAGTTCTGCAGCCCGAACTCGTCGGATGGAAAGTGCGAAGGCACCCAGTCAAGGATCACGCCGATTCCGTGCTGGTGCAGGTGGTCGACCAGGAACATGAAGTCCTGCGGCGTGCCGTAGCGGCTGCTCGGCGCGAAATATCCCGTGACCTGGTAGCCCCATGACCCGTAGAACGGGTGCTCCATCACCGGCATGAACTCGACGTGCGTGAAGCCGAGGCGGTGGGCGTAGTCCGCCAGGCGCGGCGCCAGCTCGCGATACGTGAGCCAGCGGTTTTCCTCTTCGGGCACGCGCATCCAGGAGCCGAGGTGCACCTCGTAGACCGACCACGGTGACTGGCGGCCGTTGGCGCGCGACCGGTTCCTCATCCAGTCTTCGTCGCCCCAGTCGTAGCTCAGGTCCCAGATGACCGAGGCCTGGCGCGGCGGCTGCTCGGCGAAAACCGCAAACGGGTCCGCCTTGTCGGCACCCGAGCGGGTGACGCGCGAGTGCACGTGGTACTTGTAGAGGGCCCTGTCCTTGACGCCCGGGATGAAACCTTCCCAGATGCCCGACTGCTCTCGCGGCACGAGCTTGTTCGCGTCGCGGTTCCAGCCGTTGAAATCGCCGATCACACTCACCCAGTCTGCGTTGGGAGCCCAAACGGCGAAGGACGCGCCTTCGGGGTCTTTGGAGAGGTGCGCGCCCAGCTTTTCGTAGAGGTGGCTGTGCGTGCCCTCGTTGAAGAGGTGGATGTCGAACGGGCTGAGGAGGGAGGAGGGGGCGATCATCCGGGATTCACGACCTCGAGAATGCCACGAAGTGGGATCCGGACCCACTCCGGCCGGCTGTTGAGCTCGTAGCGGAGCTCGTACAGCGCCTTCTCCAGCAGCATCGTCGACAGCTGGAGGTCGAGGTCCTCGGTGGTCTGGGGCACGAACGACGCGGTGCCGGCCGTGGTCAGGTAGCTGCGAAGGAAGGCCGCCGAGACGGAGTCGACCCAGAACCGAGCCCACGACTCCAGGCGCGGGCCGGCCGAGGCCTGGAGCTGCTCGGTGCGCAGCGCGGCCTGGCTCGCATAGCTGAAGGAGCGGAGCATGCCGGCGACATCCCGAAGCGCCAGCCGCTTCAAGCGGCGCTCATAGAGGCTCCGCGATGGTTCACCCTCGAAGTCGATGATGACGAAATCGTGCCCGGTGTAAAGGACCTGGCCGAGGTGATAGTCGCCATGCACGCGAATCCGGCTGGTCGTCACGCGCCGGGCCAGAAAAGCACGCAGGGCCTGGGCGATGCGCGCCTCCAGCTCGAGCACGCGCCTGGCTTCGTCCTTGGCGTCGTCGGGCAGGCGGTTGAGCTGGCCGCGCAGCAGCTCCAGCGAGCGCATCGCGAGGCCGTTCAGGGATTGGTAGATCGAGCGCTGGTCCTGGGGCGAGATGCGCTCGGGCGCGAATGCGGGATCGCCAGGGTCGGAGGCCAACGCGAGGTGCAGCTCGGCTGTGCGGCGGCCTAGGAGCCGCGCCGACTCGAGGTAGCCGCCGATGGTTTTCGTGGCCACCTCAGGCAGATCCAGCGTGCTCGCCTGCACCAGGTTGCCGGGTAGCGCGGGCGGGTCTCCCATAGCCGGGATCTCCATCGCTTTGAGATAGTGGGCGAGCGTCGTGAGCGTGTGCTGCCACGCGTCGCCCTGGTTGGGCACGTAACCCTGCAGCACCGCCAGCGACACCGGTTCGCCACGGTCGCGGCGATATTCGAGGCTGCCGGCGAGCGGCGCGATCTGCGAAAAGTTCGTCTTCTCGGTGAGGAATCGTCCCACCTCCAGCTCCGGGTTGACCCCCTCCTCCAGGCGGCGGAACACCTTGAGGATCAATCGCTCGCCGAATACCACCGAGTTGTTGCTCTGTTCGGCCACCGAGAGGGCAGCCTCGAGCCTGATCGTCTCGGGTCCGCGCAGTCGCGTGAAGGCTCGCGTGGTCGTGCCGACCAGCATCCCAGTCGAGCTCGCGGCGCGGCGACGCCTGGCGATGATGCTGAGCAGGCCTTCGGCGAAACCTGGCGGGCCGAGCGCGTCGTACAGGATTCCGCGCTGCTCTTCGGAGGTCGTTCGCAGCCACGTCACGGCGGCATGCGGCCAGCGCTCAAGGATCTGCGGGGCCTCGGCCGAGTTCGCGTATGTGACCGGAACCTGGTACGTCTCGGGGTCGCCTTCGGCATAGGACACGACGATTGCCAGCAGATAGGCGCTGCGATCGGCGCCTGGCACCTCGATCGCGTCGGCGATCGACACCGACTTCATGCGGCGGGCCTTGCCCGCGAACCAGCGGCGTTGCGCGATGTAGGGGACCAGGATCGCCTCCAGCCGCTCCTTGGCGGATCCGAACAGCACCGAGTCCCAGCTCCCGGCGACCTTGATCTCCGGCAGCACCGCCGCCGCCAGGCCCCAGTCGGCGGGAACCGTGGCCGCCGCCCGCGGTTGCATCGAGAACCAATAGAAGGAATGCGGGCCCAACGTCAGGAAGTAGGGCGTGTCCCCGACCACGGGCAGCTCGGTGGCGCCGAACAGCTCGACCGGCACCATGCCCTTCCACTTGCTCAGGTCGAGCTCGACCACCTGCAGGAAGCGGGACAGATTGGCCACGCACAGGATCTGCTCCGACTCATACCGCCGCACGAAGGCCAGCACCTTGCGGTTTTCGGGCCGCAGCAGCTCCAGCGTGCCGCGGCCGAAGGCGCGGTGACGCTTGCGAAGGGCGATGAGGCGCTTCATCCAGGAGAACAGCGAGTGCGGATTCTGCGACTGGGCTTCGACGTTGACGCTCTCGTAGTGGTATTCGGGGTCGGTCACCACGGGCAGGTACAGGCGCTGGCGGTTGGCGCGGGAAAAGCCGGCGTTGCGGTCGGCGCTCCACTGCATGGGGGTGCGAACGCCGTTGCGGTCGCCCAGGAAGATGTTGTCGCCCATGCCGATCTCGTCGCCGTAGTAGAGCACCGGGGTTCCGGGCAGCGAGAACAGAAGTCCGTTCATGAGCTCGATGCGCCTGCGGTCGTTGCCAAGCAGAGGCGCCAGGCGGCGGCGGATGCCGAGGTTGAGGCGCGCCATGCGGTCCTGCGTGTACGCGCGATACATGTAGTCGCGTTCCTCGTCGGTGACCATCTCGAGCGTGAGCTCGTCGTGGTTGCGTAGGAACAGAGCCCACTGCGAGGTGTCGGGGATCGGGGGCGTCTGCGCCAGGATGTCGACGATCGGGAAGCGGTCCTCCATTCGGATCGACATGAACAGGCGCGGCATGAGCGGAAAGTGGAAGGACATATGGGTCTCGTCGCCTTCGCCGAAGTAGGCGACCGCATCCTCTGGCCACTGGTTGGCCTCCGCGAGCAGCATGCGGTTGGGGTAGTTGGCATCGACGTGCCGGCGCATCTCCTTGAGGAAGTGATGCGTCTCAGGCAGGTTCTCGCAGTTGGTGCCTTCGCGCTCGAACAAATACGGGATGGCGTCGAGCCGCACGCCGTCGATGCCGGAGTCGAGCCAGAAGTCCAGCGCTTTCAGCACCGAGTCCTTGACCTTGGGGTTGTCGAAGTTCAGGTCGGGCTGATGCGAGTAGAAGCGGTGCCAGTAGTACGCGCCCGCGACGTGGTCCCAGGTCCAGTTCGAGACCTCGAAGTCCTTGAAGATGATCCGCGCGTCCGTGTAGCGCTGGTTGGTATCGCTCCAGACGTAGAACTCGCGGGCCGAGCTGCCCGCGCGGGCGCGGCGCGCACGCTGAAACCACGGATGCTGGTCCGACGTGTGGTTGCAGACCAGCTCGTTGATGACGCGGATTCCGCGCCGGTGCGCGTCCTTGATGAACTGGTGGGCGTCCGTGAGGTTGCCGTACATCGGGTTCACGTCGGTGTAGTCGGCGATGTCGTAGCCGTCGTCACGCATCGGTGACGGGTAGAACGGGAGCAGCCAGATCGCGTTGACGCCGAGGTCTTGAAGGTACGGCAGCTTCTCGATCAGGCCGCGGAAGTCGCCGCTGCCGTCCCCATCGCTGTCGTAGAACGCACGCACATGGACCTCGTAGATGAGCGCGTCCTTGTACCAGAGAGGATCGTCGTCGAGAGTGAAGGTCTCCAGCTTGCGGCGGCGGTGGTTGGTCTGGATCACAGGAAGTACTCGAAGTCGTGCTCGCTGCGCAGGCGGCGGCGGAATCGGAATATCTGCGCCGGGCTCGAGAGCGGGTTGAGCTCGATGTAGTTGCGCGGCCCGTTCCAGATGTAGCGGGCCCCGCTGAGCAGCTCGTGCGCCTGGTAGCTGCGGTCGCGGTCGATGCCGAGCGCGTCGAGCGGGAGGTTGACCATGCCGACCTGCGTGTGGTGCGGATCGACGTTGACGACCGTCAGCACCACGTCGGCGTGGTCATCGGTGCTCTTGGTGTAGGCGATGATCTGCTCGTTCTCGGTCGGATGGAACATGAGCCCGTTGTCGCTCTGCAGGGCCGGGTTCTCGCGCCTGGCCTTGTTGACCAGGGTGATCAGCTCGCGCAGGCTGTCGGGACGATTGCGATCCCAGCTTCGGATCTGATACTTCTCCGAGTCCTGGTATTCCTCCGACCCCGGCTCCTTGGCCCTGTTCTCGCACAGCTCGAATGCCGGGCCGTAGATTCCGTAGCTCGCGCCTAGGGTCGCCGCCAGGACGACACGTGCCGCGAACGCCGGCCGGCCGCCGGTCTGGAGGTACTCGGTGAGGATGTCCGGGGTATTCGGCCACAGGTTGGGGCGCATGAACTCTCGAATCGGCGACGAATGCAGCTCGGTGAAGTACTGGCTCAGCTCCCATGTGGTGTTGCGCCACGCGAAGTACGTGTACGACTGGCTGAATCCGGCCTTCGCGAGCCGGTACATGACCCTCGGCCGCGTGAACGCCTCGGAGAGAAAGATCACGTCCGGGTTCGCGCGCTTGACCTCGCCGATCAGCCACTCCCAGAACGGGAACGGCTTCGTATGCGGGTTGTCGACTCGAAAGATACGCACGCCCTGTTCGATCCAGAACACGACGATCGAGAGCAGCTCGGCCCACAGCTCGCGCCACGCCTCGCATTCGAAATCGAACGGGTAGATGTCCTCGTATTTCTTGGGCGGGTTCTCCGCGTGCTGGATCGACCCGTCGGGGCGGTGGCGGAACCATTCGGGGTGCTCTTTCGTGTACGGATGGTCGGGCGAGCATTGGAACGCGACGTCGAGCGCGACGGACAGGCCGTGCTCGCTCGCCGCGCGGACCAGTCGCCGGAAGTCTTCCAGCGTACCGAGCTGAGGGTGGA
>Ga0209802_1001076_pt1 | contig 20764 bp, 17 predicted proteins | sample GraSoiAngelo_129_FD_185886 | JGI IMG/M metagenome (GOLD analysis project Ga0209802, IMG submission 185886) | Grasslands soil microbial communities from the Angelo Coastal Reserve, California, USA - 14_0927_12_40cm (SPAdes) (version 2) | ecosystem: Environmental > Terrestrial > Soil > Grasslands ... | reverse complement strand
ACGACCCGGCGCTCGAAGTCGTCATGATGACCGGCAACCCGATGGTCGAGACCGCGGTGCAGGCGCTCAAGTCGGGCGCCTACGACTACCTCATCAAGCCGCTCAACCTGGACGAGCTGCAGCACCTGATGCACCAGGTGCTCGAGAAGCGTTTCTTGAGTCGCGAGGTGCACTCGCTCCGGAATCGGCTCGCCGAGCACCTGGCGGTCAAGGACCTGGTGGGCAGCTCACCGGGGATGACCCGCGTCCGGGAGATCATCGCCAAAGTGGCCGACTCGGACTCGCCCGTGCTGATCGAGGGAGAGAGCGGCACCGGCAAGGAGCTGGTAGCGGCGGCGACCCACCGGCAGTCCGGCCGGGCCAAGGGCCCGTTCGTCCCGGTCAACTGCAGCGCGATCCCCGCCGAGCTCATGGAATCGGAGTTCTTCGGTCACGTGCGCGGCGCCTTCTCGGGCGCGGTCGCCGACTCGCTCGGACTCTTCCGCTCCGCCCACGGGGGCACCCTCTTCCTCGACGAGATCGCCGAGCTCTCGCCGGCGCTCCAGGCCAAGCTGCTCCGGGTTCTGCAGGAGAAGGAGATCCGTCCCGTCGGCTCGACCAAGACCCACACGGTCAGCGTGCGGGTGATCGCCGCGACCAACAAGAACCTCGAGGCCGTGGTGCAGAGTGGGGGCTTCCGACAGGATCTGTTCTATCGGCTCAACGTCGTCAGGATCGTCGTGCCGCCGCTCAGGGAGCGCAAGAGCGATATCCCAGCACTCCTCACCTATTTCCTGCGGCGGTTCAACGAGCGCTTCCGGCGCGACGTCAAAGGCATCGCTCCCGACGCGATGGCGGCGTTGACCGCGTACGATTTCCCCGGCAACGTTCGCGAGCTTGAGAATCTCCTCGAGCGGGCCTTTGCTCTGGGCGCGCGCGACGAGATCGAGCGGACGAGCCTGCCCGATCTCACGACCAGGTCGGACGCGCCCGCGGCCGAGGTCGGCGATGCGCTACCGACGCTCGATCAAGCCGAGCGCGATCTGATCGCTCGCGCCCTCGAACGATTCCGCAACGACAAGGAGCAAGCCGCACGCGCGCTCGGCCTCACCGTCCGCACGCTGTACCGTCGGATCAAGAAGTTCGGTCTGGTCTAAAGCCACCGCGACGTCCGCCAGGGACCGTCAATTCTGTCAACGTGCGGCGGAGTGCCCGCGACACCCTCGTGCAACTTCTCGATTTCAAAGCCACCGGGACCTCTGGCACTGAACCTGCTCTCTACGTGGAGCATGAATTTCCGGGAGTCAGCGAGCCAACGCTGGATCCTGGTCGCGGACGGCGACGAGGCCTCGGCACGGCTCGTGGCCAGCTTCTTACTCCAGGCCAGGCTCCGCGCGTATCCGACGGCGCGCGGACTCGAGGCCATGCGCCTGATCGGTCGATTTCGCCTGGGCCTCGCGGTGGTCGACGTGGATCTGCTCGACATGCCCGGTTGCGATCTCGTCAGGAAGCTCCGCGCGATGCAGCCGGCTCTGCCCATCGTCATGACGACCGGCGACTACACTCCGTCGACCGAGGTGCAAGCACGCCAGCTCGGAATCGTCCAGTACCTGCACAAGCCGATCGATCTTCATCGGCTCGATCGAGTCGTCTCGCGGATCTTCGCTCCTGACGGCGAGCCGGCATCGCGGATCACCGTCCCGAGCAACGGGAGCGCGCCGGCATGACGCGCCGCGGCCAGCACGCGTGCGTCCTCGCCGGGCTCTTGATCTGTCTGGCGCTCGCCATCGGCTTCGTCGGGTCGCCTCATCCGGTCCGAAAGACCCAGCCGGCGGGCGGCGACGACATCCCGTTCCCGACGTGGGACGTCCCGATCTGGGAGGCGAAGACCTCGAGCCCACGGCCACGCGTGCCTGCTTCCATGGTGCCCGAAGGCGTGGCCGTCCTTCTCGTGACGGTCATCTGGACCGCATGCCGGGCGCTCCTATCGGGGCGGCTCGGGCATCACCCGATGAGGCGTGCGCTCACCACTTTGATCTATAGCCGCGCCTCGGCCGGCGGGGCCCCCGCCTCGCGACGGCCTGCAGCACGGACCACGAGAGGCCGGCGGAGCTTCGGGTAATGGATCGCACGGGGCCCGAGCAGGGACCGCGCGTGGAACCTCGAGTCGATGCGTCCGAAGCGCTCGCGAGCAAGCTGCGCACCCTGATCCAGCTCATCGAGCTCATCTCCTCCTCCCTCGACACCGATGAGATCCTCCGCCAGATCGCCGCGGCGGCGGTCCGGCTCACCGACGCTCGCTGCGTGTCCCTCTGGGTCGCCGACGAGGCGACTCGCACGGTCGAGCTCCGCGCGTGCTCCGATGCGGCGATCGGCGCGGGGCATCCCCGGCCGCGCCTCACGTACGGTCAGGGGGTCGCCGGCTGGGTGACGCTCCATCACGAGCCCATCAAGGCCGACGACCTTCGCAAAACGCCGATGCTCGCGCGCGACTGGTATGCCGCCCACGGTCTCCTGAGCCTGTACGCGCTGCCGATCCTGTACCAGGAGTCGGTCGTCGGTGTCCTCGTGCTGATGGCCGAGCAGCCCTTCGACCTCGAGCGCGACGGATACGAGATCCTCGAGGCCCTGATCGCGGAGGCCGGCGCCGCGATCCGCAACAGTCGGCTCCTTGCCGAGAGCGAGCGGCGTCGCCGCACGGCCGAGGCCCTGGCGGACCTGAGCCGCCTGAGCAGCGAGACGCTCGATCTTGGCACGGTCGCGAGGCGCGTGGTGGAGAGCGTCCGGACCTTGCTCGGCGCCCAGGAGTCGGCCCTCTACCGGCTCGTTCCCGAGACCGGAGATCTGGCCGCGCTCGCGCTCATGGGCGAGCGGGAACAGGCACTCGGCCCCGGAGCGGTCCTTCCGCGCGGCACCGGGGTGGTGGGTCTCGCCGCGCGCAATCGCCGGCCGATCGCGACCCCGAACTTCGCCAACGACGCGCGCATCCAGCACGACCCGTCGATCCTCGAGCGCCTCGAAGGCGCCGCCAACCGGGCGGTCCTCGCGCTGCCGCTCCTGGTCAAGGACCGGGTGATCGGCGCGCTTGCGGTGTGCGACCACGAGGGCCGGATCTTCATGGAGAGCGAGATTCGGCTGGCCCAGGCCTTCGCCGATCAAGCGGCACTCGTGCTCGAGAGCGTTCAGCTTTTCGACGACGCGGCCAGGCGCCGCCGCGAGGTGGACGTGCTCGCCGAAGTCGTCGGCCAGATCAACAGCTCGCTCGACCTCGCGGCCATCCTCTCGCGGATCGTCGCCGGCGCCTGCGAGCTCACCGGCGCCGACGGTGCCCAGATCGCCTTGCGAGAGCCCGGCACCGACGGCGTTCGGGTGATCCACCGGCGCGGCGCGCGCACAGCGGCGGATGACGCGCTCATCGGTCTCCTGATCCAACCCGGAAAGGGCTCCGGCGGGCTCGTCCTGACCACCGGACGGCCGTTCAGGACGACGAACTACGCCGAGGATCCGCGGATCACCCGGGACTACGCCGACCGGGTCGAGGCCGTGGGCGTCGTCGCGCAAATCGTCATTCCCATCCAGGACGGGGAGCTCAAGGGCCTGTTGTACGTCTTCAATCGGACGGCACGTGCGTTCACCGACCGTGACGAGGCTGCGCTCGGCCGCCTGGCCAACCACGCCGCGGTCGCGATCGGCAACGCGCATCTGCTCGCCGAGACGGAGGGCCGCCGGCGCGAGGCCGAAGTCCTCGCCGAAGTGGGCCGGCTCGTCTCGCAGTCCCTCGAGCCCGACGAAGTCGGACAGCGCATCGTCGAATGCGTGTGCCGGCTCCTCGGCTCCGCCATGGCCACGCTCTACGGGATCAGCCTCGACACCGGAGACTTCGTGATGCTGGCGAGCGCGGGCGCCGAAATCAGGAACCGCACGCTCCCGCGCGGCACCGCGGCGGTCGGTCTCGCCGTGCGCGAGGGCCGGCCGGTGTCCACTCCGGACGCGCTCTTGGACCCGCGCATCACCTTGGCCCCCGAGACACGCGCCGCGCTCGAGAACTTTGAGCACCGCGCGATCCTGGCGCTGCCGCTGGTCGCCGGCGAGCGGGTCTTCGGCGCCCTCGCGTCGCTCGGTCGCACCGGCCGCGTCTTCACGCCCCATGAGATTCAGCTCGCGCAGACGTTCGTGGACCAGGCGGCCATCGCGCTCGACAACGCGCGCCTGCATTCCGAGACGACGCGGCGGAAGTGGGAAGCCGAGGTCCTCGCCGGCGTGGGCCGGCTGGTCACCGAATCACTCGACGCGGACGAGGTGGCCGGGCGCATCGCCGACAGCCTTCGAGCACTCCTCGGTGGCCTCTCATCGGTTCTCGTCCGGGTCGAGCCGATCAGTGGTGCGCTCATCGGCCGGCACATGTCGGCCGACGGCTCGGGCGTCGACATCGTGTTCCCCGCGGGGATCGGGGCGATGGGCCGCGCCGTCAGAACCCGGCGCCCCGTCGCCACGACGAACCTCCTCACCGATCCGCGGATCGCGCTGACGCCTGAGCTGCGCGAGGCGCTCCAGTCGCGGCCGCACCGGTCGGCGCTCGCCCTGCCGATGATCGTCGACGACCGGGTCGTCGGCGCGATCGCCGTCGGCGATCACGAAGGGCGCTCTTACGACAGCGATGAGGTGCGCCTGGCGCAGGCATTCGTCGATCAGGCGGCCATGGCGCTCGAAAAGGCGCGGCTCTTCGAGGACTCGGAGCGCCGTCGCCGTGAAGCCGAGATCTTCGCCGAGCTCGCGAGCCAGATCACCGCCTCGCTCGACCTCGACATGATCTTGAAGTGGGTCCGGGAGGCGGCGCGCGAGCTGTGCCGGGCGGATCTCGGCGTCATCGCCACGCGCGACACGATGACTCAGACGATGCTGGTGCGCCACTGGCCGGGCGCCCCCGAGCCCCCCGTGGACCGGATCTTGCCGGGCGAGGGCATCGGCGGCCAGGTGCTGCTGACCGGGCGGCCGTTCAGGACGGACGACTATCAGCACGATCCGCGCCTCCGGAACGACACCCAGCCGTTGACCCAGGCGGAAGGTGTCGAGGCCGCGCTGGCGGTGCCGATCCAGACCGAGGCGCGCGTTGAAGGGATGCTCGCCGTCTTCAACCGTTCGCCGCGGCCCTTCACCGACCGCGACGAGGCGCGGCTCACTCGGCTGGCCGCGCAGACGTCGATCGCGATCCGTAACGCTCAGCTGCTCGAGGCGCGGCGCGCCTATCAGGCGCGACTCGAGGGCCTGCTCGACGTGAGCCACGAGCTGTCGCGGATCCAGCCGGTCGAGGAGCTGCTGGGGGCGATCGCGGCGGCGTGTGGCCGTGTGCTCGAGTCGGAGTCCGTCGGCTTTCGCCTGGTCGAGGGCGACGAGCTCGTGGTCGCCGGGCTCTGGGGCGACGCCAAGGAGACGATGTCGACGCGCCGAATCAAGTTCGGCGAGAGCCTGAGCGGCATCGTCGCGGCTACGTGCGCGCCCCTCCGGCTCGACGACGTAACCGAGGACACACGGCTCATCCCGGCCCACCGGAGCGCGGTCAAGCGCCTGGGCTATCGCGCGTTCCTCGGCGTGCCCATCAAGGTCGGTGAGCGCGTGACCGGCGTGCTGTCGATCCGGACCCGGCGGCCCGCCGGCTTCTCGAAGGACGACGAGAGGATCGCGACCGCGTTCGCGTCGCAGGCCGCAACCGCCCTGGAAAACGCGCGGCTCTTCCGCGAGGTCCAGGTGGCCGCCGAAGAGGTGTCGCGGGCTCAGGAGGCGCTCCTGCAGGCCCAGAAGATGGACGCGATCGGCCGTCTCGCCGGCGGCGTGGCCCACGACTTCAACAACCTCCTGACGATCATCCATGGTCGCTGCGAAATCCTCCTGAAGCGCTTCGAGCGGGGTACGAAGCCGCGCCAGGACCTCGATCTGATCCAGCGGACGGCGCATCGAGCCGCCGCGCTCACCAAGCAGCTCCTGGCGTTCAGCCGACAGCAGGTGCTCCAGCCGCGCGTCCTGCATCTCAACGCCGCGGTCGGCGAGTCGGTCTCGATGCTCCAGCGCTTGATCGGAGAGCACATCACCCTGACAACCGCCCCGAACGCTCAGCGCGACCGGGTCAAGGCCGACCCGACCCAGCTCGAGCAGATACTCATGAACCTCGCGATCAACGCGCGCGACGCGATGCCGCGAGGCGGGCGGCTCACGATCGAGACGGGCGACGTCGATCTCGACGAGACCTTCGCGCGTGAGCATCCGGGCGCCGGCACGGGGCCGCACGTCCGGCTCGCGGTGAGCGACGACGGCGTCGGAATGAGCGCCGCGATCCAGGGACGCATCTTCGAGCCGTTCTTCACCACGAAGGACAAGGGTCGCGGCACCGGGCTCGGGCTCTCGATGGTCTACGGCATCGTGAAGCAGCACGGCGGCTACATCGGCGTCCGGAGCGAGGAAGGCCACGGGACGATCTTCGAGATCTATCTCCCCTGCGCCACCGAGATGGAGGACACCCGCGCGGAGCTAGCGCCCGAGGGAGGCGGCGAATCGCGCGGCTCGGAGACGATCCTGCTCGTCGAGGACCAGGGCGACGTCCGCGAGCTGACGCGCGAGATCCTCGAGATGGCGGGGTACACCGTGCTGGAGGCCGCGCGCGGCGACGAGGCGCTCCGCCTGTGCCGCGACTCGGCCAAGCCGATCGACCTCCTGCTCACCGACGTGGTCATGCCGCAGATGAGCGGCCCCGAGCTCGCGCGGCACGTCGTCGAGCTCCGGCCGAGCACGAAGGTCGTCTACATGTCCGGATATACCGACGACGCCCTCGGCCACCACGGCGTGCTCGATCCGGAGATCGTGCTCCTGCCCAAGCCGTTCACGCCCGAGTCGCTGATGCAGCACCTGCGGATTGCGCTGGACCCGTCCCGCCAGCACGGCTAGCTCAGCGGACCTTCCGAGTCCCGCGGACGACCGGAGTCTCCGGGTCCATCACGAAGCGGATCCTCGGCAAGTCCGTGTCGCAGGTCGAGGCGCTCGCCGAGATCGGCGTCGTCAGCTCCACGAGCGCCGCGTTCCAGGCCTCGGGCTCGAAGCGGGTCACGTCGGCGCGGCCGCGGCTGGCCTGATGCAACGTGTAGTGTGGATCCACCTGGATCAGCTGGGCGGCTCCGTCCACCCGCGCGAGCGTGATCGCGTGGATGTATTGTAGATCTCCGCCCGAGACGATCTCCGGATCGACCAGCGCCAGCTCGAGGATCGTCTGGCCCTCGCGTCGAACCATCGCCGCGACGCGGTCGTGATAACGCCTGAGCGTGATGTCTCCGGCCACAGCCGGATAGCCCCAGCGCTCGCGGAGCGCGGCCACGGCGCCTGGGCTCGAGGCGACGGCGCCCAGCACATAACCGCGCGGATGAACGCCCGCACGCGCCATCAATCGCACCTGGGCCAGGCTGAAGGGCCCGACCGGGCTCTCCGGATAGCGCGTCACCACGAACGTGACGTATTCGGGTATCGCCGGGTGGAGCGCCCGCGGCAAGAGCACGCGGGTGCCGTCGGCGACCTCGCACGCGAGCTGGAGGATCTCGGCCTTCGGCAGCTCCCACGCCTCGGTGTCGAGATCCTTCATCGCCGGCAACCCGCCCGCGATCGTCGCGAGATCGAGCTCGCCGAAGACGGGCATCAGGACTTGCCGCCGTTGAACGCGGGCATGACTTCCCGGCCGAAGAGCCGGAGGCTCGCCAGCACCTCGGCCTGCGGGATCGTCTCCGCGGTGTTGACCAGGAAGTTGACGCGGTCCACGCCGCACGCTTCCCAGCGCTTGAGCGCGCGCGTGATGCGCTCCGGGCCGCCGAGGCAGAGCCCCTCGCCCGCCTGCTCCGAGGCGTCGGGGCCCGTCGCCTGGCGCCGCAACTGCGGCAGGAGCCCGAGCGACGGGTACGACTTGGACGGATAGGTCTCGCGCACCGAGATGAGCTGCGCGGCGAGATAGTTGAAGTGGTTCGCCATCTGGCGCCCGGTCTTGAGCGCGACCGCGTCGTCCTCTCCGCAGTAGAGGAAGTTGACGGTCGAGACCTGGTCGTTGACGAACTCCCCGACCGGCTCGCAGAGCTGGATTCGGCGGCGATACTCGGCGATGCGCTTCTCCTGCTCGGCGAACTGCCCAAACGTGAGGCCGAGGCTGCCGAGTCCGCGGTCGGCGGCGTCGAGCTCGGTGCCCGGACTCGTCACCGCCACCCACATAGGTGGGTGCGGTCGCTGGTACACCTTCGGCAGGATCGTGCGACGCGGCATCGACCAGAACTCGCCCTCGAACTCGAACTTCTCCGACGTCCACATCCGCGGCAGGCACCGCACGAACTCGTCCCAGCTCTTCTTGGTGACGTCCGGGCTCGCGTTGAACCCGGCCAGCTCCGTCCACGTCGCCGACCGGCCGGTGCCGACCTCGACGCGGCCGCCCGAGAGGATGTCGAGCACCGCCGTCCGCTCCGCGATTTTGATCGGATGGTTGAACTCCGGCACGCACACGACGATGCCGAACCCGACCCGGATCCGCTTCGTCACCATCGCGCACGCCGTCAGGAACAGCTCCGGCGCGGGACAGTGGGAGTATTCCTCCAGGAAGTGGTGCTCGACCGCCCACACCTGATCGAATCCGAGCTCGTCGGCGAGCTTCACCTGCTCGAGCGCGTTGTCGTAGACGGTCCGCTCCGACTCACGGGTCCACGGACGCGGCACGGAGAGCTCGTAGAAGAGTCCGAATCTCATGAGCGTGCCTTTCTCGGACGCGTATGGCTGGAGAGCCCGCGCTCCCAGAGGTACTCCTGCTCACCCAGATGCTTGCCGACCCAGCGACCGAGCACGAAGAACACGTCGCTCAGGCGGTTCAGGAAGCGGAGCGGCCACTCGCCGATAGGCTCCTGGCGTGAGAGCGCCAGCAGCTCGCGCTCGGCGCGGCGGCACACCGTGCGCGCCTGATGGAGAAACCCGTTGATACGCCCGCCGCCCGGCAGGACGAAGGACTTCAGCGGCGGCAGATCTTTCTGGCACCGGTCCATGAGCTCCTCGAGCTCCTTCACCTCGCCCTCGCCGACGCGAAACATCCCTTCGTAGGCGGCGTCGGGTGGCGTGGCCAGCTCGCTGCCGAGATCGAAGAGCTGGTTCTGGATCTTCCGCAACACCTCGTCGAGCCAGCGATGCCGCTCCCCTTCGTCGAGCCGCTCGGCGTTGAAGACCCGCACCAGGCCGACGACGGCGTTCAGCTCGTCGACGGTGCCGTAGGCGACGATGCGCGGCGAGTCCTTGGGGATCCGCTTGCCGCCGACCAGGGAGGTCTCGCCCTTGTCGCCGGTGCGAGTGTAGACGCGCGTGATGCTGATCGGCATGGAGCCTCCTCCCTTGTCTGGTCAACGGTATTCTACTTGAACGTGGAAGGCCGCTCGGGGATGATCGACGGGTGAAATCTCGCGCGCGCGCGGTGCTCGCCGCCGCCTGCAGCATCCACTTCGTCCACGACGGATTCTCCGACATCCTCTACGTGCTCCTGCCGATCTGGGCCAACGAGTTCCGGCTGACCTTCGCGCAGGTCGGGTTGATCCGCACCGCCTACAGCGGCGGGATGGCGGCGTTCCAGATCCCCGCGGGGTTCCTCGCCGAGCGCTGGGGCGAGCGGCGCCTGCTGGCGGCGGGGACCGCGATCACCGCGTGTGGATTCATCGCGGCGGGGGCCGTTGGCGGATTCATGTCGCTGCTGCTGGTACTGTTGACTGCCGGTCTCGGCTCCGGCGTCCAGCACCCCCTGTCGTCCTCGCTCGTCTCGAAGGCGTATGAAACGGGCCCGCGGCGCGCGGCGCTCGGGACGTACAACTTTTCCGGCGACCTCGGCAAGGTGGCGGTGCCGGCCGCGGTCGCGCTGGCGGCGGTCGCCGTCGGCTGGCGCACGGCCTCGGCGGCGTACGGAGTGATCGGGCTGCTGGCGGCGGCTGCGATTCTGGGGGTGCTGTCGCAGCTGACCAGCGGAATGTCCGAGGTGGTCGATCACGATCGGTCGAAAGAGCCGGTCGCGGCCCCTTCCGGCTGGGGGATTCGCGACGGGTGGGGGATTCGCGACCTGCGCGGCTTTCAGGCCTTGACCGCGATCGGGATGATCGACAACGCAACGCGCACCGGGTTTCTCACGTTCCTGCCGTTCGCCTTGATCGCGAAGGGCTCCTCGGTCGCGGGCATCGGCACGGCGCTGGCGCTGCTCTTCGCGGGCGGCGCGGTCGGCAAATTCGTCTGTGGGCTAGTCGCCGAGCGCCTCGGCGTGATCCGCACGGTCGTACTCACCGAGGCCGCGACCGCCCTCGGGATCCTGGCCCTGATCCCATCGCCGCTGCCGGTCGCCCTGGCGATCCTGCCGCTGATGGGCGTGGCGCTGAACGGAACGTCCTCGGTGCTCTACGGGACCGTCGCCGACCTCGTCACCGCCGACCGTCGCTCCCGCGCGTACGGGCTCTATTACACGGTGACGATCATGTCGTCGGCGCTGGCGCCGTCCGTCTATGGCCTGATCGGCGACGTCGCCGGCGTCCCGGCGACGCTCGTCGTGGTCTCCGCACTCGTGCTGACGACGATCCCGCTCTGTCTCGTGCTGCGTGCCTCGGTCGCCGAGCCCGCTCGCGCCTGACCGCCTTAGAGGTCAAGCTCCATGAAGTGCGTCCCCGCGATCGGATTCTCGCAGTACGGCGCGATCTCGCGGAAGCCGAGCGTTTGGTAGAGCGCGAACGCTTCCTTCATCGACGGCAGGGTGTCGAGCCGCATGCGCGCGTAGCCGATCGCGCGCGCCTCTCGAATCACGGTTTCGGCCAGCCGCCGCCCGAGACGCGCGCCCCGTGCCGTCGGCCGGACGTAGAGGCGCTTCATCTCGCAGAGGCCGTCGCCGAGCGGCCGTAGCGCGACGCAACCCGCGGGCTCGACGCCGTCGGTCGCCAGGAACAGGCGGCCCGCCGGCGATGTATAGGCGCCCGGCAGCTCCGCGACTTCCTGCGCGAAGCCCTGGAACGTGAGCTCGATCCCCAGCGAAGCTTCGTATTCCTTGAAGAGCCGCCGCGCGATGGCGATCTGATCGACCGACGTCGCGGGGACGATGTCGATGCTCACGTCAGCAGCTCACGTCAGGTAGAACGGCCGCGCCGCCGCGGCCTGATACGGGTAGCGCGCGAGCACGCTCGGGTCGGGGTCGGCGCCGAGGCCGGGCCGATCGGGCACGCTGACGGCGCCGCCGGCGAAGCGGATCGGCTCGGCGGTGAGCGAGGCGACCAGCGGCGTGCCCGGGAACTCGACGTACGGCACGCCGGGGGTCGCGGCGGCGAGGTGCAGGCTCGCCGCGAGCCCGGGCCCGTAGTAGAACGAGTGCGGCACGAGCGTCACGTTGGCCGCGGCGGCGAGCACGGCGATCTTTTTCATCTCGAGAAGCCCACCCACCTTTGTCACGCTCGGCTGCACGATGTCCGCCGCGCCCTGCGCGATCAGCTCGCGAAACCCGAACACGGTGGCGTCGTTCTCGCCGGCGGCGATCGGAATCCGCAGAGCCGCCCGCACACGCGCCAGCCCGGCGTAGTCTTCGGGGGGCCAGACGGGCTCCTCGAGCCAGCGCAGATCGAAGCGCTCGAGCCGACGGCCGACGCGGATCGCCTCCTCGACGGACCAGGGGCAGTTCGTGTCGAGCATCAGCTCGACGCTGTCTCCGGCCACCTCGCGCGCGACCGCGACCGACTCGACGTCGATCTGGTGGAGCTTCACCGCGCCGTGGCCGAGGGCGACCGTGGCCGCGACCGCCTGGCCGACCTGGCTCGGCGTGTCATAGCGGAGCAGGCTCGCGTACACGCGCAGCCGCGACTGGCACAGGCCGCCGAGGAGCTCGTAGACCGGAGCGTTCCGCGCCTTGCCGACCAGATCCCAGAGCGCCAGCTCGACGCCGCTCACCGCCATCATCGCCAGGCCGCGCCGGCCCCAGATCATCAACGCGCGGTGCATACGATCGACCAGGCTCTCGATCTGAGTTGGATCCTGACCGAGCACGATCGGCGCCAGCGCGGCGTCGACGACGTGGCACACGGCGTCGGTCGCGCCATAGGCGAAGCACTCGCCCCAGCCGATCAGTCCCTCGTCGGTCGTGGCGCGGACCAGGATCTGCTTGCCGGCTCCTGGGGCCCACGGCGACGGCGGCCCGGCGACCTGGAGCGGCACCGCGAGCGGGATGGCGCGGATCTCGGTGATCTTCATCTCAGAGGTCGCCGAGCCCGAGCTCCTCCCATCGCTCGCGCACTCGCGCCTCGTCGTCGGGCGACGGACGCACGGTGGGTGGGAACCGCTCGCCGCCCCATTCGGGCCGGCGCTCCAGCTTCCACGAGCGGGTCGCGTCGATCAGCACGCGATTCCAGAGTCCGGTGCCGAGCTGCGCGACGTCCCGGTCTTCCATCGGCGTGCTCGGATCGATCGGCGAGCCGAAGATCCCTGGGAAGACCACGATGCCGTCTTGCCCCGCGTTGACCCGATGCGCGAAGGCCCAGTCGACCTGCTCGTAGGAGGCGGGATCGATGTCCTCCTCGACGACGGTGACGTGCTTGTACCGGTACTGCGCCGCGCTCGAGCCCCAGAGCGCCGCGGCGATCTGCTTGGGTTGGCCCTGATACGCCTTCTTGATCTGGACGACGATATTCACGCCATTGGTGATCGGCGGCACGAAGACATCGCGCACGCCGGGAATCCCCGCCGCCGTCAGGATGTTCCACGCGATCGCCGCGCGCTGCACGGACGACATCACGCTGTTCTCGCTGTATGAGCCCGGCAGGGTGCCCTCGAGGCAGCCGCGGAAGATCGGATCGCGGCGGTGCGTGATGCACGTCACTTGCATTGTGGGGCGCGGCGTCGGCACGTCCGAGACGTAACCCGTGAACTCGCCAAAGGGTCCCTCTGTCTCATATGTCGCCGGGTCGTCGCTGATGAAGCCCTCGATGACGATCTCGGCGCTCGCCGGCACCTCGAGATCGACCGTCTCGCAGCGGACGAGCTCGGCCGGCTCGCCGCGATATGCACCCATCACGTCCCACTCGCAGACGCCGGTCGGGATCGGCGAGCCCGCCAGGAACGGCATGATCGGATCCCAGCCGACCACGCAGGCCACCGGCATCGGCTCTCCGCGCGCCGCGTACTTCAGGAAGTGCTGGCCCCAGTGCTGGCCGCCCTTGATGAGCAGGAACGGCGCGGTGTTCTTCTTGCCGATCATGCCGCGATAGATGCCGACGTTCATCGCGCGCGTCTCCGGATCGCGCGTGACGATCCCCGAGAACGTGTGGATGTAGCGTCCGCCCTCAAGGTAGTGCCACTTCGGGACCGGAAACTCCGTCTGGTCGATGTCGTTGCCGCGAACGACCACTTCCTTGACGGGCCCGGTCGCGACGATCCTCGGAGGGATCGCCTGTCGATTGAGCTTCATGACGTGCTGGACCAGGTCCCGGTTGGACACGTCCTTGGGATAGCCGAGCGCAAGCGCGAGGCGACCGACGCTCCCGAGACCGCTGATGAAGAGCTTCGTGCAGCGTCCGGCCTCGTAGCCCTTGATACGCTCGAAGAGCAGCGCGGGGCCCTTCTTCTCGAGCACGCGGCGCGCGATCGCGCCGAGCTCCCGATTCCAGTCCACCTCGGCCTTGATCCGCCGCAGCTCCCCTTCCGTGTCGAGCCGCGTGATCCACTCGCGCATGTCGACGAAGCTCATGGCCCCGACCTTCCTTTCCTCGGGTATCCGGCGCCGCTCACGCGCCGAGCGCCGGCGCCACCTCGGCGAGGAAGCGCTTGAACTGGCCCACCTGGTCCCAGGAGCCGAAGCGCAGCGCCATGTGGCCCACGCCGGCGTCGAAGTACGCGGAGAGCTCCTCGGCGCACTGCCTGGGGCCGCCCGCGATGGTCCATTGCTCGACGAACTCGCGCGAGAACTTCGCTGTGTAGTACGTGTCCAGGAAGGCCCTGGTCTCCTCGAGCCCCTTCTGCCGATCCTCGGTGATGTTGATGTTGTGATAGAGCGCGCTGCCGAGCTTCGCGGGGTCGCGGCCTTCCTCGCGCGCCATCGCGCCGATACGGCTCCACTGCTGCCGGAACTCGTTGGGCGAGAGCTTGTTCGTCATCCAGCCGTCGGCGTGACGCGCGATGCGCCGGAACGAGCGCTCGATGACCGCCTCCGAGGCCGACGCGCCGCCCCTCCACGTCAGGCCGGTGGGGTTGGACGCGATCCAGATCGGGCACGGCTGCTGCACGGGGCGCGGCTCGAGCGTCACGTTGGTGAACGAGTAGAAGCGGCCCTGGTGCGAGACGTTCTTGCCGCCGAAGAGGCGGCGCAGCACGACGATCCCTTCTTCGAGGCGCCCCACGCGCTCGGCCGAGGCGATGCTCATGACCTCGTGCTCGGCGGCCTGCGCCGCGTTCGCCTCGCTCGGCCCGCCCAGGCACACCGCCAGCAATGTCCGGCCACCCGAGAGCACGTCGAGGCTCGCCCACTGATGCGCGAGCATGACCGGATGGCGATGGACGAAGGTCGCCATGCAACCGACGCCCAGGCGTAGCCTTGTCGTCACGCCGGCCAGCGCGGAGAGGAGGGTCACCGACTCGAGGCGCGGCTTGGCCAGGAGGCTGTCGCCGGCCCAGACGGCGTCGAAGAAGCCCGAGCGCTCCGCCTGCGCCGTGAGGTCGATGAGGTCCGCCACCTTGACGGCGCCGAGCACGACGGCGCGATTCGCGAGGATCAGTCCAAAGGAGCGGGCCATCGGCTACCTCCCCGTGTACCTGGGCGGCCGCTTCTCGAGGAAGGCGGTCACCCCCTCCGCGTAGTCGTGAGTCGAGCGGAGCCAGGCGTACGCCTTGCGCTCGAGCTCGAGCGCGGTCTCGAGCGGCGCCTCGGCACCACGATTGAGTACCATCTTCAAGGTGCGGAGCGCCAGCGGCGCGCGATCGGCCAGCTCGCCGGACAGCGCGGCCACCGCCTCGTCGAGCTTGTCGTTGGGCACGGCCATCGTGATCAGCCCCCACGCCTCCGCGCGCTCGGCCGAGATCCGCTGGCCCGTCATCATGAAGAGCTTGCCGCGCGTCATCCCGATGAGGCGAAGCGCGCGCTGGGTGCCGCCGCTGCCGGGAATCATGCCCAGCCGGACCTCCGGGAACGCGAACTCGGACCGCACGGTGGCCAGCCGGAAGTCGCAGGCGACGGCCAGCTCGAGACCGGCCCCCATCGTATACCCGTCGATCGCGGCGATGACCGGCTTGCGGCACCGCTCGGCGGCCGTGAGCGTGTCGCCCCAGAGCTCGAGATCCGCGGGCTCTTGCTGGAGGAACTCGGACACGTCGCCGCCGGCGCTGAACGCCTTGCCGCCGGCGCCGCGGATCACGACCACGCGGACGCTCTCGTCGGCCTCGAGCCCCGCGAAGATGCCGGGGAACTCGTTGCGCATCGCGACCGTCATCGTGTTCATCCGGGGCTGGCGATCGATCCAGATGGTCGCCACGGCCCCGGCGCGCTCGACTCGAAGAAACTCGCTCATGACCGCACCTCCGTGAAGTGGCCGTCGCGCAGCCGCCGCCGCAGTATCTTGCCCGACGCCGTCTTGGGGATCTCGGCGACGAATACGAAGCGGCGCGGCCGCTTGAAGTTCGCTGGCCCGGTCGGCGGAGCGCGGCGCTCGCGAGCAGGGCCTGGAGCGTCACGAGACCAGGAGCACCTTGCCCTTGTTCTTGCGATCCAGCACGCGCTGCACGGCGGCGCGCGCGTCCTTGAGCGGAAACGCGCGGTCGACGACCGGCCGGAGCCGTCCCTGGACCACGTGGTCGAGCACCGTCTTGAGCTCGACGATCGAGCCCAGGTTCGTCCCGAGGATCCGGAGGTTCTTCGAGTAGACGTGGCGGAGGTCGAGCCGTCCCCAATGAGTGTCGTGCGAGCCGATCGTCACGAGCGTGCCGAGCCGGGTCAGCGCGTAGACCGAGCGCTCGAACGTGTCGCCGCCGATGTGCTCCACGACCACGTCGACCCCGCGCTTGCCGGTCCACTGCTTCGTCGCCTCGACGAAGTCCTGGGTCCGGTAGTTCACGACGTGCTCGGCGCCGAGCGCCCGGGCGAACTCGATCTTGTCGTCGGAGCCTACCGTCGTGATGACGCGGGCGCCGCAGAGTCGCGCGATCTGGATCGCCGCGCTGCCGACGCCGCTGCCCGCGGCCTGGACGAGCACGGTCTGTCCGGGCCTCACCTCGGCTTGCGCGACCAGCGCGTGCCACGAGGTGAGCATGGCGAGTGGCACCGCCGCGCCCGCCTCGAACGGGATCGACTCAGGCAGCGGAAGGACGTTGGCGGCCGGTGCCTTCACCAGCTCGGCGTAGCCGCCGTCCTTGTGGGCTCCGAGGTAGCCGTAGCGGACACACACCGTCCGCTCGCCGCGCACGCAGTACTCGCAGCTGCCGCAGGCGAAGCCGGGAAAGATGATCACGCGCTGGCCGGGCGCGAGCCCGCTCACGCCGGGGCCCGTGGCCTCGACCGTGCCCGTCACCTCGCAGCCGTTCACGTGGGGCAGCCCTTCCGGCGGCGGGAAGCGACCGTCCAGCAAGAGCATGTCCACCTGATTGAGCGCGCACGCCCGCACGCGCACCAGCGCCTCGCCGGGTCCGATCGCGGGATCGCGATAGTCCTCGTACAGGATCTTCTCGGCGCCGCCGTGCTCCCTGAAGAGGGCTGCCTTCAAAACGGCACCTCCGTCCGCTCGTCCCGCACGCGGCGGGCCTTGTGATCCCAGCGCGGCAGCGATCCCGGCTCACCGATGTCCACGGTGACACGGATGCCGAGCCCGATCCTGAGCTCCTCGGCGAGCCTCGTCTGCAACCCGTCGCGCTCGCCGAGCGAGAGCGACGGCGAGGGATCGATGCGGATCAGGATGTCGTCGAGCCCTTCGTGACGGCGGAAGACGATCTGGAACTCGTCGACGTTCGCGTGCGGCCGCACCAACTCCTCGACGCGCCGCGGATAGACGATCACGCCACGGACCTTCTTCATGTCGTCGAGCCGCGCGTGCACGCCCCCCTCGAACGCGATCAACGTGCGCCCGCACGGGCAGCGGCGGTCGGCCAGCTGGACGACGTCACGCGTCCGATACCGCAAGAGCGGCATCGCCTTGCGATAGAGACTCGTGAAGACCAGCTCGCCGCGCTCGCCGGGGCGCACCGGTTTGCCCCGCTCGTCGAGCACCTCGGGATAGCAGTAGTCCTCGTTCACGTGCGTGAGCCCCGCGCGCGCCTCGCACTCGAAGCCCCACGCGGCGATCTCGGTCAGCCCCGGCAGATCGTACGCCCTGGCGCCGAAGGCCGTCTCGATCTTCGCCCGGGTTGCCGGGATGGACGCGCCGGGCTCCCCGGTGTGCCAGGTGATGCGGATCTTCGTGTCCTTCGCCAGGTCGATCCCCTTCTTCGCCGCCGCCTCGGCGAGGAAGAGCGCGTACGACGGCGTGCAACCCAACACCGTGATCGGATAGCTCAGGAGCGCGTCGATCCGCTGGTCGGTCGAGAGGCCGCCGACCGGGAACACGAGGCATCCGAGATCCTGCGCCGCGTAGAAGCCGGACCAGTAGCCGATCCACGGACCATAGGAGAACGCCGCCATCACGACGTCGGACTTGCGCACGCCGAAGGCGTGAAGCGCCCGGGCGTAGGAATGATAGAAGCCGTACCAGTCGTCGCGCGTGTCGAGGAACGCGAGCGGGCGGCCGGTCGTGGCCGAGGTCATGTGGATGCGGAGGACCTCGTCCAGCGGCACCGCGAGGACGTCGCCCCACGGTGGTTTCTCGACCTGGTTCTCCTTCAGCTCGTCCTTGGTCGTGAAGGGGAGCTTGGCGAGATCGTCGAGGGTTCGGATGGCTGCCGGCTTGATTCCGGCAGCCTTGAGCTTGCGGCGGTAGAACGGGCTCGCCCCCGCGGCATGGGCCACCTGCTCGCGAAGGCGCCGCGTCTGGACCCGCGTCATCTCGGCGCGGGTCGCACGCTCCAGACGCGGCTCGAGGTAGCGGGAGGCCATCCGGCGGCGGGTCAGGCGGTCGTCAACAGCTCGCCCATCCGGTTGAAGAACTGGTCGGCCATCATCTTCGAGACCCCGCCGAGCATCCGCTGGCCGACGCCCGCGATGAGCCCGCCGACCTGGACGTCCGCGCTGTACGCGACGTTCGTGCCGCCCTCGATCTCGGTGAGGGTGATCACCGTGTCGGAGCGGACGAATCCCGGCCCGCCGCTTCCCTCCGCGCTCAGGCGATAGGACTCGGGTGGCTTCTTGTCCAGCAGGCGTACCTTGCCCTCGAAGGTCCCCTTCACCGCGGCCACGCCGATCTTGAGCGTCGCCTTGTACTCGTCGGGGCCGATCAGCTCGAGCTTCTCGCAGCCGGGGATCGCCTTCTGGAGCGTCACGGGATCGAGGAAGGCATTCCAGACCTTCTCGCGGGGCGCCTTCACCTCGTACGAGCCTTCAAGCTTCATCGGTAGCTCTCCTTACTAGAGAATGTCGCACGGAGTCAAGGCGCGGCCGAGCGATCACGCCAGGCGCGTCAGCGCCGTCGCCATGCGCGCCAGCCCCTCGGTGATGAGCGCCTCGCTGGTCGCGTACGACAGCCGCACGTGATCGTCGGAGCCGAAGTCGACGCCCGGCACGACGGCGACCTTCGCCTCCGCGAGGAAGAACGCGGTGGCCTCGAGGGAGCCCTCGATGCTGCGGGTGCCGTCGGCGGTCTTCCACTGGCGCCCGAACAGCCCGGAGACGTTCGCGAACGCGTAGAACGCCCCCTTCGGCATGACACAGGACACGCCGGGGAGCGCGTTGAGGCCTTGCACGATGAGACGCCGACGTCGATCGAACTCGCCGGCCATCTTGGCGACTTCGTCCTGGGGCCCGACCAGCGCCTCGACGGCGGCCCACTGCGCGACCGACGACGGGTTCGAAGTGACCTGGCTCTGCACGTCGGTCATCGCGCGAATGAGATCGCGCGGGCCGGCGGCGAAACCGATTCGCCAGCCGGTCATCGCGTACGCCTTCGAGCACGTATTGACGGTGAGCGTGCGCGCCTTGATCTCCGGGCCGAGGGACGCGATGGACACGTGCCGCCCCTCGAAGGTGAGCGCCTCGTAGCACTCGTCGGAGACGACGAACAGCTTCCGCTCGACGGCGAGCTCAGCGACCGCGGCCAGCGCCGCGGGGGAAAACACCGCGCCCGTCGGGTTGTTGGGGCTATTGAGGATAATCGCCTTCGTTCGCGGCGTGACGGCCGCACGCAACCGCTCGGGATCGAGATCGAAGCCCGTCGCCTCCCGCGTCGGCACGGCGACCGGCACCGCGCCGACCAGCCGCGCCTGCTCGGGATACGACACCCAGAACGGGCTCGGCACCAGCACCTCGTCGCCGGGATTCAGCATGGCGACGACCATGTTGAACAGCGTGTGCTTGGCGCCGCACGAGACCAGCACGTCCGCCGGCTCGTAGTCGAGACCGTTGTCGCGCTTGAACTTGCCGCATACCGCGGCCCGCAGCTCGGGGACGCCGCCGACCTCGGTGTACTTGGTGTGGCCCTGCCGCATCGCCTGGATCGCCGCATCCTTGATCCGCTCGGGCGTGTCGAAGTCGGGTTCGCCCGCGCCGAACGTGATCACGTCGACGCCGCGACGGCGCAGCTCACGCGCTTTCGCCTGCACGGCGAGCGTCGACGAGGGGGCAAGCGTCTTCAGGCGATCGGCCAGCACGGGTTGGCTCCTTCGGCGGCAGACCGCCGGGTTACTTGGGAGGGTACTTCTCGGTCAGTCGCTTCTCGGCAATCGGCGGCACCATGCCGGCTACCGACGTGCCGAAGCTGGCGACTTCCTTGATCAGGCGCGACGAGATGTACGTGTACTTCTCGTGCGGCATCAAAAAGACGGTCTCGACGGTGCTGCGGAGCTTCCGGTTCATCAGCGCCATCTGAAACTCGTACTCGAAATCGGAGACGGCGCGGATCCCCCGCACGATGCAGTCGGCTCGCTCGCGCGCGACCAGATCGATCAGGAGGCCGTCGAAGGCGACGATGCGGAAGTTGCTGAGCTCCGACGTGGCCTCGTCGATCATCTCCAGCCGTTCCTTCACGGAGAAGAGCGGCTGCTTCGACGGATTGGCGACGACCGCGACGATGAGCTCGTCGAAGATCTGAAGGCTGCGCTGGATGACGTCGATGTGGCCGTTGTGCACGGGGTCGAACATGCCTGGATACACCGCGCGCTTGGCCACGGCGGTAGGCTACCCTCCGGCTCGAAAGAAAGTCAAGGTCGTCTCCCCGAAACGACGGTCGCGAAAGGCGCGTAACACGCCGTATTCCTGAGGACGCCGCTTGGTCAGGTGCTGAGCGATGACAAGCCCGTTCGACGCGATCAGCGCGCCCCCGCCCAGCGCCGCGAGCGCGCGCTCGCCGTCGTCCGTGGCGTACGGCGGATCGAGGAAGACGATCTCGAACCGCCGCCCCTCGCCGGCGAGCCGCGGGAGCTGCCGCACGACGTCACCGCGGGCGACGTGCGTCCGGGGCTCGAGGTCGAGCGTCCGGATATTCTCGACGAGGGCCTCCAGGGCCCGCGGATCGCGCTCCACGAACGTGACGTGCGCCGCCCCGCGCGAGAGCGCCTCGAGCCCGACGCCGCCCGCGCCGGCGAACAGATCGAGCACGCGCGCATCGGGCAACCAGGGCCCGAGCGTATCCATCAACGCGATCCGGACCTGATCGGC
>Ga0209802_1001075_pt1 | contig 20777 bp, 19 predicted proteins | sample GraSoiAngelo_129_FD_185886 | JGI IMG/M metagenome (GOLD analysis project Ga0209802, IMG submission 185886) | Grasslands soil microbial communities from the Angelo Coastal Reserve, California, USA - 14_0927_12_40cm (SPAdes) (version 2) | ecosystem: Environmental > Terrestrial > Soil > Grasslands ... | reverse complement strand
GAACCGCTCCTCGCTTCTTCGGAGGCTCTCCTCCGTCCGGGTGCGCTCGGACACGTCGAACGCCACCCCGATCGTCCCGAGGATCGCGCCTTCTTTGGAACGGAGCGGCTCCATGTGCACGTCGTACGTTCGGCCTTGCCACTCGATCTGCGTCGCGACGCTCTCGCCGAGGAGGGCGCGCCGGTGGGAGACGATCGGCTCGATGTCGTCGTCGTGGATGTTGAAGTACTCGTACACCGAGAGACCCCGCTCCCCCGAGCGGGGAAGGTCGAGACCCCGGAACCCAGTCCCCATCGCGGACGTCACCCGGAGATCCCGGTCCGTGCTCCACAGGAGGACGGGCGCCTGCTCGAGGACAAGCTTCAGGCGCGCCTGGCTCTGGGACAACTGTTCCTCGACCGTTTTCCTCGCGGTGACCGCCTGGGCCTGGGTCTGCTCCGTCTCGACGAGGCGCTTTCGATTCCGCGCCTCGACGACATGCTCCTCGACGATGGCCGGGAGCAGCTCGTTGTACCGTGGCGTCTTCACGATGTACGATTGAGCTCCGGACTCCATCGCTTGAAGGGCGGCCTCTTCGCCCCCCAACGGCACGACGAAGATGATCGGCGTCCCCGGGAGCCGACCGCCGAGGGCCCGCAGGAGTTCGATGCCGCTCCCATCGCGCAGCTTGCTTCCGATCACGACCGCGTCAAAGTGATACTCGAGCGCGAGCTGCAAACCCTGTTTCCGAGAGGCCGCGGTCCGGACGATCCAGCCTTTGCGGGTCAAGGCCGCGATGCTCAGAATCTGGTGATCTTCGTTGCCGTCAACCACGAGGACGGCAACGGGGGCTGCGCTGTTCGCCCCCGCGACCTCAGAGGGAGTCGTCTGGGCCATGGTGGATCGGTGGGCGCCTGAGCCGACGCGAGGATGCCCTCGCGCGGGACGTCGCGCAGTTCCCCGGCCGGTATAAAGGACTAGCGGGGACATTCGCGGTTTCGTCACTTAATTCGCAGGCGGTCCGTGGACGTATCCCGAAGAAGTGACGTATCACCCTACGCCGTCCCGCTGACGGCCCGCGTCACTTCGAACGCCCCATCTTCGAACGAGAACGCGTAGTACCCGGTGTCGTGCTTCGTGCCTCGCATCTTCACGACCCGCAGGCGACGTTGCACGAACAGATCGGACGTCGAGTGCATCTCGAGGGCCAGAATCCCATCCGCCAGGTATGCCTCTTCGGGCGATGACCCGCCGGTCCCGAGGTCGAGCGGTCTTTCCGAAATCAGGAACGTCAAGGGGCCGAGGTCCCGCAGCCACTCGAAGAGGAAGTAGAGTTCGGACCGGCGATCTTGCATCTTCGCCATCGTCTCGAGGACGTCGAGCGAGTCGACGACGAGGACCGAAACCGGATCGGCCTTCATCACGTTCTTGCAGTACATCTTGAACAGCTCGAGCCAAGTGCCGCGGCCCTGGAGGTAGCTCAGGTTCTTGCGGATGTTCCCCATGTCGAGCGTCACGATCTGCTCTGCCGCGCGCGGGTCGGCCATGCCCATCGAGGCCATGTGCTCGAGGATCAGATCCTTCCCCTGCTCGAGCGTGAAGTATGCGGACTTCCGGCTTTCTTGGAGCGCGTTCTGATACAGAATCGAGTACGTGAGAGAGGACTTCATCGTCCCCGGCGCTCCGCTCACGAGGACGACGTACCCTTCCGGGACTCCACCATTGAGGACGTCGTCGAAGCCCCGCACGTAGGTCTTGACGCGATTCCGACTCATGACGCGCCCTCCGGGTCGGATGTATGCGCGCGTCGGCCTAAGCCTTTTCCTCCGAGAGGTCAAGCGCACAATCTTCAAATAGACTCGGGCCGCTGGGCCGCGCATTGTCGGACGATGTCCTCGGCGCAATCGTCGCGACGGCCCGCGTGATCGGGGCGCTCGTCCTCCTGTTCTTCCTGCCGGGGTTTCTCCTCATCAATGCGCTCTATCCCCGAAAAGGGGAGCTCGACCGGGAGTACGACGCCTTGTACCGGGTGACCCTTGGGATCGTCCTGTCCATTGCCGTGACGGTGTTCTGGTCGTTCTTCCTCAACTCGCTCGGCATTAACGAAGCCACGGGTATCGGCTACGTCGTGGGGCCCAACATTGCCGGCGGATTGATCGGGCTTTCCGCCGCGTTCTTCGTGCTCGGATGGTGGCGGGGCGCCTATCCTTGGATGGCCCGCGTGCATCCCGCCCTCGCGCGAGTGCCTAAGCCCGGGCCCGGCGAACTCCTGACGGAGGATGAGCGGGATCATCGCGTGCGCCTGAAGCTCCAGAAGCTCGCCGAGAAGCGCGAGGCGCTACGGCGAGCCATCAAGGACGCCGAGCGGCGGATGCGCCTGCAATCGGCCGACGCACAGTCCCATTATGAAACGCTCCGCGACAAGTCGCGTGCGGAGCTCCGGAGCGTCGAAGCGGAGTTGAAGAAACTCGAAGAGGAGCGGGCCGCGGAACTCTATTGACGAGGCCGAACATGGACTACAAGCTCGTGATCGCAGTGCGCTCGGACCTCGACTTGTCCCGAGGGAAGCTCGCGGTTCAGGTGGCCCACGCCGCCGTGATGGCGGCCCTCGAGGCGAAGGCCCGCCACCGGAAGTGGTTCGCGGAATGGATCGCGGAGGGCCAGAAGAAGGTCGTCGTGAAGGGTGGCTCCCTCCCAGAACTCCGTGGGCTCCAAGCGAAGGCTCGCTCGATGCACTTGCCAACGGCGCTCGTGGAGGACGCGGGCTTGACGGAGCTTCCGCCCGGCACGGTCACGTGCGTCGGAATCGGGCCGGGTCCGAACGCGATCGTGGACCAGGTCACCGGCCATCTCCCGTTGATGTGACATGAAGGCGAAGTCTCGCTTCCTCGGGATCGACGACGCCCCCTTCCGATTTTCGGACGAGACCGTTCCGGTCGTCGGAGTCGTCGTGCAGGCGCCGTCGTACATCGAGGGCGTCCTGACCACACTGGCCGAAGTCGACGGGCACGATGGGACGGACCGGATCGCCGCGATGGTGCGGCGTTCGCGGTACCTCGCCGGGCTCGCGGCAATCCTGATCGACGGGACCGCGGTCGGCGGCTTCAACGTCATCGACATCGACGCGCTCCACCAGGCGGTCGACCGTCCGGTTATCACGGTCACCCGGAAAAAACCCAATCTCGATTCCATCGAAACCGCATTGCGCCGCCGTTTCGACGACTGGAAGGAACGGCTCGCGATCATTCGGCGGCACGAGATTGAGTCCATCCGCACCGAGCACGGGACCCTCTGGGTGACGTATGTGGGTGCGAAGCCGAACGACGTCCAAAATGCCCTCTCCCTCACCACGGTTCGGGGCGTCCTGCCCGAACCGCTCCGCGTCGCTCACCTGATCGCCGCAGGAATCATCCGCGGCGAGTCTCGCGGTCGCGCATGACCGCCGACGAACTTCCGACCTCTCACTTGATGGGAAACCGCAGGAGCGCGGCGATCCCGCCAAGGGCCTCCAGCTTCTGGCCCGCTTCGTGGTGTCGGCTCACCAGGACGACGGCCCCTCGAGCGGACTCCGTGGACCGCATGAGGTCCTCGATTCCGGGATTCCTCACGACCGCATCGCTCACCAGGAGAGTCTCGACCGCGCCGGCATCAACCGCCTCGGCAACTTCCGCGGGTCCGTACGCGCACGGCTGGTTCGTCGCAATCGCCTCAAGCAGCTTCTCGACGAGCCGCGTCTCGTAACCGACCCGACTGTCTCCGAAGACCTTTGCGCCCACGCCGGCTTTGAGCGCCTCCTGAATCCCTTGCATCCCCGGGTGGGCCGTACCGTGCGTATGGACTTTCGAGGCGAGGGCCGGCTCCCTCACCTTGACGTATTCCAAGAACGCGTCGCGCGTGAACCCGGGTCCTACGAGGACGAGCGCCTCTCCGAGTTCAATGGCGCGCAACTTCGCGAGAATCTCGTCAAAGTATACGGATCGAGCGTCCCCCGACGGGAACATCTTGCCGTGGCCCGGAGCGCGGATGGTCGCCAATTCCCGAACGCCGTATTGGCGGAGCTGCGCGAGGAGGGCTTCTTCGTCGTCCAGCGAAAGGAAGGCGACCAGGGGCTTCTGCGCCGCAGCAACGGCCTCCTCGATCCGCCGCAGCTCATGCGGGTGCCATGTCTTGATGACCGATAGGACGTCATCGACCGCGACGTTCAACGTGTGGTGCCGCCCCAGGTCTTGCGGTCCCTCGACGATGACGCCGGTGATTCGTAGGCGGTCCGAGAATGCCTGGAACTCGACGCTCTCCACCCGGATCGTGAGGGTGACGCGGACCTTCTCGCCCCGTTCCGGCCGGACCTTGTCGGTCTTCACTTCCTCGCGGCGGTACGTTGAGGCGCGAACGAGGTCTCCGGGGAGGATCAAGTTGTGAAGATGCCACAGGTCGTCGGCGTTCTCGACGCGAAGCTTGATCTCGCCCGTCTTTGGGTCGCGATGGAGGACGCGCATTCGCAGACGCGCCATGGAGCGCCTCCTTATTTCTGCATGTCGAAGGCGCCGGCATTGCTCCTGCGTAATCGCGTGACCCACGAAGCTTAAGCGCCGACCAATCCATCCGAATTCGGTGGAACGGTACCTCCTTCGCGCGGATCTCCAAGGGTACTCGTATCGCGAGATTTTGGAGGTGAGGCGCGGGGCCGTCCGACTTCTCCACCCGTCCGGAAGGGCCCGACGTCTCTCGCGATGGACATCGACGCTGTTCGCGCTCGGTTATCTGTTCGTCCTCGGATCGTTCATGGGGACTGCTGGCAACGCCGGGGGCTTGCTCGTTTCCGGAATCGTTGGCCTTGTCATTGCGGCCGGCTTCATCGCGTTCTTCTTCGCGGGCCTCATCGTCCTCCTGCTTTGGTGGGACGACCGGAACCTGCCAATCCTTGCGGAAAACCCAGACGCCGCGAGGCCGGTCGAGGTCCTTGGCGTGACTTCGTACGGCACTTTCCAAGAAATTCGCGCGCGTGTGGACGGACAGGAATGTCGAATAGCGGTCCACGCGTCGAAGGGCCGTTTCGCCGAAGTCCTCCGCTTCGCCGGGATCCCCGGCCTCCAGGTCTGATGCGCTCGGCCCCAGAAGCGATGCGGGATGAAGGCTAGCCCACGCCGACTCACATGAGGACGCCATATCCAATGAGCCGCCACTTTCCGCCGATGCGGCGCGACACTGCGACTCTCTGGCCAGGCTCCGCGACGACGGGGATCTTGAGGGCCATGTCCGCCCGGTTTTCCCGCGCGGAGGTCACGACGCCCACGGTCGTCGCCGTTCCGACCGACACCATGAGCGGCTCCGACGTCTTGATGCCCTCGACCTTGAGCTCCTCCGGGACCCCGACGACCCGCTCCAACAGGTTGACCTCGACGGTCATCTTCATCAGGATCTCCGGGAGACCAGCCGGCGGCGCGACGACCCGACCGACGAGGCCGTCCGCCTTCGTGAGCACGGGATCGAGATTCGTCCCGATTGCGATGAGCCCGCCCGGTCGGACCTCTTTTCGCGCGGAACCGCCCGTGTGCAGGGACCGGATCGTCGTCGTGATGTTCTTCCACTCCGTCTTGTTGCCGAGGGTCACCTGTCGGCCGGGCGAGATCTCGATCTCCTCCCCGACTTTCATGCGGCCTTGCATCAGGCTCCCCCCGAGCACACCTCCGACGATCTTCTCCGGAGGGATGCCCGGCTGATTCACGTCGAACGACCGGGCGACGTACATCTTCGCCGCCTTCGTCTCGTCGTGTGGCGGCGTCGGGATGACTTTCTGGATCATCATGAGGAGGGCGTCGAGGTTCACGTCATGATGAGCGGACACAGGGACGATGGGCGCGCCGTCGGCGACGGTCCCCTTGACGAACGCCTGGATCTGACGATAGTTCTCTTCCGCCTGCTTCGGGTCGACGATGTCGATCTTGTTCTGCACGATCACGATCTTGTCGACGCCGATGATGCCGAGGGCCATCAGGTGCTCCTTCGTCTGCGGCTGAGGGCATTCCTCGTTCGCCGCGATCACGAGGAGGGCCCCATCCATGATCGCCGCGCCGCTGAGCATCGTGGCCATCAGCGTCTCGTGGCCCGGGGAGTCGACGAACGACACGATTCGTTGCAGTTCGCCTTTCACGTTGTGCGCCTTGCAGATCTCCGTGTTCTGATAAGCCGCGGGCTCGGCGTCCTTCGGACACTTGTAAATCGCCATGTCCGCGTAGCCCAGGCGGATCGAGATGCCTCGCTTGATCTCCTCGCTGTGGCGGTCCGTCCGCTCCCCGGTGAGACGTTCCGTGAGGGTCGACTTGCCATGGTCGACGTGGCCGACGACGCCGATGTTGACCTCCGGCTGGCCCGGGACCTTCATCGCGCCTGCTCCTGCCACGCGTCCTCAATCGATTTCGGTCCGCGCACGACGATCTTCAGGTTCAGCTGAAGGATGTCGGGCGACACCGTGTTTCCGCGGACGGTCTTCTTCTTGCGCATCCCCGGTCGGACAGGATGGAAGCCGACGCCGCCGCTCAGGAGGAGGCGCTTCCGTCGCGGCCCGGGCAGGTCGGTCCGCATAGGAAATCCGTCTTTGTCGCTCCCTCCGGTGATCTGAAGCTTGTAGCCAGGCAGTCCGACGTACAGGCCGTCGAGGTCCTCCCCGATCTTCTTGCCGATGAGCGCGTTCGCGTAGTGACCCGTGATGTCCTTCTTGTACGCCTTCCCGGTCTTGGGGTCGGCGATGACCGCTTTGAACTCCGCCATGGAATCCCCTCAGAGAGAGATGCGTCCATGCGGGGCTTTCACATAAGACTTCCGCCGCGCGCCTCCCGCGGCGACGGAATCGGCGTCGATGCAGCCTTCAACGCAAGGTCGGGAAGAGCCCGAGGATCTGGCCGCATTCCCGATACACCTCGACGACTGCCCGGCCCTCGGCCGCGGACATGCCCCGCACCTCGGAGACGGCCTCGGTAAGCTGTTGGAGCCGATAGATCGCATCGCGCGTGTTCAGGTCGTCATCCATCGCCTTGAAGAAACCGTCCCGGGTCCGCTCGACCAAGGCCGCGACTTTCCCGGCGGTCCCCGGGCCGGCCGCGGTCCGCGCGGACTCGATGACCGCCCGCATCGCATCGTATTCCTTGCGCGTCCGCGCGAAGCACTCCACGTCGTACTCGACGTCCTCGCGATACGGGGCTTTCAGCAAACAGAGACGGACGACCTCCCCCGGGTAGTCGCGGAGGACCTCGCGGATCGTCACGAAGTTCCCGAGGCTCTTCGACATCTTCTCCTGCTCGAGGGTGACAAAGCCATTGTGCATCCAGGTCCGCGCCCACTCCACGCCCCAGGCGCCCTCGCAGATCATCGCCTCGCTCTCGTGGTGCGGGAACTTCAGGTCGACGCCGCCTCCGTGGATGTCGAGGGGCGCTCCGAGATACTTGTACGCCATCGCGTTGCACTCCACATGCCAGCCGGGGCGACCGTCGCCCCAAGGGCTCGGCCACGACGGCTCGTCTCCCTTCGACCGCTTCCAGAGGGCGAAGTCGAGCGGATCCTCCTTCGGGCTCGCGGCGGCGGGCGACTCGACCACGATGTCCTCGAACTTCTGGTGCGACAAGATCCCGAACGAGTGTTTCGCCTTCCGCGTCCGGAAGTAGACCTCCCCGTCCACCGAATACGCGTAACCGCGGTCGACGAGACGGGCGATCAGGGCCGTGATCTCCGGAATGTGCTCGCTCACCTTCGGCATGTGGTCCGCCCTCCTCACGTTCAGGGCGCGCATGTCGTCCAGGAACGAGTCGATGTAGTGTTGAGCGTACGCGAGGGGGGCCTGCCCGGCCTCTTTCGCCCGGCGGATGATGACCTCCTCGATGTCCGTGAAGTTCTGGACGTACGTGACGCGATGGCCCAAGAACTCGAGATACCGGCGCGCCGTGTCGAAATCGATGTACGACCGGGCGTGGCCGAGGTGGCTGTAGTCGTACGTCGTCGGGCCGCAGACGTACATCTTGACGACGCCGGGAGTGAGAGGTGCAAACGGTCCCTTCTTCCTGGTGCGGGTGTTGTACAATCGAAGGACCATGAGGTCGCAAACGCGGCCACGGGAGCCGCGCTATTAAGCCCTTTACCCGCCGAATCGAAACGGTTTGCGCCGGTCACGAGAACACACGCATCGAAACCTATTTCGTGCGCCGGGATTTGTCATCGTCCGGCTGGGCCGATAGATCAGCGGAAGATCGCCGCCTTCGCAAGGCGGAAGCCGTGGGTTCAAATCCCACTCGGTCCACTTCCACCCGCCGCCCTGTCGACCGGAGTACAGACCACGAATCGAAGGCGCAGGCCGTAGGAATTCTGGGGTGCCACAAGTCGGATGGAAAGGCCGTGTGCGTTCGCGACGGTTGTCGTCCAGCCTCGAAAATCCGGTCTAGGCGCTCTCTCTCGCAATCACGACGCTCTTCGCGCGAGGGGCTGCTTCGGGGGCATCCTGCTCGAGATACGTGAGGTAACCGGAGCCAACGTTGAAGTGAACGACGGAGGGTTTCTTCTCCAGGTCGACGATTGGCTTGCCGGACTTCCGCTTCATGGAATGTCCCTTCGAGGGATTCAGTTCCCCGGGACGGCTTAAAGGGTGTTCTGCCAAATTCACTCTCGATAAGCGTAACACAGCCCCGCCGACCGAAACGACGTTCTGGCCGGGTCCGCGGCGTTTCCGGCAAACCTATAAGGCCAACGGGGGACCAATTATTACCTGAGGAAGTGGAGGACTAAATGATCACAGTCCAGAAGCTTGCGCAGGCCATTGCGAAACGCCTCGGCGGCACCGAGGCGGAGGCCCTTGCGGAGTCGCGCACGGTGATGAGTTACTTCGGTTTCCGGAGCGTGATTATCGACAACGCGATCCATCCCGACGACCGGAAGGTCTTCTACGCGCTGCACGACGCCGGCTTGCTTCAGAGCTTCTGGGAGACCGTCCCCTTGTTGGACGGCCGGAACTGGCGAATCTTCTACTGGTCGCTGAACGAAGCGGATCTCGACCGCATTCTGGTGGACGAAGAGGCCCCTCCCGAGGAGCCGGTCTACAAGTCTCTCCCCGATGAAGCTTGGGGCCGTCCAGCGGCGGGCGCGTAAGCTAGTCCGGCCAGGCCCGCGCGCCGACGAGCGGCACGAAGGCACACGGCGTTCCTTCCCGGATCTCGAGGTTGCCGTCGGCCTTCCGGGTTGCGACAATCAGGACCTGCCCGCTCCGCAGCCCGATCGGGGCGACGATTCGTCCGCGGGACGACAGCTGGTGCCGCCATGGATCCGGGATCTCCGGGGCGCCGGCGGTCGCCAAGATGCAGTCGTACGGAGCCTTCTCGGGATAGCCGAGACTGCCATCTCCGACGACGACGGTCACGCCTGCGTAGCCGGTCCGGGCGAGGTTCGACCGCCCCCATTCCGCCAGCCGGGGGATCCGTTCGATCGACACGACATTCTCCGGCCCGACGATGTGCGCGACGAGGGCCGCATGGTACCCGGACCCCGTCCCGATCTCGAGCACGTGATCCCCCGGCGCTAGCCGAGCTTCTTCCAGCATGATCGCAATCATCGAAGGCGCGGAAATCGTCTGGCCTCGCCCGATCGGCAGCGGCAAGTCGGCGTAGGCGTCGTCGGCGTCCTCGGGACGGACGAACGCCTCCCGGGGCACGGCCAGGAACGCGTCCCGAACCCGCGAATCCTGAACGTACCGCGAGCGGACCAGCTGCTCAACCATTCGAGTGCGTTCGGCTGCGAAATCCATCGCCTGACCTATCGACCGTCACCGCGGGCGCAGCCCATAAAATATCGGTCACGCCGGGACCAGGAGGGCGATCAGGATCGTCGAGAGGACGAGCGTCGCAGCGGTGACGGGAAGCCCTGCCTTCACGAAGTCTTTCATCGAGACGGTCACCCCGTCCCGGGACGCGACCTGCACGACGATGACGTTGCACGCGGCCCCGAGGATCGTCGCGTTCCCTGCGAGGGTCGAGCTCGCGGCGAGCCCGAGCCAGAGTTGTGTCGAGCCTCGCGGGACGACCGTCGCGAGCAAGAGGACCGCAGGCACGTTGCTGATCAGGTTCGACAGCAGCGCGGACAGGCCGACCAGCCAGACGAGACTGCCGGACTGGCCTCCCACCGTGGACGTGAAACCGCCCTGGATCGCGGCCGAGAGTCCGGAGACACGAACCCCCTCGAGCACGATGAAGAGGCCGACGAAGAACAGGATGATGCTCCAGTCCACCTTCGCGATCAGGGTCCGTGCGGTCGTCTTCGCAAAGAACGGCAGGAAAAAGAGGACGAACGAGCCGCCCGCGAGGGCGACCAACGGCAGCCAGACGGGGGTCGGGGACGCGAAGAACGCGGCCGCCACGCCGACCGTCACTCCGAGCGTCACCCCGAGACCGGTCCGTTGAAGATGCACGGGCTCCACGGATCCGGCATGAGTTAGCGGGACCGCGAGGTCCTTCCGAAACACGAGCCAGACGAGGCCGATCGCGACCGCGAGGCAGGCGACCGTCACCGGGAGAAGATACGCGGTGAAGGTCAGGAACGGAATCCCGGACTGGATGGCGATGAACGCGTTTTGAGGGTTGCCGACTTCCGTCGCCACGCTTCCGACGTTCGCGGCGATCGCGACCGCGACGAGGTACGGCAGCGGATTCACCCGCAGAGCGCGCGTGCTCCGGACGACGACCGGCGTCACGAGCAGCGCGATCGTGTCGTTCAGGACGATCGCGGACAACGCGGCCGTTGCGACCATGAGCCACGCGAGGAACGAGGCCTGGCTCTTCGCCCGAACCGCAATCCGAGACGAAACTAGATCGAAGAATCCGCAGACCTCGAGCCCGGAGACGAGGAGCATCATGCCGACGAGGAGCACGATGACGTCGAGGTTGATCGCGAGGAGAGCCTGGGCGGGGGTGAGGACGCCGAGCACGAGCATCAGCGCGCCGCCGAGCATCGCCACCGCAGGTCGCTCGATGGGGAACCGACGGACGGTCCGCAATGAAATGAGGACGTAAGTGACCAGGAAGACCAGCGTCGCGGCGGCGAGCGTGTAATCGAAGGCCACGAGGGCCGCGGATGGGCCACCCCGCTATGGAACTTGCGCGACCGGCTCGCACCGCACCGGGCCCGGGCTTGTCCCATTACACTTAAATAGCGTCACTCAATTTGCCGCATTCTCCGGCCCTTCGAACGAGTTGCGTACGGGAGGGACGGAGCGGCTGACTGCGAGACAGGAGAAACCCGAATGCATCTGAGCGGACACCGGGCAATCCGCGTGCTCGCGGTCTTCCTCGTGCTCGCCCTCGGGATTGCGGCTCTCCTCCCCCTGACCGCCCGGGCCGCGGGCCAGGTCACGGGCGTCGTGAGCACGTGTGGCACGATCACCCCGTTCGTCTCCGGCGCCACGGTCTCCCTGATCGACGCGAACGGAATCAGCCCGACCTTGACGACGTCAACGAACGGGGCCGGGGTGTATACGTTCACGCCTCCGTCGGGCAGCTACACGGTCTCGGTGACCCGAACCGGGTATTACGGCGACGCCACGACGGTCCCGAAGCGATTCGACGGGAGCACCACGACGCGGATCGACCTCTGCCTGGTCGTTCAACCGACCCCGGCCAAGGTCCTCAAGGTCCACGTCCAGAGTGCGGGTTCCCCGATCTCCGGCGCGACCGTTTCCGCGTTCAACCTGACGAACCCGACGGGCAAGCCCCAGCTCGTGCGGACGAACACGACGGACGCGAACGGCGATTCGAACCTGACTCTGTGGTCCGGCTCCTTCCAGCTCCGCACCTCCGCCACAACGTACCAGACGGACTCCACGGTGGTCGACGTGAGCGTCACGATTTCGGTCACAATCAACCTGATCGCGGGTAACGAAATCTTCGGACAGGTGACGGACCCCAATGGGAACTTCCTCGGATCAGGGGTCGTCGCCTGGCTGTACAATCCTGGCGCGCCAATAACGAGCGCCTATCGGCTCATCGCAGGGACGGTCAGCGCCAGCGCGTTCGACATCCACGCGCCCCCGGGCACGTATACCTTAATCGTTGACGCCGACGGGTACCTCGCCTACGAGAACGCGGTCGCATGGCCCCCCGGGGTGACGAATCCTTACGACGTGGTGCTCAAGCCCGCTCCCCGGGAGGTGTACCAGACGACCGCCTCGTACGATCCGCCGGACTGGAACAACCTCACTGTATGGCGCAACCTCACTTTGAACCCGGACAGCACGCTGACCGGTCTGGGGCCCGCGAATTTGCGCGACCTGCGCCTGCAGATCGACGCGACACCTGGAATCGGAGATGGCAACGGGACCCTTACCGCGCCGGAACGCACTGCCTTCCATGATTGGCTCGTGACGAAAGGACCGGCGTATGTGACGACGGACGGCTTCTTTACAACAAATGGACGTGCTTACCTGAACGTGTCATCATACACTGTGAATGTCGACAAACTAGACGTGGCCGGAAGCCGGGTCTGGATCAACACGACGGCTCACTACGTCGTGAAACAGGCCCCGCCCTGGATCGCGAACGGTGCGAAGAACTACTTCGTGAACCTGACGATGGTTCCGGACACGAACACCACAGTCTACCAGGATTACGTCTACGTCGTCATCTTGCCGAAGCGATACGAGCTGAACACGACGACCTTTGTTCCGTCGAATGCCCCCGTAACCAGCGCGGGTTTCACGACGGTCACCATGGACCCCGGAGTGACTTCCGGGACGCCGCAAGCCCGGATGAAGATCTCCCAGAGCGTCGTCGGCACCGCGAGGGCGAAGGTCATCGCCCCGATCGGGAAATTCCACGTCGTGAACGCCAATTTCACGAATTACCAGGCGTACGTCGCGGGAAATACGTCATTGACGCTGAGCGGGGAAGACAGCACGGATCCGAATGGCCACATCACGGCCGCGAACTTCACTTGGAGGTTCACGCCGCCCGGCACGACGACCTGGGGCATCCGGACGAACTTCACGTACACGCAGGCGGGCCAGTCGATCGTCAACCTGACCGTGAAGGAGGTGAGCGGGAACCTGACGTATCGGAACATCACCCTCTTTGTCGACGACCAACTCCCCACCGCGAACATCAAGACGAACAAGACCGGGAGCAACATCGCGAACGGCCTCACGCTCCGCGTCGATGAAGGCACGGTCGTCCGCTTCGACGGGAGCGCGTCGACGGACTTCGCGTACACCGGGAAGGTCGGCGTGATCCTCGATTCCGGATACGCCTGGGACTTCAACGGCGACCGGCTCACGGACGCGACGGGGCGAATCGTGAGTTGGACCCTCCAGAAACCGGGGACCTTCACGATCAACCTCACGGTCACAGACAGCGTGGGCTGGAAGTCCGTCAACGCGACGATGACCGCCATCGTGAACGACACGAAGGGACCCGTCCCCGCGTTCGACATCCTCGACCCGGAGAAGGACTGGGGCGTGATCACGAGTCCATTCGAGCGGAAGACGATCGCCCTGAATGCCTCGAGGACAACGGATAACTACAACAATATCTCCGCTCTGACCTTCACATGGACGATCCCGGGGCCGTTGGTGGGCTCCCCCGGGCCGACCCATACGTTCTCCGGGGTCAACATCAGCTTCGCCTGGCAGGACTGGAACCTGAGCTACAACGTCAAGCTGGCCGTACATGACACGGGCTTCCCGAACGGGAAGTGGAACTGGGGCAACCTGAGCCGGAATATCACGGTGCAAATCGACAACTCGCTCCATGCCGACCTGTTCATTGCGCTCGACCCGACGACCCATCAGAGCTCGATGAAGGTCAGCCCGACCGATCCCGCGGAAGGCGACCAGGTGACCGTCTCGGTCAACGTGACGAACAAAGCGAACCGCTTGGCCGCCTCCCTCGTCGTCACGAACCTCTCGGCCATCAGCGGCGGCCAGACGACCCTGTTAGCCCAACAGGCCCAGTGGTTCGACAAAAACGGGAATCCGACGTCGAACCATACGATCGCCGCGGGCGACACCGTCAAGCTCGTGTTCACCGTGCCCCTCTTCGGCCAAGGCAACAAGACGATCCAGGTGTATGTGTACGACGCCACGGAACCGTACACCTGGCGCACCGCGGAGAACCGCGCTTCCCTGCCCGTGAACGTCCGACAGCCGGCGTGGCAGCCCTATGCGATTTACGGCAGTGTGATCGGCGTCATCGTCCTCTTTGTATTCGGGATGTACGCAAGGCGCAAGATCAAGGCGGGCGAGTGGCGCCCGATCCGAGGCCGACGGCGGGAGAAAGGCGCCGACGATGAGAAACGGCCGAGGAAGGAAGTCAAGGAAGAGAAAAAGCGCCTCTAGGCGCCTTCCTTCTGGTTCCGATTCCTCGAGATCTCACATTTCTTTCGGAGCGCTGAGCCCCAGACCGTCCAGTGCGTTTCGGAGCACGACGCGGGACGCGTCGACCAAGCCGAGACGCGCCCCCCGAAGGGTCGCGGGTTCCGCGGTCAGGACGGGGCAGTCGCGGTAGAACAGGTTGAACTGGGACGCGAAGTCCGCGGCGTACCCCGCGACGGCGTGGACGCGGCGGCCTTCCGCGGCCTCTCGCACGGTCGACGGGAACTTTGCGATCCAACGAATCAACATCTGTTCCTGCGGGTGCACCAGGAGACGCAGGCCTGAAGGGCCTTGCCCATCGGCCTTCGCGAGAATGCTGCACGCCCGCGCGTGAGCGTACTGGAGGAACGGTGCGGAATTGCCCTCGAAGCTCAGAGCCTCCTCCCAACGGAACGTGATCGCCTTCTCCGCCTGGACGCGGACGATGTTGTACCGGACCGCCCCCACCCCGATCGTTTGGGCGATCTCCCGTTTCCGCGCCTCCGGGAGATCCTCGCGGCGCTTCGCGACCTCCGCATACGCGCGGTCGATCGCCTCGTCGATCAGGTCGTCAAGATAGACCACGCGTCCCTTGCGAGTCGACATGCGGCCCTCCGGGAGGTTCACGAACGCGTAGAAGATCGTCTCGGGTGCCCAGTCGATCCCCATCAGCTGGAAGGCGGCCTTCAATCGCTGGAACGAAAGCTTGTGGTCCTCTCCGATGACGTCGATCGCGAGGTCGCACCGACCCATCTTGTTCAGGTGGTACGCGATGTCCCGCGTCGTGTACAGGGACGTCCCGTCGCGCCGCACGAAGAAGTATTTCGCGGCGTCCCCTTCCAGGCCGAATCCGGTCAGGTCGAGGTAGTGGGCGCCGTCCTCCTCTTTGCCGAGGGGCATCAGACGCTCGATCACCCGCTGGACGTTCCCATCGAGGATCGCGTCGCTCTCCCAGAAGAACGAGTCGTACGTGACATTGACGCGGCGAAGGGTTTCCAGGATGCCACTGAGGACCGCCTCCCCGACCTTTCGGATGTCCTTCGTCAGCTGGACGTCGCCGCCCTCGAAACGCTGCGTGAGCCGTTCGATCTCGCGCTTCAGGGTCTCGTCGCCTTCGAGCTTGGCGCTCGCCTTCTGATACAGCTTCACGTAGCGGTACTCGATCCGCTCCTCCGAATCGGACGGGTCCTCGGGGAGATGCGAGACGGCCCAATAGAGCAGGACCATCTGGCGTCCGATGTCGTTCACGAGGTATTCGCTCGTGACCTGGTACCCGGCGGCGCGCAGAAGGCGGACGAGGGCGTCCCCGAGGAACGGGTTGCGGGCCCGGCCGACATGCAACGGCCCGGTGGGGTTCGCGCTCGTGTGCTCGAGCAGGACCCGCTCCTTTCGGGCCGGCGACGTGCCATACGTCTCGCCATCGGAACGGACCGCGGAGAGGACCAGCTCCGCGAAGGGGGCCGGGTCCACCGTGAAGTTGACGTACGGGCCTTCGGGCCGCAGCGGAGCGAACGGGGACACGGGCTTCACGCGAGAGGCGCGCTCCGCGATCGAAGCCGGAGACGCTTTCAACTCCTTGGCCCAGCCATGCGCGGCGAGGGCGAACAGGCCGTGGTCGGCGGGGGCCTCTTGGAGAATCCCCGGCGTGGTGACCCCGAGTTCGGACTCGATGGAGCGCCGGACCCGCTCCGCGCGATCCCGGAGCTCGGACCATGGGTCGTGGCCCATCACGTCACCCGATATCTCAGGATGGCCGCGATGCCGCCGAACGCCCGCAGGAGGAGCTGCCCCTCCTCCGAGTCGTTCGAGATGAGTTCCACCGTCGTTCCCATTCCCCCCGCGATCGAGGTGAGGTCTTCGATGAGGTCGCGGTTCTCCACGACGGTTAGCGGCCCTCCGTCTACCGGGCACGGCGGCAACTCCCCGTCTTCCGCGACCGTCTTCTCCCCTTCCCAGTCGCCGGTGGCGCAGCGGAGTTTGAGCCGGGACTTGCGCAGGCCCTCGGAGATAAGGAGCGTCTCGACCGCCCCGAGCTGCAACGCGTGTCGGACCTGGTCCTCCCCGTACGCGGCGAGGCCGCCGTCCTCCTTGCGGATCTCCTCCATCAGACGCTGCACGAGCGACTTCTCCCGCATCAGGTCTAGGCCGCTCAGGATCTCCCGCGACTTCTCGACGAGCTCGCGAAGGCCGTACTCGTCCGTGTAGCCCGTGTCGAGAAAGGTCGGGAGGACCTTTTTCTTGAGCTCGTGGTGGAGGTACTCTCCCGTCGCGAACTCTTCCTTCGAGTAACCGGGACCGCCGATGATGATCCCTTTGAGGTCCGGTTGGTTCAGGAACGCTTCCGTCATCAGATCTCCAATTTTCTTGTACCACTCGTGGACCGCGATGTCGTGGCCTCGCTCGAAACGCCGCGCGCTCTGCCCGCCCATCCGGTGCTTGGACGGAACCTGAGATTGCAGGTTCTTGATCACCTCGATCCGCTTGCCGCGCAGGAGTCCGAGGGTCGCCTCGCTCCAGTCGATGACGAGGAGGCCATAGAGGTCCTTCTCCGCGAGCATCTCGTGCAGGGGCGCCGTATAGAATTTCGAGTCGCAACGGTACAGGAACGACGCGACCGGCTCGGGCGGTTCCAGGACGAAGGCGACCATTTCCGTCTGGTCCGCGCCGATCTGCTTGTGGCCCGTGAAGACGACGAGGCCATTCGGCGGGGGCATCCGGTACGACCGCAACCGCTGGATGGCGGACTCGATCGCCTGCGTCACGTGCTTCCGAGTGCTCGCGCTCTTGATGTTCGAGGATTGCGACAGCTCGGCACGTAGGTAGTTGGTCACGTCCGAGATCGGTCGGCCCGGCGGGATGTAAACGCTGACGAGTTCCGTGCCGCGGCCCGCGGCCTCTTCGATCTGCTCGAGGGCGCGGCGGAACTTGTATTTGTCCATCCCGGACATTTCGCTCATTGGTTCGCACCACACAGTTATTTATCGTTCATTAGGATGGCGGTTCGGATAACGTAATCTTTTGCGCCGACGGAGCCGTCGGATCAAGAACGATTCCTCTTGACCTCGTCGGCCGCTGGACTGTAGTCGTTGAACCCCGAGCGGCCAGAAGGGCTATGCCGCGAGGCGTCGATTGGGCTCCAGGATGAAGGGCACGCTAAAGCGCAGGGTCCTCGGGACCTTGCTGTCTGGTGCGCTCGGTTTCATACTGGGCCTCGTACTCACAGTTGGGATAGGTGAACCTATATGGTGGCTTATCGCGGGCATCCTCGGTGCAGCATGTTGCGGGGGGTATGCGGCATTCTTCGGGACCCCTTGGATGCATGAATCGTCTCGACGCGCCATTCAGCGGCCGGACGCGTTCGATGTCCGAGAGAAAGGGAGGGGCCGGGACCGTGAGCCCCTACCATGACTTGTTTGCCCTACCAACGAAGCCGCACGGGTATGGTCCCGGTGGGCACAGTCGAGCACACGGCTAGCCCCGCCTCCTGCATGACCAACATTCCGAAGAGCCTGGACGGCCTCTGAACACGAGAGGCCTAGACTCGTTATCCCGAACATGCGACCTGAGGTTCCCACAAGGCCCCCCACCCCCACCGCCCTCTGGCTTAGCCTATCCGTTTGGTCCGCATCCTCAGAGGGACAAGCACACTCCCCCGCGAGAACGGCGGTCGTCGCGAAGCGGGTTCCATACAGGATTGCGGCTGCGGATACCCGGTCTCGAAACCTCTCCGGCCCAATTCGCTCGCTTGTCGAAAGTCTTACCAATCAATTGATACCAAATCCATTCGATAAACGACTCAAGGTCGAGGGTGTGAAGGCAACTGGATTGCGTCGTTGGCTTGCTGTGGCCGTGGTAATCCAGGCCGTCCTAGCCTCGGTCATGATCTCGCAGCCTGCCGGAGCAGCCGAGCCCTTGCAAGCCTCACTCGACTACACAATTCTGGCCCAGCCATATGAGAACTCCGTGCGACTCAACATAACAGGTGCAGACGTAAGGACCGCAGTGGACCGAGATCCCTCCAGCCCCTACCGTGGAACGATTTATGCGATTGGCGGCGGGCAATTCACCTTTTCCCTGCAGCGTTCGCTCGACGATGGTCGGACTTTCGATGATCCGATCGTGTTCGACCAACTTTGCCCTGGGAGTAACATCTCTTGCGAACTCGGAAGGCCTGACATCGCGGTCGGAAACGGAGGCGTCGTTTACATCGTTGACACGATCATCCCGACGGGAGCTGCCACGATCCTGCGTTCGGTTGATCAAGGCCTTTCCTGGCAGACCGCGAGGTCGTTCGACAATTTCGGAGTCTCCGTTTCGATCGCAACGGACAATGCAACGGGGGCCGTTTATGTTGGAGACGTAGGTCCTTCGGGTTCGGTCCTTGTGACGAGGTCCGTAGATTCAGGGCAAACTTGGAATCCGCCCGTAAACGTGTCGGGTGGGGCAACGGCAGCCAACCCCCACATTGCGGCGTTGCGAGACGACGTCGTCGTCGCTTTCTTGTTGGGCACTGGCTCGCCGGCATCTGTTACTGTGGCCGTGTCCCACGATGGCGGACTCACATGGCCGGTCAGTAATGCCGTCTCGTCGGAGACCCTGTGCTATTCCGCTTCGCCGTCTGTGAGCGTCTCGCGCGACGGAACCTTCGCGGTCTCGTGGTACGCTTCAGTCAGCGGGACCGGCTGCTATTGGGAGGGTGGGGGAGGAACCCTCGCAACGTTTGTCTCGATCTCCCGCGATCACGGGAACAGCTTCTCGACACCCATTGAGCTGAGTCGATATCCGGGCTTGGCAAATATAGGGTTCGGCGACGCCCTCGTCTTCGACAATCGATCGCGCCTGTATGCGACCTGGCACACCTTCGAGACCTTACCGAATGGGACATGGGTGAGCTCGATCTACGTTGGTAGTTCCGCGGATCTGGGCCTGACCGCCACGAACGCCTCCTTCCGCGTTAGTCCCCAGGGAGGCGGCGCAAATACATCCTCTTTCGAGCGCCTCGTCGCCGGGCTCGACGACCGTGTCTATCTGGCATGGTACGACTTCCGCGGAGGCGGAGCCCTTTTTCGCAGCGTCGCGGGTGAGGCGTCCGGGAACGTCGTTTCCGACCGGCAGTTTGTCCCCGGCGCGAACTTCGAGATCGAACTCGTTAATCCGGAAACTGCGGCCGTTCAGGGGCACGCCGCCTGGACAGGATCGCCCCTTCTCTTCGCCGAGTTGCCATCCGATGTATACGACGTCTGGATCCATGTTGGCAACGAATCCGCTCGCGCAGGCGCGATGCCTGTTCGGACGTGGAGCAGTACGGCGTTCACCATTCGCGTGGGAGGGCCGAGCGCTCCTCCGTTCCCCTGGTCGGCCGCGGCGGCCGTAGGCGGGCTTGTCGCTTTCGTTGCGACGGCTCTCCTGGTGCTCCAGCATACGCGTCTTGCGAGGGAGGAGATACTGCAAAGGGATGTCCGCCGACTAATCTACGAGTGCATCCAAGGACATCCGGGATCGTCGTTCACAGAAGTCAGAAATGCTGTCGGCCTCCGGAATGGCGTTGCCGCATACCATCTCAGGGTGCTGGAGAAACAGGGACTTATCCACACGAAAAAGGGACGTCACCACCGGTGGTACTACCCGAACGGTGACGTATCCTTGTGGCGCGGCTTTCCTCTCAGCGCATTGCAGAAATCCCTTATCGAAGAGGTGCGCCGAGCTCCAGGCATCGGCATTCGGGAGCTCGCGCGGAACGTGAATCATCACCATGCCTCGGTCGCGTACAACGTCAAAGGCCTGGCACGTGAGGGACTTCTCCGCACACAGCGCACCGGTCGAAAAATTTGCTGCTACCCGATGGATGGAACAATCCGGACAGCGTTTCCCAATACGGAGAGATAGAGGCTCCGGCATGAAGGTCGGCATCAAACGCGCTCTTGGGACGATCCTTGTCGGAATTCTAGGTGGCGCCTTCGGTGGGTTCGTCGTGATGCTCACAGTTCCTTACTTCGACCTTGACATCTGGCTTGGCGCACTCGCAATCGGCGCTATGTTCGGAGCTTCTATGGCCGTGTGGGTGATTCTGCGGTATCGCGGGGTTGCAAGCACCAGCGATACGTCTACCAAAACCAGGTGATTGCGGCACAGCTCGGCTGGTTCCGCGGTCAGGTACGGGAAATGACTCTCTTGTTGCCGCTACGCCATGTCAAAGACCCTTGCTCAACACCTCGGCCCGTCGTAAGGACTAAGCCCCGCCTCACAATCTCGCCCGACAGCTGCAAAGGGCCTTGAAACGGTTAACGGATGGACCGGTTAATCGTTCATTACCTTTTGCGTCGAGACTGCGTTCACATGGAGAAAGTCGTCGTTTCCCTCGGCGGTTCCGTCCTCGTTCCCGGAGACGACGACGCACGGTATCTTCGAAGTCTCGCCGGCTTGTTGC
>Ga0209802_1001072_pt1 | contig 20798 bp, 21 predicted proteins | sample GraSoiAngelo_129_FD_185886 | JGI IMG/M metagenome (GOLD analysis project Ga0209802, IMG submission 185886) | Grasslands soil microbial communities from the Angelo Coastal Reserve, California, USA - 14_0927_12_40cm (SPAdes) (version 2) | ecosystem: Environmental > Terrestrial > Soil > Grasslands ... | reverse complement strand
TACCAGGACCCAGCACACGAGGGGCGTTATGTCGAAACGTTCGTCGTCGAGTCCTGGCTCGAGCACCTGCGCCAGCATGAGCGCATCACCGTTGGTGATCGGACCGTCCAGGAGAGCATTCGACGTTTCCACATCGCCGGGACGCCACCCGTCGTGACGCATTTGATCGCCGCCAAGCTGAGGAGATCGTGACATGCGATAGCAGTCGGCTCTTCTGCTTCGTCACCTTCCGCTCGGGCCCCGAACCCCGACGTCACAGAGGAAGGCCGCGTTCCAGGCAGATTCCGTGATGCGCGCGACAAGGGACCATTCGACGCCGGGCGCAATTCCCCTCCTTTACTGGACTTGCCCCGATTTCGTAGACACCTGGGTTAAGCTGCCGATGCTTCGTGATCCAACCGTCGCTCGAAGGCCCGGGGGCTGAGATACCCGAGCGAAGAATGCCGCCGCTGCCCATTGTAGAAGAGCTCGAGGTACTCGAAGAGCTCGGTGCGCGCCACCGCCCGGGTGGGCCAGGCCGCATCGTGGACCAGCTCGACCTGCAGCGTCGCGAAGAAGCTCTCGGCGACGGCGTTGTCCCAGCAATCGCCCCGCAGGCTCATACTGCAGACGATCCCGTGCTGCGCCAGCAGCCGCTGGTAGTCGCCGCTCGCATACTGACTCCCACGATCGGAATGATGCAGCAGACCCTGCGGCGGGCGCCGACGGGCCAACGCCAAGCCGAGGGCCTCGAGGGTGAGATCATCCGTGATGCGCTCGCTCATCGCCCAGCCGACGGCAAAGCGCGAGCAGAGATCGAGGATCACCGCCAGGTAGAGCCAGCCCTCGCCCGTCGGGATGTAGGTGATGTCGGTGACCCACGCTCGAGCGGGCGCCGCTCGAACTGTCGCGCCAAGACGTTGGGCGCTATCGGAAACGGATGGCGGGACGGCGTCGTCACCCGGAACCGTCGGCGGCGCCGAGCGGCCAACCCGCGGACCCGCATCAGCCGCGCCACGCGCTTCCTCCCAGTACAGCGGCCGCGGTCCGTCAGCTCGGCGTGAATCCGCGGGCTGCCATAGCGCTGCCGGCTCTCGGCATGGATCGCCGCGATCTCGAGGCCCAGCCGGGCGTCCGCCCGCGCCCGGGGCGCCGGCGGGCGCGTCTGCCAGGCGTAGAAGCCCGCGCGCGACACCTGGAGCGTGCGGCACAGCAGCCGGACCGGGACGGCGGCCTTCTCCGCGGCGATGAACGCGAACCTCACGCGTTCTCCTTCGCGAAGAAGGCCGCCGCTTTTTTTAGGATGTCGCGCTCCATCCGCAGCGTCCGGTTCTCGCGCCGCAGGCGCCCGAGTTCCTCCCGCTCCTCGGTCGTCAGCGCCCCGCCGGGCCCCGGCCCGCGTCGATCTCCCCCTGCCGCACCCAGCTCCGCAGCGCCGTTTCCGTGAGATCCAGTTCCCGCGCCACCGCCGGCACGGACTTACCGCTCTCCCGAACGATCCGGACGGCCTGCGCCTTGAACTCCTTCGTGAACGCCCGCCGCTTGCGTTTGGCCATGACACACTCCTACCGCACTTTCGTGCGATCAAGGGTGTCTACCAAACCGGGGCAGGTTCATGCATCTGCCGTTGGGTCGTCTGGTTCTGTGCCTCGATTGCGAGATGTGCTTCGAGGTAGGCACCGATACGGCGGTAGCCGGAGCTGGGCCTCGGTGGCGCGTTTTCTCGATAGGAGACATGACTCATGACGACTTTGTCGGAGACTGTTCGGCTTCCTTCGGCCGACGAGTCCATCGCGCCCGTGACGATTCTCGACGCACAGGGACGAGTGTTGCGCGTCGTCTCTGCAGAGGACTCTCGACGTGCTCGGCCCACGGCAATGGCTGAACGCCTCGATGATGTTGGTCTCGGCGCCGGCCCGCGAGCCGCATCGCGCCGTAGCGTCCTGAGCCCGCGCTCCGAACGGGCGTGAGCCGCCGGCGAGCGCGGAAGGCGTCGCGCCCTGCTAGGCCCTGATCCTGCGCGTCCTCAAGAGGTTGCGTGATCTTGTCAAAATTTTCGACCCGCCTTTACCCAAGAGAAGCAGATCGTCGACGTCAAGGAGCTGGCCGGCACCTGGCGGAGCTGGGTCACGAGGGAGCAGGGACACGAGCCGGTCACGATGATCGTCTCCGCGGACGGAAGCTACCGAGCTATGACCGTGGATACGGCGTCGACCGAGGGGAAGTTCTACCTTCAAGACGGCAAGCTGCGATATCGCTCGTCGCGAACGATCGGAACGGCAAGTCTTTCCGTCGCTCGAGGCAATAGCGTGCTCACGATGGTTCCCGAGGAGTTCGTCTACGGGACCGGCCGAGCAGAATACGAGCGGGTCGAGTAGTTTGAAGCTCCCCCGGTCGCCGTCGAGGCGGCCGGGGGAGAACGATTCGGGCGGGCGTATTACGAGCTGCGACCGACGCGACGGAACGTGATCTCCGTGCCGCTCAGCATGCCGGTGATCTCGTTATCCTTGATATTCAAGGACGGCGTGTCATCGATGCCTTGGTCGAACCACAGCCGAATGGTGTTGCCATTGACGATGCCGTCGACGCGGCCATCATCGGTTCCGGCGCCCACGATCGTTCCAGTCACGCGGTTGCCGGTCTGCTTCAGGACCATCGTCATCGTGGCGGCCCCTCTCACGGTGCTGCCAACCCACGTGCCCGTCACATCGGACGAGCTCTGCGCGCTGGCGTAGCCAGCGAGCACCACGAGGGATAAGCCAAGGTACAGCAGCAGCGTGCGCTTCAAGAGATGTGTCATCGGTCAGCTCCTCCTTTTTTTACGGCGCCCAGCGCCGGCTCGATCGTCATTGGGATGCACGCGGCCGGCCACGGGTGACACGCGTCGCGGTTGCCCTAACGACGGGGTGTTCACGGCGACAGGCGGTGCCGTTCGTCCTCGTGCCATGCGTCCGGCCGCTTCGCGGGACGCCGTCGCGTGACCAACACCAGGCCTGCGGCATCTGAACCGTAGGATTTGGTAGATCCCCCTACTTGCCTGCAAAGGAGACCGTAGAGCGTCAGAGTGCGCGGGCCGCAGACTCAGGTCAGATCAGTGTCGCCTGGGTTGAAGCCGTCGTCCTCGGCGTCGAGATCCTGATCGCCGACGTCATCGTCCGACTCGTCATCGACGAGCGTCGGATCATCGCTGGTATCCTGCGCGTCCGATTCGTCTGCGGCGGCCTGCGTGTCCGCCGAACTGGGCTGATCGCCATAAAAATTGTTCACGACGGTCTCACTGAGCGGCGGCTGCATCGATTGACCGGAAAGGATGCTTCCCGCGTGCTGACCGAACATCGACTGGATGCCCTGGAAGAGCAGTTGACCACCCACGACGCCGAGCGCGGTTGCGGCGGCGCCCTGCAAGAATCCCGACGACGCAGCTGCGGCTCCAAATGCCGCCGGCGCCGGGGCGGCAGCGGGCGGCTGAGCCGTCGGCGCCGTCGGCTGAGACGCACGCCCTGAGGGGCTCGCAGGCGGTGTGCTGTGGCGAGAAAGGAGACCGCCCAAGAAACTGGTCGGCTGCGACGGCTCTGCGCTCGCCCCCGCCTTCGCCTCAGCGAGCTGCTGCTCGAGCTCGGCGACGCGGTGCTGGGCCTGGCTCAGCGCCATATCTTGGATCAGCACGGTCTGGACCAGTAGATAGGGCGCTTGTGGATTCTCCATCACACCGCTGCGGATGAGTTGGTCCGCACCCGCGTCCTTGGCTTGCGATGGTGTCCGGTTGATCCGAGCAAAGAGTTCAGTGATCAGTTGTTGCTCTTGAGCTGTCATTGTGTCGCCCCGCTTAGAAGTATGTGGTTGCCGGCGGGTCACTTCCGAGCGCTGACAACCGTGGAGTCAACTCCGCTATGTCTATTGGATGCAGGATTGGGTGTGGCTGTAACGCATCGGGCGATCGATTCCAGCAAAAATCAGGAAACCCGAATACACGCAGTGCGCGGACTTCGCGTCGGTCGGTCGGCGATGACCTGTCTCGTTCTTGCGCAAAAGGAGCGCGAAGCCAGGATTCGGCGACTCGTCGACACCAACATCATCGGGGCCGTCATCACGGAGCTCGACGGCCCGATCGTCGAGGCCAATGACGCCTTCCTGGAGATGCCCGGCTATAGCCGGGACGATCTCGTGGCGGGACGATTGGAGTGGACCGCGCCGACACCGGCGGAGTGGCACGCTGCTGCCCAACGAGCCATCGCGCATACGGGCGACCGGGCAGCGCTCGTCGGCGGCGCAGCGTTTGGTAGCCGCTCCCACCGAGCGGTGTAACGCACGCCCCAGGCGTGCATCTTAAAAGACATGAGCCGACCAGGCACGCTCAGTCACCAGGAGCCGATCAGCCCTCGAACGTCGACCATCCAGTCCCGTTTGCGCGGAGCGGAGGTGACACACAGCGTGTGTCCGTACTGCGCCATCGGATGCGGCCTTCTCGTGTTCACCAAGGGCAAGAGGCCCATCGCCATCGAGGGCAATCCCGACAGCCCCGTGAACCAGGGCCGCCTCTGCCCCAAGGGCGCGAACACTCTGCAGTTCGTCGCCAACCCCCACCGGGTGACCACCGTGAAGTATCGAGCGCCGCATAGCGATCGCTGGGAGGAGCGCCCCCTCGACTGGGCGATGGACCGCATCGCCCGGCTCCTCAAGGACGCGCGCGACCGCGACCTCGTGGAGCGGAACGGCGACGGCATCGCCGTCAACCACCTGAAGACGGTCGCCTCCCTGGGAGGCGCGACCCTCGACAACGAGGAGAACTACCTCCTCAAGAAGCTGTTCACCGGCGGCCTGGGCATCCTCCCCATCGAGAACCAGGCGCGTCTCTGACACAGCGCCTCCGTGCCCGGTCTGGGCACCTCGCTGGGCTTCGGGGCCGCGTCAAATCATCCGCGCGACCTCGTCAACAGCGACTGCATCCTGATCATGGGCTCGAACATGGCCGAGTCCCATCCGGTCGGCTTCCACTGGCCGGTGGTGGCTCAGGAGCGCGGCGCCGTGGTGATCCACGTGGATCCGCGCTACACGCGGACATCGGCCGTGGCCGACGTCTTCGTCAAGATCCGCGCCGGGACGGACCTCGCGTTCCTCGGCGGGGTGATCCGCTACATCCTCGAGGGCGAACGCTACTTCCGAGAGTACGTCGTCCACTACACGAACGCGCCCACCTTCATCGCCGCCGAAGACCAGCGAGCAGGCGATGCCGAGCTCGCCGCCCGGTGCGGCCCCGCCACCGCGGACGGCGTTTCCGACCCGTGGGTGTACGACCGCGAGGTCGAGCCGGACGGCAGGCGGGGCCAGCCGCGAATCGATCCCACGCTCACGGATCCCAAGTGCGTCCTGCAAATTCTCAAGCGCCATTACGCGGCCTACACGCCTGAGGCGGTCGCCCGCGTGTGCGGATGCCGGCCCGAGGACGTGGTGAAGGTGGCAGAGCTCCTGTGCCGCAACTCGGGCCGTGACCGGACGAGCGCCATCGCGTACGCGCTGGGATGGACACAACACTCGACGGGCGCCCAGATCATCCGCGCGGCTGGGATCATCCAGCTCCTGCTGGGAAACGTCGGGCGCCCCGGCGGCGGTGTTCTGGCGCTCCGAGGCCACGCGTGCATCCAGGGAGCCACGGACATCCCGGTGCTGTTCGACACGTTGCCGGCATACCTACCGCAGCCTCGCGCCGTCCCCGGCCACGCGACCCTGGCGCAGTACCTCGCGAACGGGAAGAGCTACCTGAGCCGCCGAGGCGAGGCTCCCGACGGGCTGTGGAAGGGGGACGCGCTCCGGGGCGGGTGGGCCGACATGCCCAAGTTCACCGTCAGCCTCCTCAAGGCCTGGTACGGCGAGGCCGCCACCCCCGAGAACGACTATGGGTACGGGTGGCTGCCCAAGCTCGACGAGGACCTCTCCGAGATGAGCTACTTCATGAAGATGCATCGGGGCCACATCCGAGGAACCTTCCTCATGGGACAGAACCCAGCGGTGGGAGGTCCGAATGCCCGGCTGCATCGCGACGCCATGCGGCGGCTCGACTGGCTGGTGGTCCGCGACTTCTTCGAGACCGAGAGCGCCAGCTACTGGTACGCGGACCCGGACGGGGTGGATCCGAAAACGGTTCCGACCGAGATCTTCTTCCTGCCGGCCGCCTCGGTGATCGAGAAGAGCGGCTCGTTCACGAACACCGAACGCATGCTGCAGTGGCATGACCAGGCTGTGCCCCCGCCCGGCGACTGCCGTTCCGACGCCTGGTTCGTCTACGACCTGGGCCGGCGCCTGAAGGCGCTCTACCGCGACTCGACGGACCCGCGCGACGCTCCGATCCGGCATCTCGCATGGGACTACGGGAGCGACAGCACGGCGGCTGCGCAGGAGATCGACACCGAGAAGGTGCTCCGGGAGATCAACGGCTATCACGTGAGCGAGCGGCGGCAGCTGCGCGGACCGGGCGAGCTGGCCAGCGATGGCTCGACGGCCTGCGGCTGCTGGCTCTACTGCGGCGTCTTCCCGGACGCGCAGTCGAACCTGGCCCGGGCGAAGGACCATCGCATCGACGGCGACTCGATCTACGGCGGCTGGGCGTGGGCGTGGCCGGCCAATCGGCGCATCCTCTACAACCGCGCCTCGGCCGATCCCGACGGGCGGCCCTGGTCGCAGCGGAAGAAGCTCGTCTGGTGGGATGGCGAGGCGAAACGATGGACCGGCCACGACGCGCCGGACTTCGAGCGGGACAAGGCGCCGGACTACCGTCCGCCCGTGGATGCGCGGGGGCTGGCCGCGATCGCGGGGAACGCGCCGTTCTCGATGCACCAGGACGGCCGGGGATGGCTCTACGCGCCTTACGGACTCAAGGACGGTCCCTTGCCGGTGTTCTACGAGCCGCTCGAGTCGCCGTTCATCAATTCGCTGGGCCCCCATCAGTCGGATCCGCTTGCCGTCGTCCTCGTGGATCCGATGAATCCGATCGCCGCCCCCGGCGATCCCGCGTATCCGCTGATCGCGACCACCTATCGCCTGACGGAACACTATTTGAGCGGCGCCATGAGCCGATTCGACAGCTGGCTGTGCGAGCTCCAGCCGGAAATGTTCGTCGAGATCAGTCCCGAGCTCGCTCGCGAGCGCGGCGTGGCCAACGGCGACTGGGTGGTCGTCAGCTCACCACGCGGGGAGATCGAGGCACGAGCGCTGGTCACCGGTCGGCTGAAGCCCGTCGTCGTCGACGGGCGGCCTGCCCATACCGTTGGGCTGCCGATCCACTGGGGCTATGCGGGAGAATCCGTCGGTGCGGGGGTCAACACCCTGTCCCTCCTCTGCCTCGACCCCAATGCGGACATCCACAGCGCCAAGTCATTCGTCTGCCAGCTGCGCGCGGGCCGTCTCGGCAACGGGCGTCCGCCGGAGCCGCTTCCCGTCTTTTCCCGTCCAGTCGTGCAGGACCCGATCCCCGACACGCCCGGAGCCGCACAGCCGCTAGGGAGATTCGGGCATGGCCAGTAGAGAGGTCGAGGTCGCGGAGCTTCCCCAGCGTAGCGAGCCTCCGTCAGGTCCGCTCTCGGACATCGCCCGACGCCTCGTCGATCCGTTCCGGACCGTCTCGCCTCCAGAGTCGCGGCCCGCCACCGGTTTCTTCACCGACACCACCGTGTGCATCGGCTGCAAAGCGTGCGAGGTCGCGTGCAAGGAGTGGAACCTGCTGCCGGCCGATGGCCTTCACTGGTCCGGCAACAGCTACGATAACACCGGGGCCCTCTCCGCGACCTCGTGGCGCCACGTGAAGTTCATCGAGCAGCTTGGCGAGCCCACGCCTGCGGCGTCGGTCGCCGCGCCTAAGACGCCCCTGACGTCCTCGCCGGCGTTCTCTCTGCAGCGACTGCTTCACGAGCCGAAGGACGGGCGCTGGTTGATGATGAGCGACGTCTGCAAGCACTGCGTCGCCGCGCCCTGCCAGCAGGCGTGCCCGACTGGCGCACTCATCCACAACGAGTTCGAGAACGTCTTCATTCAGCCCGACATCTGCAATGGCTGCTCGTCCTGTGTGTCCGCGTGTCCCTTCGGCGTGGTGACGCGGAGCTCGCTCGACGGCCATTCCCACAAGTGCACGCTCTGCTACGACCGGCAGCGCGACGGGCTCGTCCCCGCCTGCGCCAAGGCCTGTCCGACGCAGTCGATCCAGTTCGGCCCGATCGACGAGCTGCGCGAGCGAGCCCGCGCGCGCGTGCACGAGCTGCATCGACGAGGTGTCACAGAGGCCTATCTGTACGGCGACGTTCCCACCGCGAGCTATTCCGAGCTGAACTCCTTCTATCTCCTCGTCGATCGTCCTGCCGTCTATGGCCTGCCGGACGACCCCGTCAATCCGTGGCTCTCCATGAAGGGCGACTACGTGCGGGCCATCGGGAGCGGGCTCGCCGCGATCGCCGCTCTGCTCGCCGCGCTGTGGCTCGGGGGGATCTGAGCGATGCGCACCGGCGACGGACGGGCCGCGCACGCGGTTTCCACTCCCCTCCCGGGGGGGTACGCCGGCCGCGCGATCACTCACGCACCGGCGTGGGGTGGGCTCGTCGCCTGGGACTTGCTGTTCAACGGCATCAGCACCGGGCTCTTCCTGGTGGCGGCGATCTGCGAGATCGCGGCTCCGCGTGTCTTCGCGTCCGCGGCCGGGGTTGCGTACGCCGTCGCCCTCGGGTTCCTGGTCGTCGATCTGGCGGCCCTCGTGTTCGACCTGGGCGACCCGCTGCGATTTCATCACATGCTGCGAGTGGTCAAGCCAGGCTCGCCGATGTCGGTCGGTACCTGGTGTCTCACGCTGTACTCGCTGCCGCTGACGGTGGCGGCGGCGATCGGCGTCCTGCCGGGTGAATGGACGAGCCTCGACGCGGTCCGCCACATCGCGATCATCGTCGGCCTTCCGTTCGCGCTCGGCTCGGCCGTCTACAAGGGTGTCCTCTTGAGCACGAGCGCCCAGCCGGGATGGAAGGACGCGCGCTGGCTCGGCGGATATCTGACCAGCTCCGCCATCGCGCTCGGCTGCGCGGGGATGCTCTTCCTGTCGCTCATGATGGGCGAGGAGCGCGCGACAGCCGCGCTGCGCCTCGCTCTCGGGATTCTCGTGACCGTGACCCTGATTCCGTTGGGCCTTTTGGTGGCCGATGTCCGCCCGGCGCTGGCGCAGGCCTACCGCGCCCGGGAGCTATCCGGCCTCGCCGCCGCTTGCCTGGGTGGCGGGACGCTGCTCCCGCTGTACCTCTTGGTCGCCGGCAAGACCACGAGCGTTCTGGTCGTTGGCGCGCTGTGCGTCGCGCTGGCCGGTCTCGCGATTCGCTTCGCGATCGTCCGATTGCCTCACGCGTCGGCATGACAAACGTATCCGCAGCTCCGCAGTAACCAACGGAGCGGCTGCAGCCTCCAAACGGCATGGTCAACACGATCCTCGCGACGGTCGGCACCGCGTTCGCTCCGGTCGACCAGCACTACCTGTTCCAAGCGCGCCAGATGCAGGCGCTCTCGCTGGCGGTGCACATCCCGCTCGTCTGCTTCGGGATCGCGTTCCCCGCGATGGTCCTGTTCGCGGAGTGGCGCTACCTGCGGACCGGCGATCCCCTGTTCCGCGTGCTCGCCCGCCGCTGGTCGAAGGTGATGCTCGCGCTCTTCGCGTTCGGCGTGGTCACGGGCACGATCCTCAGCTTCGAGCTCGGCTTGCTGTGGCCGGGCTTCATGGCCACGTTCGGGAACGTGTTCGGGCTCGGCTTCGCCCTCGAGGGCATCTCGTTCTTCGTCGAGGCGATCTTCATCGCCATCTACGCCTACGGGTGGGACCGGCTGCCCCCCAGGCTCCACTTCGCATCCGGCATCCCGGTGGTGGTCGCGGGCGTCGCGGGATCGCTCTTCGTCATCTCCGTCAATGGCTGGATGAATCAGCCCACGGGATTCGCGCTCGCCAACGGCGTCGCCGTCGAGGTGCAGCCCTGGTCGGCCCTCTTCGCGAACCGATACTTCTGGCACGAGTTCGTGCACATGTTCGTTGCGGGGTACATCGTGGCCGGCTTCCTCCTCGCCGGCGCCTACGCGTGGACTTTCCTCCGCGGACGCCCGGGTCGCTACGAGAGGACGGCGCTCGCCATCGCGCTCTCCGCCGCCGCCGTCGCCGCTCCCATGCAGATCGTCATCGGCGACTGGGCGGCGCGTGGGGTCGCGAAGGCTCAGCCGGTCAAGCTCGCCGCCATGGAGGGTCTCGCGCGCACGATGGGCGGAGCGCCCGTGCATCTGCTCGGCTGGTTCGACGGCGACGAGGTGGTGTACGGGATCGAGATCCCGTGGCTCCTGTCGCTGCTCGCGTTCCACGACGCGACCGCGACCGTGCAGGGGCTCGACTCGGCACCGCCCGCCGATCGGCCGCCGGTGAACGTCGTCCGATTCGCCTTCCAGGCGATGGTGGGCACCGGGACGCTGCTCGCGCTGCTCAGCGCGGTCTACCTCTACATCCGGTTCCGCCACAACCGACTGCCGACCTCACGCTGGTTCTACCGCGCGGTCCTCGCGGCGGGCCCGCTCTCGGTGGTGGCGATGATCGCGGGGTGGATCACTACCGAGGTCGGCCGTCAGCCGTGGGTCGTGTACGGGGTCATGCGCACTTCGGAGGCCGTCACCGGCGCACGGGGCATCCCGATCGGGTACGGGAGCCTTATCGTCGTCTACCTGATGCTCGCCGGCGCGCTCGCGTGGACGCTCCGCCGGCTCGGCGGCGCGCCTCTGGACCTGGCCGCCCCCCCGGCCCCCACGACGCCTATGCCGTCGGAGTCGCACGAGGTCTCGCGTGCTCGCTGAGGTCCCAGTCGTCCTCATGCTCGTGGGCCTCGCGGGGTACACCGTCCTCGCCGGCGCGGACTTCGGGGCTGGCTTCTGGATGCTCCTGCCCGGTGGTGGACGGGCGAGCGCCACGGCGACCCGCGACCATGCACGCCACGCGATGGGACCCGTCTGGGAGGCGAACCACGTCTGGCTGATCTTCGTGCTGGTCGTCTGCTGGACCGCCTACCCGATCGCGTTTGCGTCGATCATGTCGACGCTGTGCGTGCCCCTGTTCATCGCCGCGGTCGGTGTCATCCTTCGCGGCGCCTCCTATGCCCTCCGGGGACAGCTCGATGCCGCGACCGGTCGGCGTGCCGTTGAGCGCATCTTCGCGCTCTCGTCGATCATGACGCCCTTCGCACTGGGCACGGTCGTCGGCGCAATTGCGTCTGGCCGCGTGCCCGTCGGCAACGCGCGCGGGGACCTGCTCGGGAGCTGGTTGAACCCGACCTCGGTGTCGATCGGCGCACTGGCAATCGCCACATCGAGCTATCTGGCCGCGGTCTACTTGGCGGGCGATGCCCGCCGCCTCGGAGAGCGCACTCTCGAGCGCGACTTCCGCGCCCGCGCCCTCCTGGCGGGGCTCGTGGCCGGAGCGCTCGCCATCGCCAGCCTCCTGGTCGTCCGCGCTGACGCCCCGCCGCTCTGGAGCGCCCTCACGAGCGGAGGTGGCCTCGTGATGGTTTGCACTTCCGCTACCGCCGGGGTCCTGACACTTCTGCTCGTCGTGCGCCGGCACTTCGAGGTCGCGCGTGCGTCCGCCGGCCTCGCCGTCAGCGCCATCGTGGCTGGCTGGGCCTTCGCCCAGTATCCTCACTTCCTTCCCGGGCTCACGATCGAGCAGGCGGCGGCGGAGCGCTCGACGCTGGTCGCCGTCCTCATCGGCGTTGGCGCGGGCGCTTTTGTTCTCGTCCCCGCGCTGGTGCTCCTCTTCGGGTTGTTTCTTCGCGGCCGCCTGGACGCGCATGAGGGCATCGGAGTGTCCGCCGTCGACGTCCCCCGCGCGTCCGCCCCGAGCCGGCCCGCGCGGCTCGGGCCGTTCACGATCGCGTCCCTGCTCGGCGGCAGCGCTTTGATGATCTTTGCGGATTCGGGTTGGGCGCACGCGGTGGGCGTCGCCAGCCTCTTCGCGGCCGCCGCATCGACCTTCGTCCTGGCCGCCGACATTCCCGGCGACCAGGCCGACGGATGAGTCTCTGCATCCTGCCTGCTTGCCGTCAAGCAGAGCCTTCGCACTGACGAGATCGGCGGTGCCGAAGCCCTCGGTAAACCGCCGGTAAACGGGAACGGTTGGTCCCGGCGGTGAGTCGTGTCCCCAGGGCAGGAGGGCGACGGAGCCTGGCGCGTTACGGACCGGACAAGACTCGCGTCGGAGGGTTCTTGAGCAGACTGCACACGGCAATTACGAGCATCAATCCCCTCCTGAAGTCGTCTCGGCCGCTTGAAGCTCCTCGACGAGGACGTCGATCGGTTGGCCGGCGGGCGCAGACGGCCTGGATAAGACGATGCCGCGATGGAAGAAATCACACATGATCCGGTTTGCCGTCGCCCAGTCGGCACCGTGGCCCGTCAGGTGATATGTGCTCAGGCTACTGCCGTCGATCACAGTCTCACCACAATTCACACACCGACTCATGGCAGGACACCACGACCAGCAAGCTCTCGGTTCATCTGTGCCTCCGGCAGAGCTCCTTCTGCAGCTGACGCCTGAGCTGGTCCTTCCGTCCCGAGCCCGCGACGTCGGTGATTTCGTTGACCATGGCTGTTGCCCTCACGCAGCTTGAGATGTGCGTGATGTCCCGCACGTGACGCCGTCATGCCTCCGCGTGGATCGCTGCGCGAGTGTCGCAATCTTGCCGAAAAGATGGCGGCAGGAGTCACACCAATCGGGAGCGGAGGATCACAAAAACGAAATGGACGGTGCGGGGTGGACCCCGCCCGGAACAAACGACTTGATCTACGTAAGGAGATTCTGATGATGACGCTGCCACTGAAAGGTATCAAGGTTATCGACTTCACCGGCGTGCAGGCCGGCCCCGCGTGTTGCCAGATGCTGGCATGGTTCGGGGCCGACGTCTTGAAAGTCGAGCGGCTGGGCGTTGGAGACGTCACACGCCGTCAGCTGCGCGACATCCCCGATGCGGACGCGCTGTATTTCACGCAGCTGAACAGCAACAAACGGTCGCTCGAGATCGACACCAAGACGCCCGAAGGCAAGGCGATCCTGGAGCAGCTGATCCGGGAGGCCGACGTCCTGGTCGAGAACTTCAGGCCGGGCGCGATGGACCGGATGGGGTTCACCTGGGAGCGCATCCAGGAGCTCAATCCGCGGCTCATCTTCGGGTCGGTTAAGGGCTTCGCCTCGGGCTCTCCGTACGAGGACATCAGCGTCTACGATAACGTGGCGCAGTGCGCCGGCGGCGCCGCCTCGACGACCGGTTTCTGGGACGGCCCTCCCACGGTCAGCGGAGCTGCGCTCGGCGACAGCAATACCGGCATGCATCTCTTGATCGGCATCCTCACCGCGCTGATCGGCCGTGAGAAGACCGGCAAGGGCCAGAAGGTGTCCGTGTCGATGCAGGACGCGGTCCTGAATCTGTGCCGCGTCAAGTTGCGCGATCAGGGACGCCTGGAGCGCCTCGGGTACCTCGAAGAGTATCCGCAGTATCCGAACGGGAAGTTCGGCGACGCGGTCCCGCGCGGCGGCAACGCCGGCGGCGGCGGGCAGCCGGGCTGGGTCCTCAAGTGCAAGGGCTGGGAGACGGATCCCAACGCCTACATCTACTGCACGATCCAGGAGCAGAACTGGGAGCGGACCTGCCAGGCGATCGGCAAGCCGGAGTGGGCGAAGGATCCGGCCTACGCCACGGCCCGCGCGCGCCAGTCTCACATCTTCGAGATCTTCGCCGAGATCGAGAAGACGTGCCTCGCCGACAAGACCAAGTTCGAGGCGGTCGACTACCTGCGCAAGTTCGGGGTGCCTTGCGCGCCTGTGCTCTCGATGAAGGAGCTTGCCTACGACCCGTTCATGCGCGCCAACGGCAGCATCGTCGAGGTCCCGCACAAGAAGCGTGGGCCCTACCTCTCCGTCGGCAGCCCGATCAAGTTCTCCGAGTTCAAGCCGGAGATCACCGGGTCCCCGTTACTCGGCGAGCACACCGACGAAGTGCTGACGGAGCTTGGTTACAGCACGAAGAAGATCGCCGAACTGCACAGCAAGAAAGTCGTCGGATCCACGGGCCTAACCCCGGAAAAGCACGACATCGCGAAAGCGTCCTAGGAAGGCACGTCATGGAAAACAAGACGCAGTCCACCTCTCTGACGAACGGCTTCAACCTCGTGATCGACGCCATGAAGCTCAATGGCCTCGACACCATCTACGGTGTAGCCGGGATCCCGGTAACCGACCTGGCGCGGCTGGCTCAGGCCAAAGGCATCCGCTACATCGGTTTCCGCCACGAGCAGCCCGCCGGCCACGCGGCGGCGATCAGCGGCTATCTGACGCAGAGACCAGGCATTTGTCTCACCGTCTCCGCGCCCGGCTTTCTCAACGGCTTGGTGGCCCTGGCCAACGCCACCACCAACGGCTTCCCCATGATCCAGATCAGTGGATCGAGCGAGAGGGCGACCGTTGACCTGCAGCAAGGCGAGTACGAGGAACTCGACCAGATGAACGCGGCCAAGCCGTACGCAAAGGCCGCGTACCGGGTCGATCGGGCCGAGGACATCGGCATCGGTCTGGCGCGCGCCATCCGCGCTGCCGTCTCCGGCCGTCCTGGCGGCGTGTACCTCGATCTTCCGGGCGACGTCCTGGCTGCCACGCTCGACACCGAGATCGGAGCCCGATCACTGGTTCGCGTGGTCGACGCAGCACCCCAGCAACTGCCTGCTCCAGAAGCAGTCCAGCGCGCCCTTGATGTGCTGGCCACCGCCGAGCGGCCGCTCATCATCCTCGGGAAGGGAGCGGCGTATGCGCAAGCGGACGCCGACATTCGCGCGTTCGTCGAAAAGACCGGGATCCCCTTCGTGCCCATGTCGATGGCCAAGGGCCTGCTGCCCGACGACCACCCGCAATCGGCAGCGGCGGCGCGATCGCACGCACTGGCGAAGGCCGATGTGGTGATGCTGATCGGCGCGCGGCTCAACTGGCTGCTGGGCCACGGTCGGAGCCCGCAGTGGTCGCCGACGGCGCAATTCGTTCAGCTGGATATCGCGCCGACGGAGATGGATAGCAATCGTGCCATCGCGGCGCCGGTGGTAGGCGACATCGCCTCTTCCGTTTCGGCCCTGCTGGCTCGGCTCAAGCCCGGCCAGATCCGAGCTCGTGCCGCATGGCTCGATGCGCTCGCCCAAGACAAGCGCCGCAATGCGGATCGCATGGCGAGCCGCCTCGCCGCCAACCCGGACCCGATGGAGTTCTACAGCGCTCTCGGCGCCATCAAGGGCGTGCTCGCCGACAAGGACGTCTACCTCGTGAACGAGGGGGCCAACACACTGGACATCGCCCGCAACGTCATCGACATGCGCCTGCCACGCCGACGGCTCGATACCGGGACCTGGGGCGTGATGGGCATCGGCATGGGCTACGCGATTGCAGCGGCGGTCGTTAGCGGCAAGCCCGTCGTGGCCATCGAAGGTGACAGCGCCTTCGGATTCAGCGGCATGGAGCTCGAAACAATCTGCCGTTATCGGCTGCCGATCGTCACGGTGGTCTTCAACAACGGCGGCATCTATCGCGGCGACGGCGTGAACCACGGCGGGGGCGCCGACCCCGCGCCCACCGTGCTGATGAAGGATGCGCGCTACGACAAGATGATCGAGGCCTTCGGCGGAGTCGGTCACCATGTCGTCGATCGGCAGGGGCTGGCGAAGGTCCTTACCGAGGCGCTGGCTTCGGGAAACCCGACCCTGATCAACTGCGCGATCGATCCGGCAACGGGGACGGAGAGCGGCCACATCGGCAATCTCAACCCGAAGAGCAGCATCGAGCAGAAGAAGTAAGGACGAGGCCCGACGGGCCCTCAAACTGAAAGGAATTGATCTCATGAGCACAGAATCTCCGACGACATCTCTGGGGAGTGTCGACAGCGAGAGGAGCCACGCTAGAATGCGCAACTGGCTGCTCGCCGGGCTCACGCTCTCGTCGGGCGCGGTGGACGCGGTCAGCTTCCTCGCCCTGGGGAAGGTCTTCACGGCGTTCATGACTGGAAACATCGCTTTCGCGGGAATGCGGGTCGCGGGAAGCCCCGTTGCGCCTCGGATCAGCCTGCTCCTGGCATCGATGGTGGGTTTCGCGGTCGGCGTCTATCTCGCCACGAGGATCGTTCGGCGCAGCCAGCCGACGACTCTCGTGTGGCCGCTGGCCACGACGGTCGCGCTGGGTGTCTCCCTGCTGCCCCACCTCGGTGTCGCGCTGATCTGGTTCGCGACCGGCGGCCGGCCCGACGACACGGTCATTCCCGTTCTCCTGGGCGCCTGGGCGATGGCGATGGGGATGCAGAGCGGTGCCGTTCGCAGGTTGAACGTGGGGGGTGTCTTCACAACGGCCGCGACCGCAACCTTCATCTTTCTCGTCGGCGACTGGGCCAATCGAAACTCCTTGACGAGTGACGAGCATAGCCGGCTGCGCGGTGTGCTCGTCTCTCTGTTCGTCGGCGCCACGATCGGTGGCTGGCTCCTCCTCCATGCGCCGGTCTACGCCCCGGTGTTTCCGTTCGTCGTCACTGCGCTCGTGGTCGCGACCGCCGCGTGGACCTTCCGACACGGCGACCAGGCGCGGGCCGAGGGAGCTGCGAGTGAAGATCGGTCTGACGTTCGAGCCGCGTGAAGTTCTACGATGATGAAGATCCAGACGAACGACGAGTTCGTGGAAGACGCGTCTTCCCTGGCCGAATCGATCCTCGCGTCCATCGCGGATGCCGTCATCTATGCGGATGACGCGGGGACGATCCGGCGCTGGAACCGTGCCGCCGCCGACCTGTTCGGCTACAGCGCCGCGGAGGCGCTCGGTCAGAGTCTCGACCTGATCATCCCCGAACACCTGCGGGCGGCCCATTGGCGCGGCTTCGAAGCCGCCATGAGAAATGGTGACACGAAGCTGCAGGGCCGACCAACGGTGACCCGTGCAACGCACGCTACCGGACGCAAGCTCTACGTCGAGATGACCTTCGCCCTCATGAAGGGACGCGCAGGAGTCGCGGCGCGCGGCGCAGTTGCGGTAGCGCGCGACGTGACGGCGCGCGTGGAACAGCAGCGGGCCAACGCCCGCCGTGACAACGCCCAGTGATGCCAATGCAAACTCTCGCAGATCTCTTCATCCATATAGACAAGCAGCAGCCGGCCATCATCGTGCCCGAGGGCCCTACAGAGATTGCCTACGGCAGTCTCTCGGATCAGGTCGACCGTCTGGCCGCCAGACTTCGGCAGAGTGCACTCGTCCCGGGACAGGTGGTCGCCATCGTGCTCCCGAACGGCATCGAGTACCTGGTTTCGTTTCTCGCGGTCACTCGCGCTCGGCTGATTGCGGCTCCCATGAACCCGACGTACAAGGCCGACGAATTCCGCTTCCTGCTCGAAGACTCCGAGGCTCGCGTCGTCATCACCACCTCCGGAGCGAGTGCGGTCCGCGACGCCGCTCGCGCCGCGAGCCTCCCGGTCTGGACAGCGAGCCGCAATGCGACCGGGGATGTCGAGATCGCTGGCCTCGTATTCAGTTCGTCCACGAGGGACGCCCCGGATGCGCCGTTACCGGAAGACGTCGCCCTCTTGATGCACACGAGCGGAACCACCGGCAAGCCGAAGGCCGTGCCGCTGACTCACGCCAATGTGATGGCCTCGGTTGGCAACATCTCGACTCACTACGCCTCGAGCCCTGCCGACACCGCACTCGTCGTGATGCCTCTCTTTCACGGGCATGGGCTGATCGGCGCCGCACTTTCTGGGCTCTTCGCGAAGGTCACAATCGTGCTTCCGAGTCGTTTCAGCGCTCGTGCGTTCTGGCCGCTGGTCGAAGCGCACTCGGTCACCTGGTATTCGGCCGTGCCCACGATTCACGAGATCCTTCTGCTCCGTGCGGCCTCGGACCAGGCGCCGTCCCGGAACGGATTGCGGTTCATCCGATCCTGCAGCTCAGCGCTGTCCGCGGCGACGCTGAAACAGCTCGAAGATCGTTTCGGCGCGCCGGTTGTCCAGGCCTACGCCCTGACGGAGACGTCCCATCAAGTGACCTCCAATCCATTGCCGCCCGGCCTGCGGAAACTCGGGAGCGTCGGCCCGGGGACGAACGTGGAGGTGGCCATCCTGGGAGACGACGGCGAACTGTCGAAGGTGGGGAGCAAGGGTGAGGTGGTGGTGCGCGGAACAACTGTCATGCACGGCTATTCCCGTAACCCCGAGGCCAATGAGAAGGCATTCGTCAACGGATGGTTTCGAACGGGCGACCTGGGGGTTCTCGATCGCGACGGCTATCTCACGGAGACCGGTCGCATCAAGGAATTGATCAACCGTGGCGGTGAGAAGATCTCGCCCACGGAGGTCGACGCCGTCCTGCTCGGCCACCCTGCCGTCGGGCTTGCGGCGTCCTTTGGCGTTCCGGATCCCATGTACGGTGAGGAGATCCAGGCCGCCGTCGTGCCTCGGGCCGATGTGACGGCTGCGGAATTGCACGACTACCTCCAAAGCCGGCTTTCCGCCTTCGAGATCCCCAAGGTCATCCACTTCGTCAAGGCGCTGCCCGAGAGCGCGACGGGCAAAGTGGATCGGCACCAGCTGACGCATCTTTTTTCGAACTAGCGGGCTCTCCGCGACTTCGGAGGTCTATTTTGACGATTGGTGCAGTGATGGGCGAGCCCGCGATCCGGACGGTCGCGATGCCGCGCGACACCAACCCAGCGGGCGACATCTTCGGCGGCTGGTTGATGTCGCAGATGGACCTCGCCGCTGGCGTCGTCGCCGGCCGCCATGCGCGCGGCCGGTGCGCGACGGTCCGCGTCGACGCGATGGAGTTCGAGCGCCCCGTCCACGTCGGCGACGAGGTGTCGCTCTACGCCTCGTTGACCGAGGTGGGCCGCACGTCGATGACGATCCGGGTCGAAGCCTGGCGCCGTGTGCGCACTAGCGAGGAGCACGAGCAGGTCACCGCGGCGGTGTTCGTGTATGTAGCGCTGGACGAAGCAGGTCGCCCCCGGCCGGTGCCGCCGCTCGCATCATCACCCGGACTGCCCAGCTTCACAAGGAGGAACTCATGACCGGACCCTTCTCGGGCCTGCTCGTAATCGACCTGACACACGTGCTGAACGGCCCATTCGGAACGACGATCCTGGCTGATCTCGGCGCGCGCGTGATCAAGATCGAGCCGCCGGGCCACGGTGACGATACGCGCACCTTCGGCCCGTTCTACAAGGACCAGTCGCTGTACTTCAGCTTTGTCAACCGCGGCAAGGAGAGCATCGTCCTCAATCTCAAGGACGATGCCGACCGCGCAATCTTCGTCAACATGGTGCGGCGGGCCGACGTGCTCACCGAGAATTTCCGGCCAGGCGCCATGGATCGTCTCGGCTTCTCCTACGAGGAGCTGTCCAAGATCAATCCCCGGCTCATCTACGCCTCCTCCACCGGATTCGGTCACACCGGACCGCTCAAGGCGTTCCCGGCTTACGACACCATCGTTCAGGCCATGAGCGGCCTCATGAGCCTTACGGGATTCCCCGATGGACCGCCGACCCGAGTCGGCACTTCCATCTCCGATCTCGTCGCGGGAGTCTTCATGTTCTGCGGTATTGCGTCCGCACTCTACGCGCGCGAGAAGACCGGCAAGGGATGCCATGTCGACGTGGCGATGTTCGACGGGAGCTTTGCCTTCCTCGAGCACGGTTTGATGAGCTACTCGGCAACGGGAAAATCGCTTCCGCGGCTGGGCAACCGCCATCCGTACCTGACGCCGTTCGACACCTTCGAGGCTTCGGACGGATCGTTCGTGATCTGCTGTGGCAATGATCACCTGTTCGGGCAACTGTGCCGGGCGCTCGGACGGCCGGAACTGGCCACCGATCCGCGGTTTCTGTCGGATCCTGACCGCAATACCAATAACGTGGCCTTGAAAGCAGAGATGGAAGTGACTCTCAAGAAACAGCCGAAGGCGCACTGGCTCAAAGTGATCCATGAAGCGGGCGTCCCGGTCGGCCCGATCCTGGACGCGGCAGAGGCCGCCGAGCACCCGCAAACCAGAGCGCGCAACATGTGGATCGAAGCGGGCGGCGTTGGAATGCCCGGCAACCCGGTGAAGATGAGCGGCTATGACGATCCGCCGGTGCGCAGGGGAGCGCCTGCCCTCGATGAGCATGGCACAGCCCTTCGCCGCGAGTTTGCGACGGCCGAATTGGCGAATGATGTCGTCGGCGGACTCGCCGCTAGTCCGACGAAGGTAGGGTAGACCATGGCGGGAAAACACGAGAAATACCAGCGGCTGCTCGACTACTGCAAAACCCTGCCGCCGACGCCGACGGCCGTCGCGCATCCGTGCGACGACAGCTCACTCGAGGGCGCCGTCGGTGCGGCGCAGATGGGCCTCATCGCACCCATCCTCGTCGGACCGCGGGCGCGCATCGAGGCGGTCGCGAAGGAGCGCGGTCTCAACCTCGCCGGGCTGCCGATGGAGGAAACCGAGCACAGCCACGAATCGGCGGCACGGGCCGTCGAGCTCGTCCGCGCGGGCAAGACCCAGGCGCTGATGAAAGGAAGCCTGCACACCGATGAGCTGATGAGCGAAGTGGTCAAGCGGGACGGTGGACTGCGGACAGCGCGCCGCGTCAGCCACTGCTTCATCATGGACGTCCCCGCCTACTCTGAAGCGCTGATCATCACCGATGCGGCGGTCAACATCGCGCCGACGCTGGAAGAGAAGGTCGACATCATCCAGAACGCGATCGACCTGGCCCACGCTCTGCGCGTCA
>Ga0209802_1001069_pt1 | contig 20882 bp, 14 predicted proteins | sample GraSoiAngelo_129_FD_185886 | JGI IMG/M metagenome (GOLD analysis project Ga0209802, IMG submission 185886) | Grasslands soil microbial communities from the Angelo Coastal Reserve, California, USA - 14_0927_12_40cm (SPAdes) (version 2) | ecosystem: Environmental > Terrestrial > Soil > Grasslands ... | reverse complement strand
TTGCGCCATTGAGCAGATCGGCCTGCAAGGCCGCTAGCGGACTCATGCCGTATTTCACCATCAGCATAAATTCGCGCGCCTGCGTACCATGCGGAAACGGGCCGACGTCAGATCCCAAAGCAATCGGCACACCGGCTGTGAGCTGTTTGCGAAATTCCTGCGCATGCAGGTCGAGCAATTCCTGTTCGCGCTTCGCAGCGTCCGGAGTCACAGCGTGGGCGGCGAAGTATTCCGAGATGGTAAACGTGGGTACCGCGAATATGTGCTTCTCCCGCATCAGCCGCATGGTCTCATCGCTGAGCTGGAATGCGTGATCAACGGACACGACCCCAGCTTGCGCCGCATACAACGCCCCCGGCTCGCCGGTCGCATGTACCGCGACACGCTTGCCGACGCGAGCGGCTTCGTGGACAGCAGCGCTGAGTTCGGCCTCCGTGTACTGATAAGGAGTTGAGAGGCGGCCGTCACGAACCGAATCCGCGCCGGTCTCATAAATCTTGATGAAATCGGCGCCCTGCTTGAATTGCTCACGCATCGCCTCGACAAGCTGATCCGCATTGTTGGCGTAAGTGGCATTCGGCAGGACATGCTGTTCGGGGTTGTAGCCGATGGCGTCCTCGTGCCCGCCCAAAATGTTGATCGCATTCCCGCTGACTCGCAGCCGTGGTCCAGGGATTTCGCCGCGATCAATCGCGTTCCGGACGGCGGTGTCGGCGGGTCCAGCGCCTTCGGTTCCCATATCCCGCTCAGCCGTGAAACCAGCCATCAGGTCGTCACGGGCTGCGAGGGTAGCCATGATTGTTCGCTGTGGCACGGATTCTTGAACAGTCTGCAAGTCTTCCGCGCCGGGGTGTAGAAAAAGATGGATGTGCGCGTCAATCAGTCCCGGCAACAGCGTGCGATCGCCAAGGTCTATGGTCTCAGCACCTGCGGGATGCTTCACCGTCTTGCCAACCTCGGCGATGCGCTCACCCTCGACCAAAACTTCGCCCGGACTCAAGACCCGGCCATTTTCAACGTCGAGCAAACGCGCGGCATGAAGCACGATTGCATGGGGTGGTTTTGAGGTCTGCGCCCAGACGCCGCGGCCCGATGTCAGCGCGAGAAGCAAGAAGAACACAATTCGAAAACGGGAGTGGAGCATACCTGGGCATCCGATGGTATCACCGAATAGCAGCCCTTCGGATCAGGCGTGATTGCAGAGTTTAACGGAAGACCGAATTTGGCATGGCGGAGAGAGAGGGATTCGAACCCCCGATACGGTTTCCCGTATACACGCTTTCCAAGCGTGCGCCTTCAGCCACTCGGCCATCTCTCCTGCGAACCGGCGTCTTTTCTGATTTTATGGAGCTTACGCGGCGACCGCAACCTGGAACACTATCCAGCAGGTCGGCATTCGGCCCATATGGGCTGAGCCGACAGGAAGACCGCTGATTGCTGAATGCCGAGAAATCAGGAGACTGTCTTAGGATCTTGCACGATGGCTGAAACGCCGGGAGCGCTGCCGTTTCCGGATGAGGGCTGAGGAACAACGGGCGCTTTTGGCGATGATTCGAGCACGCGATTGTGCAGGCAGAAGAGCGCCAGCTCGAGGCGGTCGGCGACGCCCAGCTTGTCATACACTTTGCGCAAATAATTTTTCACTACTTGCTCCGTCGTACCGACACGTTGGGCAATTTCTTTGTTCTTCATCCCCTGCGTAACGCAGGAAACGATTAGGGATTCTTTCGGCGTGAGCTGGACTTTGGGGCGCGATGAAGACGGTCTTGTTGCTTGTGTGCGGTAGGCTTCGAGCACCCACCGGATGCCCTTGCTATCCAGCCACGGTTCGCCTTCGGCGACTTTGCGGAGGCAGTCTACTAACAATTCAGGTTCGACTTCGCGGGAAACAATGCCGTGCGCGCCACGGCGGAACAAGTCCAGAGTAAGTTCCTCGTCGGGCTGCGGCGTGACTACCACCACGCGCAGCGCCGGTGATTGCCGCAGCAGTTCAGAAAGCGCTTCCGCAGGATTAGAACTGAGCGCCGACTCCAAGATCAAAATGTCAGCAGAGAACTTTTTTGCCGCAGACAAGGTCTGGGCCATGGTTTCCGACTGGCCCACGACACGAATGTCGTCTTCCAGAGCAAAGATTTTGCGCAGACCGGCGCGGAAGATCGCCTGCGTGTCAGCTACGATCACGCGGATGAAACGGCCGTCGCCGTTCGCTTCGCCTTCACGCGGCTGCCCGAGGTTGCTTTCCACGGTGACCGGAATGCTTGCCATCAGTTTTCCTGGAGCGCTCAGTGGCGCTCGAACCGATACTCATCAATGACCACACCCACGCCGCGGCGGCCATCTTCTTCAAAACTGCGTACAACGCGCCCGCGGCAATCGAGCTGCACATCGGATGTCGCGCCCACCACGTCGGCGGGGAGCGAAATGGTGAAATCCACTAGTGAGCCTACGGGCATTTCGGAATCCAACTGGAACAGCACACCGTTGGCGGAAATATTTTGCGTCTCTGTGGCGCTCGCACCCGATTTCGATTTCACCGAAATCGGGAGCTTGATCGGGAAGCGCGGCGCACTCTGCATATCGGGATAGCGCCCGCGGCGGCTCTTCTTTCCCACAACCTGGGTATTCATCTCTTCGCGAGCCTTCGATGTCGTTTCGTTCCGAATCTCAGCGCCAGAATTTCCGTTATCCGCAGATTCCCCATTGTTGGCCATTACGCCCGCAGCTTACACCTTGGGAATCAGGAGAGAAAAGTTACCGAAGTCATGGAACTGGTGGGAGTTAAAGGCTTGCGCATCATTGAATTGCGGGAGTTGGGAGGCACATCACAGCAGCAATTAGCAATTAGCACTTAGCATTTAGCATTTGGTACTCACCGAGGTGTCGTGATGAAAGATTTCAGAAAGGTTTGGGAGAGAGCACACGAATTAACACTGGAGCTCTACCGCATGACTGGCCGATTTCCGCGTGAGGAACTGTCCGGATTGACTAGCCCAAGTACGCCGGTGTAGCGCATCCATCGGAGCGAATTATTGCTGAAGGCTGTGGTAAACGTGGAAACGTGGAGTTCCAGCGATTCCTACAGATCGCGTCAGGCTCGGCCAATGAACTGGACTACCACCTACTGCTCGCTCACGATCTCAATCTCATTACAAGGAAACCGCATTGCCGGCGATCTTGTGCACATCAGAAAATGCTAACCTCGCTGCTTCAAAAGGTTGAAGCCGAACGTCTTGGGACCAAATGCTAAGTGTTAATTGCTAAGTTCTGGTCTTAGAACTTCGTCACCTCGGTAAAATTAAACTCCTTCACCTTCATAGCCGGTACGACCATATCGAATGACTCTTCCCCGCTCGCCCGCACTGGCGTCCCCATCTCTTCGACGTTGGACAGCATGTGGATCAGGCTTTCGTTGAAGCGGAAATTTCGTATGCCGTGGCGAATCTTGCCGTCTTGCACGTAGAAAGTTCCGTCGCGCGTCATCCCCGTAAGAATTTTTTCGTAGGGATCAACCTCGCGGATGTACCAGAGTCGCGTGACCAGCACGCCGTGTTCGGTTGAGGCGACCATCTGATCAATCGTCTTCGAATCTTTGGGCGCGGCGAACACAATATTCATCGGTGCCTCGCCCATCTCGTTGGGAATGGGAAAGCCATGCCCGGTGGGTTCGATGATACCTACTTTGTCTTTGTATTCGGAACTTCTCATCTTTTCCGCCGTGGCGCGGGCATAGACCAGGCGCTTCACCACCCCGTTCTCCACAAGCGACACGCGATGGCGCCAAACGCCTTCGCCATCGAACGGAGCGCCCGATTGCAAGGGATGCACAACGTCGTCGCAGATATTGATGTTGTCGCCGAACAGTTTCGTGCCCACACGATTGTTCAGAAAGGAACGCTGATCGAGAATCGCCAAACCGCCGAAATCAAAAAACATGAAGCCGACCATGTCGAGTACGGCGGCCGGTTCCAGAATCACCGTGTACTTCCCTGCGGGAATCTCCCTAGGATGTGCCGACTCGAGCCCTTTTTTTGCCGCAGTCTCGGCAAGCGCTTGGGCATTGAGGTTGGCCACATCCGGAGAGTTGGTTTTCTGCCAACCGGAGGAATCCGCCGCCAGCATAGTGATGGAAATTTCAGAAGAAGTCTGTGTGTGCCACTCGCTCAGGCCGCGAGAGTTGAAAATCCCCTCGACGGATTCCGACGACGAGAAGATCCCTGCTGCGGTGAGTTTGTGGTTGGTCGCGATACTGACAATTTTGCTGACAGAGTGGGCACGCTGTTCGGGCGTGACCGCGGCCGTCTGCTCGAAATGCCGGCTCGGCAGCGACTGTGTGGCGCGGGCGCCCTCGCCCGCGTTCGGCATTGGCAGCAAATCAGAGTCTGGCTGTTGCACCTTTGCCAGCGCTTCCGATGCCTGCACGACACGTTTCAAACTTTCGTTATCAAATTTATTTGTCGTCGCGCGCGCTGTCCGCCCATCAAAGGCTGTGCGCACAGACACCCCATAGTTTTCTTCCGCGACGTTCTGATGGATGGTGTTATTAGCAAATCGAGTCAACGCAGATTTCCCACCATAGAACAAAACCTCCACTTCATCCGCAGTGGAGTATTTCCTAATGCGATCGAAGATGTCGCCAGCCCGTTCCTTGTTTAACATTCGTTCTGCAGAAAATGTTTTCTGTGATTCGACGTTTGCCTGGCAAGACTAATTCGGTAACGGTCGCCTGGGTGTATATCGCGCTCGGGGAGAAGGGTCAGGCATTTGCTCGGTTGGAACCGTATGCAGAACACCTGCCCTTCATGGGATCTTTGAAAATTGTGCCGGTGGTTGATCCAATCCGTTCCACGGTTTGTTGACTTTGGTCCGCCGTGCAGTAGCGCGTTCAGGATTGTACTTACCCCCTTGGATCATTTCCGCTGCGATGCTCTCCTCCACCGCGCCAGCGCTTGCTAATTAATATCAAACTGCTCCTGATGCAGCGCCGGATCGCTCTTCACGATCACGGTCTTCTTAGTCAGTTCTTCCATTTCGCTCAAAGCCCGGCCGTTGTTGGCTTTTAGCGCTTTCGCAACCTCCGGGTTCACGCGGAGCATCACGTCAGGATGCTCCAGGTGCTTGGCAATTTTGCGCATCTCAAGGTAAATCTCATTGCAGACGGTGGTCACCGATTTCACAAATCCGGTCGACTGGCAATACGGACACGGCGTTCCGATGGTGCGCTCGAGCGACTGCTTCACCCGCTTGCGTGTGATGGCCACTAGCCCAAAATCATTAAATTGCAGCACCTTCGAGGGGGCGCGATCCGCGCGCAACGCCTCTTCCAGCGCCTGCATGACTTTCTGCCGGTTGCGCCGCTCGTCCATGTCGATAAAATCAATGACGATGATGCCGCCAAGATCGCGCAGGCGTATCTGCCGCACGATTTCTTTGATCGCGTCGACATTGGTTTTGACGATTGTGTCTTCCAGCCGCGCCGTCTTGCCGACGTACTTCCCGGTATTTACGTCGATGGCGACCAGCGCCTCGGTCTGATTAATAACGATGTAGCCGCCACTCTTCAGCCAGACTTTGGATTTTAACGCTTTATTGATTTCCTCATTTAAACCGAACTGCTCGAACAACGGCGTTTCTTTGGTGTAGAGTTTTACCCGCTTCACCAATGGCGGCTGAAACCGGTTAGCAAAACGCAATATGCGTTCGTACTCCTGTTCCGTATCCACCCAGATGGCAGAGAAATCCGAGGTCACCTGGTCCCGCAGCACTCGCTCCACGACACTCAGGTCGTGATAGATCAACGCCGGCGGCTTGGAGTTTTCCGCGCGCGTCCGAATTTCCGACCACAGGCCCTTCAAGAAGCGGATATCCGCACGCAAGTCTTCTTCTGCCGCGCCCTGAGCCGCGGTGCGAACGATGAATCCGCCATGCCCATTCTCACGCTCGCTATTAATGATTCGTTTCAGCCGCAGGCGCTCTTCTTCAGAAGAAATTTTGCGCGAAACGCCAGTGTGGTTCACGGTCGGCATGTAGACCAGAAAACGGCCAGGTAGCGCGATATGGCTGGTGATGCGCGCGCCCTTCTTCCCGATAGGCTCTTTGGCGATCTGTACCAGGATCTCCTGGCCCTCTTTCAGGAGATCGGTAATTAGCGGCACATTTTGCGGTTCGCGACGCCGGAACCGACGCCCACCTCGGCGTCCGCGCGGGCCATGCCGGTCGTATCCTGGGCGCGGCGCGCGCTGCGTGTAGGGCGCAGTTGCCGCCGGTGCGCGGACTTCCACCCGCGCATCCGCACTTCCATTGGCGAGCGCTTCGGCTTCCACTACTGCTTCGGCCTCGGCCTGGGCTTCCTCGAGTTCCGCCTCTTCTTCCGCTTCTTCGTCCACGCCTTCTACTTCCGCGACTTCGGCAGCTTCCGCAGAAACCGGCTCTGACGAGAATGGAACCTCTTCCGCTGCTGGATCACCCGACGCCGCGATCTCCTGGGCATGTTCTCCATATTCATCAGCGGCGTGCGTCTCTTCTTCCATCTCTTCGAATGCCGCGTCTTCCTCCAGCTCTTCAACGTAATGGGCGAGATCTGCTTCTTCCTCTTCGATCTCCTCCTCTTCCAAGGTTCCCGCTGAACCTGCCCCTTCCACAGTGTTCCCCTCCTCGTTTCGGGGATTCTCCCGTTCTTCTCCGCCGAAGACGGCAGCCACATTCATCTCATGCAACCGCTTCTGCTTGCGATCCCACTCAGGCGATTCGCTGTTAAACCTGGTTTCGTGCGCCTCGGCTGGCTCAGGCTGTTCCTGATCGCTGAAATTCTCATCAGTTCTACCTTTTGCGAACAGCGGCTCATCCTCAGGAAACATCTGCCCTAGCGGAGTTTCCTGAGCCTCCGGTGCGCGCTCCTCGGACGCTGGTGCCGCTGGGTTCTGCGCCAAGCGCTGGTACTTCGAAATGGACTCGCCCGGCAGGATGATCGGCTGATATCCCGGCGGTGGCCCGAAGTCTGTACGCTGCGGCTCGCGCGGTGTCTCGGAACCCGCTCGCGCGTATTTTGAATCCGGGAAGCGGTCGCGCCCCCGCCCACGACGGCGGCGCCGTCCGCGCCATCCTCCACGATTTTCCGCTGAGCGATTCTCCCGCGCTTCCGCCGGCGCAGGGGAGCTCTCGCCCTGGCCGGGTACGTGGGCTTCGTTAGCATTCCCCGGGGCGGGTTGTTCTGAACCACCATTTCCCACCGGGGCTTCAGCTTCCGTCCGCGACGGCGCCTGATATGCTTGCGCCGGTACGGGACGATTTGTGGGAACTTCTTCCAGGTCGTCCTGATCTTCCCCTAATTCCATGAAGTCGGAGACGTAGAGAAACGCATCGCGTTCCAGTCCTATATCCACAAACGCCGACTGCATTCCAGGAAGCACGCGGGTTACGCGTCCTTTGTAGATGGACCCTGCGAGGGTGTATTCGTTTTCACGTTCCAGGTAGATTTCTGCAAGCTGGTCGTCTTCAACCATCCCGACCTTGGTTTCATGCGGGGTGGAAGACACAAACAATTCTTTTGTCATGCAAACTCCGGTCGCGACCGCTATGCGGCCGCAGAATTCACCGGACTGACGGCAGGAAAGGACGGGGAGGATCGAGCGATGCGATGGCCGTCCTCAAAAAAGGACGGCTTCGGCCTCGGAGGAGTCCCAGAGACCGAATCGGTTGCACAAGCTTGAAAGTCTTTTGCACTGATCGCAATCTGCGCTTGCCAGGTTTGTGACCGCTCTCTCAGATCTTCAAATCTGAGGGGGCCGTTACCCGCCCGGCTGCGACTTCGCTTAATCCTGCCCGGCCTCCACCTGCTCCCGGCCGGTGAGTGCCCTCTTCACGCGAGGGCGATCGTAATCTTGTTTTCGGCCGCGCCTAAAGCGCGGTAAATCTTTTATTCCGTCTACTTCAGTTTACGAAACGGCGCATGCGCACGTTCATCACAATACCCAGCGCCAAAAACATGAAGAGGACAGAAGACCCGCCATAACTCATAAGCGGCAGGGGTATGCCGGTGACCGGCATAAAACCGACCACCATGCCGATGTTCACTAGAATGTGGAAGCTAAGCACCGCCACCACACCCATTACCACGAACGTGCCAGCGCGGTCAGGCGCTGTTTGCGCGTTCTGGGTCAAACGCATCAGCACTACGAAGTATAACAGCATGACCCCCAACGCGCCTACAAATCCGTGTTCTTCCGCGAATGCAGCAAAAATAAAATCCGTTTGTGGGACTGGAAGGAACGCCAGGTGCGTCTGCGATCCTTGCGAACTCCCCCAAATTCCTCCCGAACCTACCGCAATAAGAGACTGGTTAACTTGGTATCCGGAGCCCTGACTGTCTGCCTCCGGATTCATGAAGCTCGTCAGCCGGCTGCGCTGATAGGGCTTCAACCCATGCCAGGCCAGTGGCATCAGCAATGCGCCTGCGAGCACGACAATGAACGCCTGCTTGAAGCGAACTCCTCCCAGAAAAATGCCCATCATCGCAATCGGCAAATAAGTAAGCGCGGTCCCCAGGTCGGGCTGCGCCAGAACCATGAGCATGGGGAAACCCACCATCAGCCCGGCTTTGAAGAAGTCGGGCCAGGATAGGTCTTTCTGGTGCAGATCGGCAAAGTACTTTGCAACCGCAAGAATCAGGATGAGCTTGACCCATTCGGAAGGCTGAAAGTGTCCTCCGCCCGGCATCTTTATCCAACGTCGCGCGCCCAGATACTTCTGACCGAAGATCAACACCATCATCAGCGAGGCAATTGCGGCGATGTAAATCCAGTGCACGCGCTCCAGCAGCATCTGGTAGTTGATCAGGCTCATCCCAAACATTCCGCAAAGTCCGCCCACGATCCAGTACACCTGCTTGACGTGAGCCCCCGCAAACTTCGTGTGCTCAGTCGCGCTGTGGATCTCCATCACGCCCAGCCCGCAGATGAGCAGGACGAAGATCAGCAGCACCCAATCAAAGTCGTGAAATGAAATATAGCGAGACATGAAAATCCAGTATTCAGTCGCTAGTTCTCAGTTGTCAGTTAAACCCCGGCGCCGCCACCGCCAGCGGTGCATGCTTCTCCGGAATCTCCATCACAAAACGCCCGCCCTGAAGCGCCTCGTCGCCATCAGTATCCGCCGCGTTCCACAGCGCCCCGATTTCCACCTTGCCGTCACTCTTCGCCATCTTACTCGGCGTCCGCCGCTGCTTTTCTACGTAAGCCTTGATCACCTGTGCCGCGGTGCGCGCCGCCAGATATCCGTGTTCGCCTTCCTCCAGCAAAGCGCAAACCACAATCTCCGGATTTCGCCGCGGCTCAACTCCAGCGAACCATCCGTTATCTTTAAACTTGCTCTTACCCATTGCTCCTAGTTTTGCCTTGAGCGCATTGCTGATCGTTTGCGCGCTGCCCGTCTTGCCTGCGAAATCAATGCCCTGCAAGTGTGACAGCGCCGCCGTGCCACCCGGATTCACCACATTCGCCATCGCATCGGTGATGATCTCCCAATTTTTGGGATCGATAGAAACCTTGACTTCGTCAGACGTGGCGGAAGCGGGAATCACATTTGGCGGGAGATCAGTCGGGTTGGTTATATGCGGCCGTCGCAGCACGCCCCCGCTGGCAATCGCGCCGATTGCACGCGCCAGTTGGATGGGCGTCACCGCCACCGCGCCTTGCCCGATACCTACTGAGATCGTCTCGCCCGCATACCACTTTTGCTTGAAGTTGCGGATCTTCCACTGTTCCGAAGGCATAACGCCGCTCACTTCCTGCGGCAGGTCCACACCAGTTTTTTGCCCCAATCCAAACATAGTTGCGTACTTGGCAATGCGTTCAATTCCTAACTTTTCCGCCAGCGTATAGAAGAAGACATCGCAGGATTGATAGATCGCTTTCGAGATGTCCACCACGCCATGCACTCGATGTTCGGCAACCACCCAGCATTTGAAGTAACGTCCGTAGAACGATGCCCCGCCATTGCAGGTTACCTTCATCTCTTGCGCAATACCTTCCTGCAATCCGGCAGTCGCCATAATGATCTTGAACACGGATCCTGGGGCAAGCTGCGCCTGAATGGCTTTGTTGAGGAGCGGGTGATCATCATCATTGACCAACTTCGACCATTCATCCTTTTTTATGCGCACCGCAAAGTTGTTCGGGTCATACGTCGGCCGGCTGACCATCGCCAGAATCTCGCCCGTCCGCGGATCGAGGGCCACGATCGCACCGTTCCTTCCATCGAGTGCCTGCTCAGCAGCAATCTGCAGATCAACATCAATCGTCAGCTTAAGCTGTTTCCCCGCCTCGGCAGGCTTCTCTTCCTTCTGCTGCCCCATCTCCTTGCCGTGACTGTTCACCACCACCTGGCGCGAACCATTCTTGCCCATCAAGAGGTTGTTGTACTGCAGCTCCACTCCGGACTTGCCCACCACATCCCCGGGGTTGTAGAGCTCCCACTGCGGCTGGTTGAGCATGTCTTCGCTCACTTCGCCAACGTAGCCGATGACGTGCGCCATAAATCCATTACGCGGATAGAGCCGCCGGTGCGCCATGATCGTATCCAGCTCCGGCAATTCGTTGCGGTGTGACTCCACAAACGCCAGCTCATCCGGTGTAATGTCTTCTTTTAAATAAATTGGACGGAACTGCGGAGTGGAAGCGAATCTGCGGACGCGATCGCGTACTTCTTTCGCATCCATGTGCAGTCCCCGTGCGATGACATCGGCATCAGCAGAAATATTGCGCGAGGAATCGCGCAGCAGCAGCGCTGTAAAAGAAGGATAGTTGTCGACAATCACCCGGCCTTCGCGATCCAGAATTTTTCCCCGAGGCGCCAGGATCGGAACCTCACGAATCATGTTCTTTTCCGCTGCCGCGGAATAAAACTCGCTCTGTACCACTTGCAGCCGCCATAGCCCGTACGCCAAAAATAGAAAAACGACGAGAATGATGTACTGCACCGCCGTCAGGCGGACCGAAGACACTTTTTCATCGCGGCCAAACATTGGTCGTCACTCGCTGGTTCCCTTTTTGGTCATTGGCCAATGTCAGTCACTGGCCAGCTCGGGTTAACTTCATTGTAGCCTCGTGAGTTGCTGGAAGATATTACGGTTTGGGTGACGGAAGGGCATACACGGCAGGAGGGAAAGCGACGTCTATGCCCGCAACTTGAACCGATCCAACAACGTGAAAATAATCGCAGCCAGAATCGCGTTTGCAAACGCCGATCCCAGCTCGTGCCCCCAACTCCACTCCAGCGTCAGCCCCACTAGTCCGCGTGCGACGAGGAAGTACACGAACTCGTGTACCACATAAAAGAAAAGTGTGACCAGCACGCGTGCCCCGAGGTTCTCCACATCCAGCCTCACCCCGAGGGAGGAGGCCCCGAAACCGACCACCGTTTTGGCGATGCCGTAAACCCCGATGGGGTGATGGGTCAGAGAATCCTGAAGAAGCCCAATTACCGCTCCCGTAAGCAGTCCCGAAACCTGACTTCGCCGCGCCACGGCAAAGAAAATCACCACCAGCAGCGGGAGATCAAAGATTGAGAAGAAATGCAGCCGCAGTGGCAGGAATGCCTGCAGAAAGAGCGCCGTCAGCGGAATCAGAATCGCAGCCGGTGCGCTGAACCGGTAAACCTCAACCTGCTCTTGTGATGTGTAAGTGATGGGCACGCTATTGAGGTTTGTCCTCCGGCGGAGCCGGCGTGACTGCGGGCTGCTGCTCCGGCTTTGGGGGGGCGGCGATTGGCTTCGTAGTCTGCTGCGAAACCTTGATCGCTGGCGGGGTAGGCTTCTGCGCCATAGCTGGCTTTACCGATGCCGGCGTGGATGGGCTCGAAGCATCAACTGCGGGTTTCTTTGCGCCTTTGGCAAGGGGTGCGACATTGGGAGCTGGCACGGCATCGGTCGCGACCTGAGCCCCGTTCGGTTTGGATGTCGTTGCGCTCTTTGCAACTGGTGGGGTCTTTGGAGCCGGAACAGACGCGGTAACGGCGGATGATCCGGCTGATCCTGCACCGGGGTTCGGGGCGCCTGTTGCCTTGCCTGCTGTCGTAACGGCGCTCTCACGTGGCTTATCAGGAACCGAAGGCAGTCTTTGCGACAGTATATCCACAGCTCGCGCAGGCGCAGGTTCAGCTACCGTAGCAGTCCGCTCTTCTTTCCTGGTAATCACCAGCACTTCTTCCAGCTTGCTCAGGTTGGTGGCCGGTCGCACGCGAATGTTCAGAAACACTTCCGGTCCGGCCGAAACCTTGCTCACGGTTCCAATCGGCAGTCCTTTCGGGAATATCTGATCTCCGCCACTGGTTAGTACTTTTTCCCCAGGCTGCACCGTTTCATCAGACATGACCTTTTCCAGGATTACTTCACCAGCCGGTGTGCCGCGCAAAATTCCCTGCAAACGCGATTGCTCCAGGATCGCGCCCACCCCGCTGGTCTGGTCATTGATAAGGAGTACCTGCGAGACGCTCGGATAAACCTTCAGCACTCTGCCAATCACTCCGTCTGCAGTGATCACCGGCATGTCTTTATCCAGTCCCTGGTTCGATCCTTTGTCTATGTAGATCGATCGCGACTGCTCGCTTCCGCTGGACCCGATCACCTGCGCGGCAGTGGTTTTTGAAATGTATTGCTCTTTGAAACCCAGCAGGGCCTGCAACCGGCGCGCCTGCTCCGCATCGTCGACCAGCCGTACTCGCTCCAGCCGCAGCTTCTCGATCTCGTCTTTGAGTTCCCGATTTTCCTGCCGCACGCCGCGTAGATAAACATAGCCATGCCAGAGATTGCTGGTCCCACTCTGAAACCAGACAATAGCCTTTTCCAGAGGAGACACGGCGCTAACCGTCCAAACCCGGATCAGCCGCGTAGATTCGTTTTCTGTGGAACGTTTGACCTGGACTGCCAGCCCCAGCACCTGAGCAAACAGAACCGCCACCAGGATACTTACGTTACGGTAGCGGCTGAGAAAGTTTTCCATGGCGCCTGATCCAGTTCCTAGGTTCCAGTTTTAAGCTTCCAATACAAGCGGCGCCACAGCTCTAAGCACATTTTTTAACGTACAACCTCGGACTCGAGAAACTGAGAACTGGGAACTGAAAACTGCTCTTAAAACCTCAAGACCCGGAATACCCGATTCGGGTCGATGACTGAGGGCCAGCAACGATCTTACTCAATCGAAATCTTTCTCAACAGCTTGAAGTCGCTGAGCATTTTGCCCGTGCCCAGCACCACGCTACATAGCGGATCGTCGGCGATTGAAACTGGCAGACCGGTTTCCTCACGAATCCTCTTGTCGAGGTTCTTTAGCAATGCCCCGCCGCCGGTCAGCACGATCCCACGATCGCTAATGTCGGCGGAAAGCTCTGGAGGCGTGCGCTCCAGCGCCACACGGACCGCGTTCATGATCGTCGAAACACACTCGCTCAAGGCCTCACGAATCTCGCTATCGTCCACTGTTATCGTCTTCGGGACGCCTTCAATCAGGTTGCGTCCCTTGATCTCCATGGTGAGCGGCTTATCCAGCGGATACGCAGACCCAATTTCAATTTTGATTTGCTCCGCCGTGCGCTCGCCGATCAGCAAATTGTATTTGCGCTTCAGGTAATTCATGACGGCCTCATCCATCTGATTGCCCGCCATGCGCACTGACCGCGAATACACAATCCCGCTGAGAGAAATCACCGCGATATCGGTCGTCCCGCCGCCGATATCGACAACCATGTTGCCGGATGGCTCGGTAATCGGCAGCCCGGCCCCAATCGCCGCCACCATCGCCTGCTCAACCAGATAAACCTCGCTCGCCTTGGCGCGATAGGCCGAATCCATCACCGCCCGCTTCTCGACCTGCGTAATTTCCGAGGGCACTCCAATCACAATCCGCGGATGCACCAGCATCTTCCGGTTGTGTGCCTTCTGAATGAAGTAATTCAGCATCTTTTCTGTGACTTTAAAATCTGCGATTACTCCGTCCTTCATCGGCTTGATCGCGACGATGTTTCCCGGCGTTCGCCCCAACATCTCCTTAGCTTCTTTGCCCACGGCCTCAACTTCGTTGGTGTTCTTGTTGAGGGCCACAATCGAGGGCTCATTCACGACGATCCCCTTGCCTCGCGCGTAAACCAATGTGTTGGCAGTTCCCAGGTCGATCGCAAGATCGCTGGAAAAAATGCTGAACAGTGATCTCAGGTTGGTCATACGCGAACCGTTGGAATGAAAGCCATTCGATGACATACGTGAGCTCTTCTCAAGCTAGTGGCGTTCCGGGGATTACCCGGTTACTCGTGTTCCTGTTGGAGCGGTCTCTTCAATTCTATGAGAGATTCTCCTTGGCAACTCTACACTAAAGTTCCAGCACCTCAGGACCTTACTGAATCACGATCTTCTTTTGCATGGTGTTAACCCCGCCTTTGGCATTCTGCGCCGTAATCGTGATCACGCTTTCCCCTGGCGGCAAAGGAGGCGTGAAGTAATGAAAGCTACCATCTGTGCCCACCACCGGCACTTCTTGCCCATTCACCATTACCCGTGCACCGATTTCCGTTTTCCCGGCCAACTCAATCACGTGCCCGTGCTGCACGAAGGGATCCAGCTCCAAGTTTATCGCCGTGGTATTACCTTTCGGAATAATGGTAAACCGGTTCTTCTCGCTTTCAAGCGAACTCTGCTCCTTGGCGTCGTAGGATTGCACCACCCAGTAATAAGCCCCCTCAGAAAGCCCCGATACAATCACGTCAGCCGTGTTCACCTTTCGATCCACTATAGTGGACGAGAAATACGGGTTCCGCGAAATACGAAACCGGTATCCGGCCGCGTTCGGCATGGGCGTCCAGGAAAACTCCACCGTCTTGGATCCGCCCGAGCTAAAAATCGGCATCATGTTCGCCGGAGCAATCGGCGTTGGAGGCCCAATCTCCTGCGTCTTGGCCATCCGTGGTGAGTCCTCCTGGAATGACGCCCGCTGATAGTCGGCCAGATGCAGCACCTCCCCATTACGGCTGACCTCGCCCGCTCCCTTCGTGACCATGATCTCGTGCCGGTCGGCATGCGGATCGTTGTGCACCATGGCCGCGCTGTTCGGGGCCAGCGAAGCTGTGGCACCGGCAACAATCACCTGCGATTTCGACCCTTGCATATAAGTGGCAGTCGCCAGGTCTACCGTCCCTGTGCTTACCGCTACGGAAACGCTTGTCTGCTGCTGCTCGTTGGCGGAGTTTTCTTCGATCACAATTAGCGAATCCTGCTTAACCGTGTAGTTGGTCCCGTCCCCAAAGACGATCTTCGCCATTCCCTCCGACCCGGTCTGCACCACGTCACCTTTCTCTAGAGGGACGTTATAGTCCGCGGTCACCCAGCTATTGCTGCTGGCTTTCTTAACGCGAACCGTGCCGTCCAGCGCCGTGATGTGCGCTTGCTGCGAGTTCATCGAATTCGCCTTCACTGGCGCACCGGAGCTGGCAAATCCCTCCATTAGCTTCGCCGTCAGGCTGGTGACTGACTTAATCCCATTTTGCGTAAACTGCGGGAAGGCAAAGTACAGCCCGGCGAAGAATACCGACATCAGGAACAAGATGCCCAAGGCCACACTGCGATAGGTGACCGTCTTCCACGCAACGTGGATTGCCGGCTTGTGACTCGAAGACACGAAGTCCACCAAAACCCTGATAAACCTAGAGAATATGGGGTAGTTTCGAGAGTACCACAAGCTCAACAGCCCTAGCAGGGGTAATTAACTTGGTCACATGTCCATCGGTACATGTACAGCGGGAATGGCTCGTGTGGCGCGGGTGCCCTCGCCCGCGATTTGTTTTCATCGTGTCCCGTCGCCAGAGTAGAAAGGGAGCCGGCAGAGAAAACTTCGTGGTGTGAGTTCCTCACGAGTTAAGCTCCCTCGGCTGGAGCATTGCATTTTTCCACATTGTTCAAGGATTCTGAAAAGATCCTCCGTAAGCCTTTTGCTGTCATCGATAATGACAGCACTAATTATTCTCTGTGTGCTCTGCTTTTTGCTTGAGTGTGCTCTGGATCGTCCCTAGAATTTGTTGCTAATCCAAAATAACAGGAGGGATTAAATGCCAGTACAACCGCAAGAACCGGAAACCCTCAACGTGAAACTCGTTCACTTCACCAAGCAAAGTTCGCCCGACGAGCCGGTGCAAGTTGCATTCTCGGTCACGGATGAGCAAGGAAAAGAAGAAATCATCACGGGCGAGATTCCCTACTCCTACGATCTGTTTAAAGTATTCCAAGAGAATGGCTGGTTGAACATTCGCCGCAGCGTGGCTTCGATCCGCGAGAGCCGCACGCAGCGGCGGACGATGTCAGCATAGCTGATTCAGTCCTCTAACGAAGCGCTGGAATCCAAGCTAGGTTCCGGCGCTTTTTTGTCAGCATGTTTCAGAGACTCATTTCAATCCGACGCCGTACAGATAATCGTAGGTGTTCCCTGACCCCCAGGGCAGGGTGGCGCGGAATGAGGAGAACAGAATCGCTCGGTCCATAAATGTGACGAAGACGTCTTGCTGAAATCCGGAGGTGATTAAGCGGAAGGTAAACAGTCCGTTGCACGGATCGCCGAGTTCTCCCTGGCCGTAAAGGTAAGAAGTGTCGGCGACAGGCTGCAGAGTTGCAACGACCAGGATAGTCCCTTGAGAGTCGCTGATTGTGATCTGGCGGCCCGAAGTGATGGCCAGGGTCGCGTTGCCTAAGCTGGCGGTGCCTGTCTCGGTATTGTTTGGGCCAGTATTGGCGCCGGTTTTCTGGTAATAAATCGCCTTGTATGTTCCAGCGAAAGAAGCATCGAAGTTCTTGCTGGCGGCTTTCTTCAGGCCCAGGATGGCGCCGTTTGGTGTGTCGACTGCGAAGATGCCGTTTGGGGTTCCGAAGACATAATCGGACGTTCCATTATTTTCGGCGATGGTCAGGAACGTTCCAGAAGGATCAGCGTGGAAAGTGCTGGCATCAAAGTTGCCGATGTTGAAAGCGCCAGTTCCCTGCCCGATTGATCCGTAGGGCCAGTAGCCGGTCACGCTGACGTTACCCTGCGCGTCAACAATGGCAGAGCCGACCTCCACTCCGCCCGAGGAAGTACGGAACTGCATGTAGTTGTAGCCGTGGCCTGCCCAGGTTGCGGTGGAGATTGTGCCTTTGTCCACTGCTGTGACCAGCGCCAAGGCATCATGGTTGGGGCCAGTTTTCGTCGCTTGCAGGAGGAGAGCGTAATTGGGGACCTCGTAAGCTGCGATGAGATTTCCCGTGGGATCGTTCAAGGCGTAGGTTCCGTCGGAATTCACACTATACGGAATTATGCCACTGTCGAGGTTCGAGAGATTCTTGTACGTGAGGGTGTGAGCTGCGGGATCCAGTGTGATCGTCAGAAAGTCGCCGACAGAGGCCGTCCCATTGTAAGAACGCGGGGAAGTTGCGCTGGGGTTGACGTTCGAGCCGCAGCCGATAGCGAACAACACGAGCAGCAGGGCGAGGATGTGGAGTTTCATGGGGGCTCCTGATAGGGATATCGGCCGGATAGAAGCAAACATTAGCTTGGCAGACACTCGCGGATGATTCTCGCATTGCCTGAAAGTTGACAACAGAAACGGAGGGAGTACACTCACTTCCGCCTCTGCGAAGGGCAGTTTCCAGCTAAGGAATTGCACAATCCTGAGGCAGGCCCCAATCATTAACGCACAGCGGAATGCGATCAACTTCCCGGTCGCGATCCCAATCCCGGAGCTTGCAATATGATCCATGGCCAGTGAAAGTTGATCGTCGTTAGAGATAGTGACTGCGCCGGCTGGGAGATCTCGGTTTTGGTGCATTAGCAGATATGCGAAGGTGGTGAGAAAGAGCAGAACGATTAAATCCTGTCCCAGGGTGAACGCAGTCAGTGCAGGGAGAAAGCAACGATCTAGCAGACGCAAGTATGGCTTTCTGCCACAAGGGGTACGCATTGCATCAGCAGTAGCGGCAGTAGGCCAAGGAGGGCAACGTTGGTCAGGCTCCAAAAGCGTGCTCAACACTGAACAACGTGATCGGGTGTGTACTAGGGGCGTGGTAACGGAAGTAATTTCGCCGACTCCTTTGGGCTTGGTAAGCGGCATAACAGTTTGTTAGGGTGGTTAGGGAATTTTGTGTCTGCGGAGAGGCAAATGCAGTTAGTCGCCCTCGTAGTGGACGACTCCATGCTTATCCGGCATACCGTTTGCCGCTTTCTGGAAGAACGCGGCTTTACGGTGGAGTCCGCCGCCAACGGCCAGGATGCCGTTGAAGCTCTCAAACGAGTTCGCCCCGATCTCATCGTCACCGATATGCAAATGCCGAAGATGAGCGGCGGAGAATTAATCACTTCAATTAAGGCAAAGCCTGAGACCGCGAACATACCTATCGTGATCGTGGCCGGAAGGCAGAGCGGCTTCGAGAAGAAAGAAAAGCGAGCAAATTTCACAATCTTCAAAGATATTGATATTGAATCGCAGCTTGCTAAAGGGCTTCGGGCTATCTTTGGAGAATGCCCGGTAAAGGGTCAGGCAGCCGGGAAGTAAGGCCACACTTCACAGAACAGAGAAACTACACCAACACCATCCCTGCTTCTGCCGAAAAATCCAGTGGAGCGAACTCCTGGCTAAGGAACTTGGGATACGCCGCAGCGGCGATCATCGCAGCGTTATCAGTCGAAAGTGGACGAGACGGGAAATATACGGGAAGACCTTCCATTGCGGCTTCGCGCTCGAATCGCTGACGCAATTCATTGTTTGCGGCGACGCCTCCAGTCACAAATAACGTCGCAGCATCATAGGTTCTTGCGGCTGCCAGAGTCTTGGCGACGAGATCGTCGACCATCGCGCGCTGAAACGAAGCGACGAGATCAAGAGTCTGCTTGTCGCAGGGGGCTAGGTAGTCTTCCAGTTTAGGTTTCGCGATCTCAGACAGCGCACGCCGGCGGGCTTCGATCGCTTGCTGTAGACCATGCGTTTCGATATAGCGCAGTATAGCGGTTTTGATTCCGCTGTAAGAAAAATCGACACGAGGTCTACCTCCTGGTTTGATGTCTTTGCCCGCCTGTCTTCGATCTGCATGTTTGATCTGCGACGGCGGAAACTTCACCGCCGTGGGATCACCGTGGCTTGAAAGCTCGTCGATAACCGGGCCACCAGGGTAACCGAGCGCAAGTAGTTTGGCGACCTTATCGAAAGCCTCGCCAGCGGCATCGTCGCGGGTATGACCGATGTTCTCGTAAGACCAGCTTTCGCCGCGCTGTTCGGCTAGGTAAAGATGAGTGTGTCCTCCCGAGACAACGAGCGCGAGGACTGGAAAGATCAATTCACGGTTGCCTTTTTGCCTTTCCTCGAGCAGCACGGCATGAATATGACCTTCGAGATGATTCACGGCGATTAGAGGTTTGTCCAGAGCGAAAGCCAGCGCCTTGGCGTAGCTGATGCCGACTAGAAGAGAGCCTGCGAGGCCGGGACCTTGAGTGACGGCCAGCGCATCAATCGACTGATAGTCGCGCCCTGCATCCGCCAGCGCTTTTCGGACCACGGGAATAATGGCCTTCAGATGTTCGCGCGATGCCAATTCCGGCACTACCCCGCCATATGGCTTGTGCGTGGCAATCTGCGAAAAGACAGCATTAGAGACGATCTGCTCACCCGAGCGCACTACCGCTGCTGCGGTTTCATCACAAGAGCTCTCGATTCCTAGGATGTAGGCGTCGGACATACCCTCAGTTTAAACTCAACCACAGCCTGGTAGGGACAGCCGCCCTCGCCTGACCGGTCGCCGATGATGCGATGGTGGAAGGCGCCAAATAATGCTCAAGGATTTCGCCATCTCGATCCTCCGCACTCTCCACGACCAAGGCTATCAGGCATACTTGGTTGGCGGATGCGTGCGCGACCTACTGCTCGGCCGCGAACCAGGGGACTACGACGTTGCGACCGATGCCACGCCGGAGCAGGTCATGCGCATCTTCCCGCAGACCTACGCGGTAGGAGCGCAGTTCGGGGTCGTGCTGGTTCCAATGGCGGTAGATCGCTCAGTAACCTCTGTGGTTGATCAAGCGGACGTTAACCACGGAAGACACAGAGGAAAAACCGTCGAGGTCGCAACCTTCCGCGCGGATATCGGCTATTCCGACGGCCGCCATCCCGATCAGGTACGGTTCAGCAAGGATCCCCGCCAGGACGTTCAGCGCCGCGATTTCACCATCAACGGCCTGCTGCTGGACCCCCTCAAGAACGAAGTGCTCGATTTTGTTGGTGGGCGAAAGGATCTGGACGCTGGAATCATCCGCGCGATCGGCGAGCCAGAGCTGCGTTTTGCTGAAGATAAACTGCGCATGTTGCGCGCGGTGCGATTCGCCGCGCGATTCGGTTACTCCATTGAGCCGCAAACTTCTGCTGCCATTCAAAAGCTTGCTCCGCAAATTCACCAAGTCTCACGAGAGCGGGTTCGGGATGAACTTACCAAAATGCTTACCGAAGGCCAGGCGCGGCGTGCCTTCCTACTGCTCGATGAAACCGGATTGCTGCATGAGCTTCTTCCTGAAATCGAAGCCATGAAAGGCATCGAGCAGCCGCCGCAGTTTCACCCCGAAGGTGATGTTTTTGTCCATACTCTGCTGCTGCTGGAAAAATTGCGCCATTCGTGTCCACCAACCCTGGCGTGGGGCGCGCTCCTGCACGACGTCGGCAAGCCGCCGACGTTTCGTGTCGCTCCGGACCGCATCCGCTTCGACGGGCACGTTGATGTCGGAGTCAAAATGGCGGAGGAAATCTGCCGCCGCTTGCGGTTCTCCAACCACGATACAGATCAGATACTTGCCCTGGTCAAGAATCACATGAGATTTGCGCACGCCATGCAGATGAGCGAA
>Ga0209802_1001067_pt1 | contig 20892 bp, 19 predicted proteins | sample GraSoiAngelo_129_FD_185886 | JGI IMG/M metagenome (GOLD analysis project Ga0209802, IMG submission 185886) | Grasslands soil microbial communities from the Angelo Coastal Reserve, California, USA - 14_0927_12_40cm (SPAdes) (version 2) | ecosystem: Environmental > Terrestrial > Soil > Grasslands ... | reverse complement strand
GCCGACGCGCTCGAGGAGGCGGTAGCCGGCGATCGTCCGACCGGCCAGGTTGTCGCTGGGCATGGGAACGCGCGAAACTAACGCCCCGATTTGAGGTTGAGCAAGTGAGAGCATTCGCGGGACTAGCACTCGCCCTGGCCGGCGTGGCCGGCTGCAGCTCCTGGCAGCGGGTCGGCACCACGCCCCGGCCCGAGCCCGGCGCGGCCGTGTCGACGCTGTTCGATGCCGGCGCGGTGTATCGCGCCATGGGCTTCCTCGTCGCGGGCCCGCCGCTCCCCTTCGTCGCCACGGTCCACTATCTGGCCGACGCCACGCCCGACAGTACGCTCGCGGTATTCGGGCTCTCGTTCGCGAACCACGCCCTCAGCTTTCAACGCGACGGCAACGAATTCGTGGCGCAGTACCACGTCGCGGTGGCCTTCCGGAGCGACACCGCCGTCGTGGGCCAGTTCGCGACCGACGAGGCGGTGCGGGTACGCACGTTTCAGGAGACGTTGCGCGCCGACGAGAGCGTCATTTACCAGCAGATCCTCGGGCTCCGGCCCGGCGTGTACCGCGTGACCGTCACGGTGCGCGACCGGAACGGTCCGGCCGTGGCCCACCAGGAGCGCATGGACACGATCCCCCGCTTCACGGGCCCGGACGTGAGCGCCCCCATCGCCGTGTACCAGGCCACGGCCCGTGCCCGACCCGCCGATGTGCCCAAGCTGCTCGTGAACCCACGGGCCACGCTGCCGTACGGTGGTGACTCGCTCCGCCTCTACGTGGAGGCGTACGGCCTGCCGCGCGGGACGAGGCTCGCGGCCCGGGCGCTCGACCAGGACGGCCGTGAGCCCTGGCACGATACGGTCGCCGTGGCGGGCGCCTTTGCCGGCCTCATCTTCGTCATCGGCCCGGGCGAGCTGTCGGTGGGCGTGGGGCGCTTCGAGGTCGTGCCCGTCGGCACGGGAGCGGCGGCGCCCCGCGCGCTGCCCTTTCTCGTGAGCTTCTCCGATCAGTGGGCCATCACGAATTACGATCAGATGATCAGCCTGCTGCGCTACTTCGATCGTCAGGAGTGGGTGGACAGCCTCCGCAAGGCGTCCGTGGAGGATCGGCCCGCGGTCTGGCGGCGGTTCTACAAGGCCACCGACCCGGTCCCGCTCACGCCGGAGAACGAGGCGCTGGACCGGTATTTCCGGCGCGTTCAGATAGCGAACCAGCGCTACCAGGAGGCGGGGGATCCGGGCTGGCTCACCGACCGTGGAGAGGTGTTCATCACGCTGGGTGACCCCGACGACGTGTTCGACTTCAGCGCGGACGTGACGCGCACCGGCGTGCGCGGCGTCCGCTGGACGTACAACGCGCTGCGGTTGACGCTCTTCTTCCAGGACCAGACCGGTTTTGGCCGCTTTCGCTTGACGCCGTTGTCGCGCGCCGAGTACCAGCGCGTGCTCTCTCGGGTGCGCCGCGGGCAGTGACGCGGGCGGCCGTCCTGCTGTTGTGCCTCGCTGCCGCGCCGCGGGTCGCGGCGGCGCAGCGGCTTCCGCCCCCCCCGCCGCCCTCGCCCCCCGACTCGGCGGCCCAACGTGCGGAGTCGCTGCGGCTCGCCGGCCGCCCGTGGCACGCCGCTGAGACGCTCCTGGCCGCGGCGGCGCGCGAGGCCCACCCCAACGCCGCATTCATCGTCGAGGGCGCGGCAGCGGAGCTGCATGCACGCCGCTATGATCGTGCCCGCAGCCTGCTCATCGGGCAGCCCTGGCTCGAGGACTACGTCGCAGGGGAGGCGCTCGCCGTGCTCGCGGAGGCCGAGGCCCACTTGGGGCAGGCGGCGGCCGCCGGGACGCATTACGCCGCCGCCCGCGCTCGCGTCGGGGGGGGGCCGCGCGCGGCATTGCTCGCCGTGCACGAGGGACTCGCCTGGGAGGCAGCGGGCGCTGTAGACAGCGCCGCGGCGGCGTATGCGGCGGCCCGTAAGGTCGGTCTGCCGGCGATCGACGGGTGGCTCCGGCTCCGGCAGGCGCGGGTCACGCGCGACACTGCTGTGGCGTTTCGCCTGCTCGCGGACCTGTCGTCCCCGGCGGCGCGGGAGGCGGGTGCGGCCCGGGCGCAGGCGCTCCTCGCGGCGGGGGACTCCGCCGCGGCGCTCGAGGCGTTCGCGCAGGCGGGCCGCGCGCTCGACCTGGCGCGGCTCGCGCTGGCGCGGGGGGACTCGGCCCGCGCCCGCGACGCGCTGTACGGCCTCATGGCCCGGGCCCCTGAGTCCGACGACGCCGCGGCCGCCGTGGGTGTGGCGCTCGCCGCGCTGCCGGCGCGCACGGCGCCCGAGCGCGTGGCGCTGGCCCGTGCCCTCAAGGTCCACGGCGCCGCGGGCGATGCACGGGTCCAGGTCGAGCGGGCGCTGCGCCAGGGGGATTCGAGCGCCGCCACCCTGCTGCTTGCGGGTGAGCTCGATGCCGCGGCCGGGCACGCCCGTGATGCCGAGCGTGAGTACCTCGCGGCCACGAAGGACTCCGCGCTCGGCCCGCTCGCCATCTATCGCCGCGCGCGCATGCTGGTGCGGCTGGGTGACCCGGGCGCGCCGCAGGCCCTCTCGGGGTTCGCGCAGACCTATCCCGCCGACACCGCCGCGCCCACCGCGCTGTACGTGCTGGGCGATTGGCTCGCCGAGCGCGGCGATCGGGCCGGCGCGGCGCGCTGGTTCGGCGAGTTGCTGCAACGGTATCCAGCCGATGCGCGGTCCTCGATCGCGCGCTTCCGGCTCGCGACCGAGGCGTTACGTGACAGTCTCCGCGACAGCGCGGCGGCGCTGTTTCGTTCCGAGGTCGCGGCGAATGCGCCGCAGCGCATGGGGGCCCGCTTCTGGCTCGGCAAGTTGGCGCTGCTGGGTGGCGACACGACGGCGGCCCGGGCGCTGTGGCTCGCCCTCGCGCGCGAAGACTCGATCGGCTACTACGGGTTCCGGGCCAGGCGCGAGGTGGATCTGCCGCCGCTCCGCATCGCCACCCCGGCCCTGCCGGCGCCTTCGGCCGCGGTCGCGACGTCGCTGGGTCGGCTCGACACGCTGCTCCTCGCCGGCCTGGACAGCGCCGCGCAGGCCGAGGTGCGCGCCATCCTGGGGCGCGCCCCGCAGCAGGAGCTCGACGCGCTGCTCGCGTGGAGCGCCGGGCTCGCACTCCGCGGCTTCGGCCCCGCCGCCGTGCGGCTCGGCTGGCAGGCCGCGCTCAAGTCGCCGAACGACCCGCGCGTGCTGCGGGCCATTTTCCCGTGGCCGAACCGGCCCACCGTCGAGGCAGAGGCGGCCGAGTTCGCTGTCGACCCGCTGCTGCTCGCGGCCATCGTGCGCCAGGAGAGCGTGTTCGACGCCGCGGCCCTCTCCCCTGCGGGAGCGCGCGGCTTGGCGCAGCTGTTGCCGGGCACCGCCGCCCTCACCGCGCGCGGACTCGACGTCACCTTCTATCCCGACTGGATCACGGTCCCCGATCTCAACCTGCACCTCGGTGCCGCGCACCTGCAGGAGCTGTTGCGCCGCTTCGGAGATCGCGTCGATGTCGCGGTGGCGGCGTACAACGCCGGGGTGTCGCCCGTCGTACGCTGGCTCGGCCGGCCGGGCGCCGCCGACCCCGACCAGTTCATCGAGCTCATCCCCTACCAGGAGACGCGCGGATACGTGCGCGCCGTGTTGCGCAACCGCGACTTGTACCGTGCGCTGTATGTCGCGCCAAGCAATTGACCGGCCGCGGGTTACCCGCCCCGTTGACAAGCTTTCCGGCGCGCGTCATTTCTATCGCGGCCGACAACGGGTGTCGGTGCGGGCGCTTGCGCCCTTTGTGCGACTTCGCAGGAGGCAGACCGAATGGCTAAGGGAAAGGTGAAGTGGTTCAATGACGCCAAGGGCTACGGCTTCATTGAACAGGAGGGCGGCGAGGACGTGTTCGTCCACTTCTCCGCGATTCAGATGGACGGCTTCAAGACGCTCGCTGAAGGCCAGGTCGTGGAGTTCGAAGTGAAAGCCGGCGAGAAAGGGCTGCACGCCGCGAACGTCGTTCGCGTGTAAGCGGTCCCCGCGCCATTCCGCGTCTCCCCGCCCGGTTTCCGGGCGGGGTTTTTCATTCCGGTCCTGTTATTCTTCCGCCCATGCCCTCCCCCACGCTCTACCTCGTGGATGGGTACGCGCTCATCTATCGGGCCTTCTTCGCGATGATTGCCCGGCCGCTCACGACGCGCCGCGGCGAAAACACCTCCGCAGCGTGGGGCGTCACGAACTTCCTGCTTCGCCTCCTCGAGCGGCGCCGGCCCGACTATCTCGGTTGGGTGCACGACCTGGGCGTTTCGTTCCGCCACGAGACGTACCCAGAGTACAAGGCGACGCGCGAGAAGCTGACCGAAGAGCTGCAGCAGGACTTCGACCGCTCCGTCGAGCGCATCGCGCAGATCCTCGAGGCGTTCGGCGTGCCGGTGGTGGGTGTCGACGGCTACGAGGCGGACGACGTCATCGGAACGCTCGCGGCCGCCGCCGTGGCACAGGGGCTCGACGTGGTGATCGTGTCCGGGGACAAGGACTTCTACCAGCTGATCGGGCCGGGCGTGGCGCTCCTGAACCCGGGCCGCGGCGGCCCAGCGGCCGTGGAAGAGCACTGGGTGGATCAGTCGAACGCGAGCGAACGCCTCGGCGTCCCTCCCGAGCGCGTCGTGGACTACCTCGCGCTCGTGGGCGACAGCTCCGACAATGTGCCGGGCGTGAAGGGCGTCGGGGAGAAGACCGCGCTCGAGCTGCTGACCGCGTTCGGCGGGCTGGACGCGATCCTGGCGAACGCCGAGCGCATCCCTGGAAAGCGGGCGCGGGAGGCGGTGCAGCAACAAGCGGACCTGGCGCGGCTATCGCGCGAGCTCGTGACGATCCGGCGGGACGTGCCGGTGGCGCTCGACCTCGAGTCGCTCCGGGTCCGCCCGCCCGATGTCCCCCGGCTCAGCGAGCTGTTCACCGAGCTCGAGTTCCGCTCACTGATTCCGAAGCTGTCAGCGCTCCAGGTGGCCGTCGCTGGGGCCGTTGCTCCGGCAGCCCAGCGGGCACCCGCCGTCGCAGCGGCCCCAGCGACCGCTCCACCGGCCGCGCTCACCGCCGTGAGCGCCGAACCGACGATCGTGGACGTCCCCGAGGCACTCGCGGCGCTCGTCGCGGAGTGCCGCGGGGCGCCGCTCGTGGCGCTCGACACCGAAACGACCTCACTCGATCCGATGCGGGCGCAGCTCGTGGGCATGTCCCTCGCCGTCGCCGCGGGGCGCTCCTGGTACCTGCCCTTTGCGCACGTCGCGCCCGACGGCGAGCTCGCGGGCGGCGTGCCCCCCAGGAACCTCCCACCGCTCGCGCACGACGCCCTGCGGCCGCTGCGCGAGCTGCTCGCCGATCCCGCCGTGCGGAAGGCCGGGCACAATGTGAAGTACGACTGGCTCGTGCTGCGTCGTGCGGGCGTCGAGCTGGCGGGGGTCGCGTACGACTCGATGCTCGCGAGCTTCGTGCTCGACCCGGGGCGCCGCTCGCACGCGATCGACGACCTCGCCCGCGAGCGGCTCTCCTTACGCATGCGAACCTATCAGGAGCTGGTCGGCCGCGGTCGCGGGGAGCGGCCGTTCGCGGCCGTGCCGCTCTTCGATGCGGCCCGCTACTGCGCCGCCGACAGTGAAACCGTGCTCCGGCTGCGGGACGCGTTCCAGCCCGAGCTCGAGGACCACCAGCTCGCGCGGCTGCTGGAGACCATCGAGGTGCCGCTCACCCCCGTGCTCGTCGACATGGAGTGGCACGGGGTGTTGATCGATCTCGAGCGCCTGGGCGAGATCGCGCGGACGTTCACGCAGGAGCTGGCGGACCTCGAGCGGACGATCTACCGCGTCGCGGGCAGCGAGTTCAACATCAACTCCACCCCCCAGCTCCGCCACGTCCTGTTCGAGAAGCACCAGCTCCCGGTGCTGAAGCGGACCAAGACCGGTGCCTCGACCGATTACGACGTGCTCGAGCAGCTGGCGGCCATGGGCCACGAGGTCCCCCGACTCCTCATCGAATACCGCGAGCTGTCCAAGCTCAAGTCGACGTACGTCGACGCGCTCCCCGGATTCATCAATCCGGCGACGGGTCGCATTCATACGAGCTTCAACCAGACCGGCGCCGCCACCGGGCGGCTGTCCTCCTCGGATCCCAACCTGCAGAATATTCCCGTGCGCACCCCGCGCGGCGAAACGATCCGGCGGGCGTTCGTGGCGCCCCCCGGCGCCGTGCTCGTCACCGCCGACTACTCCCAGATCGAGCTGCGCTTGCTCGCCCACCTCTCGGGAGACCCCGCCTTCGTCCAGGCATTCGAGCAAGGCGGGGACATCCACCGTCAGACCGCGGCGATCATCTTCGGAGTACCGCAGGATCAGGTCACGGCGGAGATGCGGGCTCGGGCCAAGACCATCAACTTCGGCACCATCTACGGACAGGGCCCCTTCGCCTTGTCGCGCCAGCTCGGGATTACCCAAGACGAGGCGAAGCAATTCATCACGGAGTACTTCACGCGCTTCGGTGGCGTGCGCGCGTGGCTCGATCGCACGGTGGCCGAGGCGCGGCAGCGCGGGTTCGTCGAGACCCTGTTCGGGAGGCGGCGCTATATCCCCGAGCTCAAGGATCGCAACTTCAACATCCGCGCCTTCGGGGAGCGCACCGCGACCAACTCGCCGCTGCAGGGATCGGCCGCAGACCTGATCAAGCTCGCCATGATTGGCATCGCGGGGGCCTTGCAGGAGCGTCGCCTCGCATCGCGCATGATCCTGCAAGTCCATGACGAGCTTGTACTTGAGGTGCCCGAACCGGAGCGGGATGCCGCGACGGAGCTGGTAAAACGCCACATGGAAGCGGCTGCCACTCTGCGTGTGCCACTCGTTGTAAGTATCGGCGTGGGAAGGAATTGGGTTGACGCCAAGGGGTAAGCACGGCTCTTGCAGGTTTGGGGGGCGGTGCCCACTATAGGAGGCGCCGAGTCCGTGGTCAGGTACGCGGGGTCGGCGCCCTTTGGCGCCCGGAGGGTAGGCAGGTGATGTCCCGACGCGGCTTTACGCTGATCGAGCTGCTCATCGTGGTGGTGATCATCGGGATCCTGGCGGCCATCGCCATCCCGAAGTTCGCCAACACGAAAGACCGGGCTGTGCTCGCCCAGATGAAGAGCGACCTCCGCAACCTCGCCACGGCGGAGGAGGCGTTCTTCTACGACAGCGCTGCCTACACGACGAGCTTCACGCAGATGAGTAACTATGCCCCGAGCGTCGGCATCACGGTGGTAATCGCCGAAGCGACGCCGAAGGGCTGGGCGGCGTCGGCAACGAGCAACCAGACCTACCACCTGTGCTCCGTGTTCTCTGGTCAGGCCACGGCCCCTCCCCCAGCCACAATCGAGGGACGCATCGCCTGCCAGTAGCGCCCCCCTACCGGGAGTTCGCACGCCGCCGCGAGGGTATGTGCTTCGCCCTCGACGGCGGCGTTTGGCTTCACCGCCACACACTCCGAGGGGAGCCGATGGTGCACCTCGTGAGCGCGGATCGCGAGCGCCTGCTCGCCCTGGGGCGGGAGCTCGACCTGCACCCGGCGTGGCTGCAGTACAAGCCCCTGAAAGACCCGCGCACCGGGATCCGGATCCCCGCCTGGCATTGGGATGTGTGGGGATCCCGTCTCGAGCGCCTGCGGCCCGCCTCCTAGTCGCTGTTTCCCGGCTCCAGCTTGGGCGCCCGCACCCCCGGCCACCAGTTCCACCGGCCGGCGATATGCATGATCGCGGGCACGAGCACCATCCGGATCAGGGTCGCGTCGAGCAACACGGCGGCGGCCAGGCCGAAGCCGATCAGTTGCACGGCGAGCACGCGCGCGAACGCGAAGGTGCCGAACACCAGGATCATGATGAGCGCCGCGCTCGTGATGGTGGATGCGGTCGCGGACAGACCTTCCATGGTGGCATGGTCGTTCCGGCCCGTCTTGTCGAACACCTCCTTCACGCGGGTGAGCAGGAACACCTCGTAGTCCATCGACAGGCCGAAGACGATGGCGAACACGAGCACGGGGACGACGGCCCAGATCGCCTGCGTGGGGCCCTCGAGGCCGAACACGCCGGCGCCGTAGCCGTGCTGGAACACGAGCACCGTGAGCCCGAACGCCGCGCCCACCGATAAGATGTTCAGGAGCACCGCTTTCACCGGCACCAGCAGCGAGCGGAACGCGGCGAAGAGCATGATCGCGGTAATGCCGAGCACCAGAGCGACCGTGCCCGGGAACCGGGTCATCAGGTCGTGCTGCGTATCCACGTTGGACGCGGCGAAGCCCGTCGCGAGGATGTCAGCTCCGGCGAGGCCCCGCACGCCGTGCCGCACCACCGCCCGCACATGCCGCGCCAGCTCCATCAGCCCCGTGAGCGAGACGGTGTCGGCGGGGACCACGTCGAGCAGCGTCACGCGCTCGTCAGCGCTCAGATAGGCGTCGAAGAACTTGGCGTTCTTGGCGCGCACGTCGCCGGCGTCGCTGTAGTAGAGGGCGAGCTGCAGCGTCGACATGTTGGGTTTGATGCTGGCGATGCCGCGCACCTCGCGCACCCGCGGGTCCTTGCGGATGGAGTCGGTGAGGGCCTTGAGCCCCGGGAGGCGGCGGCCGGAGAGCGCCGATTCGCCTTCGGGGAGCTGCACCACGACGCGGATTGGCTGGATCACGCCACTCGCGCCCATCTCGCGCAGCGCCTGCAGGCCCTGCCCCGACTCGGACTCCGGGGGGAACCAGTTCGTGGCCGGCAGGCCGAGGCGGATCTGGGTTGCCGGGAAGGTGAGGAGCGCGATCGCCGCGCCGCCGATCGCCACGGCGCGCCACGGCCGGTGGCCGAGCCAGCGCGCCCAGCGCTCCCATCCCGTGGGCGCGTGGAAGCGCGCCAGCGGGCGGGCCAGCCATTTCGGGCGGTCGATGTTGCGGCCCAGGATGGCGAGCGCGGCCGGGAGGAACGTGGTCGCCAGCAGCACGGCGACGGCTACCACCAGCAGGCCACCCACACCCACCGACCGCGTATCCGACAGCGGCGTAGTGACCAGCGCCGCGAAGCCCACCACCACCGTGAGCCCCGACGTCACGACCGCCGAGCCGGCGGTCTCGACGGTCCGGAGCGCCGCGTCGGCCGGCGAGAGGCCGCGGTTCAACTCCTCGCGGAAGCGGGTGACGATGAGCAGGGAGTAGTCGATCCCGACGCCCAGTCCGACCATCGTGGTGATGTTCAGCACGAAGACGGACATCGGGATGTAGCGCGCGGCGATCGTCACGAGGCCGAGCGCGATCGTGATGGCGAGCACGCCCACGATCACCGGCAGCGTCGCCGCCACGAGCGCGCCGAACGCGACGATCAGCACCGCGAGGGTGAGGGGCAGGGCGCGTTGCTCGCCCCGCTCCGTGTCTTCGGCGCTGATCGTGCGCACGTCGTGGTCCAGCGCGGGGAAGCCGGTGACCTTCACGTCAAAGCCGTCCGACGCGGGCACGCCGGCGAGCGCGTCACGGATCGTCGTGCGCAGGTCGGGGACGAAGCTGGCGCTGAGATCGTGGGTGGACTCGGTCGTGAGGGCGGCGATGAGGAAGGTGGTGCGGCGGTCCCGGCTGACGAAGGTCGATTCCCCGAGGGAGCGGACCGAGACGACCTGGCTCACGTAGGGTCGGCGCTCCGCCGCCGCCTTGAGCGTGTCGAGCACGGTCTCGAACCGCTGGTTGGTCCAGCGTACGGGGCCGTGGACCACGATCGCGACGTAGTCCGCGAACGGGGTGGGAAACGCCTCTTTCAGGAGCTCGGTAGCGCGGTTCGACTCGGTCGACTCGCGACCCCCGCCGCGCAGGGCGAGGACCTGTTGGACCCGGCACGCCCGCGGCGCGAATAGCAGCGCCAAGGCCGCCCATGCCGCGACGACCCATCCCCGCCGGCGGATGAGAGAAGCCGCGGGTAACGCCAACACGTTAGTTGCCAAGCATAAGCAGGCCACAATCATAGAGACGGCAACGGGGCAAAGCTAGCGGCGTGGCGCGCAGCGCCCCGATAGATTCTGCGCATGTTCGAGCGCCGCATGTCCGCCCTCGTCGCCGCCGTCGTCGTCCTGCTCGCGTCCGCGGTGCTGTGGGATCTGTTCGTGCGCCCCCCGCGCCCGCGAGCGCCGCCCGGGTCGCAGGCCGAGAGCGTGGTGGTGAGCCGGTCGGGGCCGCTGGACACCGCCGTGCGCGCCGCCTCAGCCCCCCCGTCCGCGCCGCCCGCCCCCTCGGCCGCGCCCGGGGACGGCGGCTCCAACGGCCCGAGCTACATAGTGCTACTGGCGCGCTCGGAGACCCGTCGCCGCATCCGGGCGAGCAAAGGCCTCACCTACTTGAGCGACATCGTGGTCGAGAGCCAGGACTCGATGCTGCATCGCTGGGACAACCGCATCCAGCGTCCGGTGCGCGTGTACGTCGCGCCAGGGCGCGTGGCGAACTTCCAGCCGGGCTTCATCGACGCCATCCGCCGGGCGTTCGCGCGGTGGGAGGACGCCGGCGTTCCGGTGCGCTTCACCCTGGACGCCGATTCGGCCGCCGCGGAGGTGCGATTCCAGTGGCGCATCCAATTCGAGGGGGAGCGCACCGGCGAAACCGAGCTGCAGTGGGACCAGGACGGCCGGCTGACGTCGGGCGTGGTGACGCTCGCCACGTTCGATCCCAAGGGACAGCCGCTCGGCGAGGACGACATGCGGGTCGTGGCGATGCACGAGATCGGACACCTCATCGGGCTCGACCACTCGCCCGACTCGACCGACCTCATGTTCGCGATCACCAAGGTGCGCGATCTCTCGGCGCGGGACATCCAGACGGCCCTGCTCCTGTACCAGCTCGCGCCCGGCTCGCTGCGCTGAGACTATATTGAAAGAGAGCAGGCAGCGGGTCCCATGGCGCAGCGCGGCATCATCTCCTTCCTGACGCACGACGTCCCCGACGGCGGGGCGATGAGCCTCGCCCAGGTGCTCGACGCCCGGGTGCGGGAAGGGGAGCTGGTGGAGCGCCAGCCGGAAGGCGCGGTGCGGTGCTTCGCGTGCGGCCACCGCTGTCTCGTCAAGCCGGGCCGCCGCGGCATTTGCAAGGTGCGCTTCAACAAGGACGGGACGCTGTACGTCCCGGCCGGATACGTGGCGGCGCTCCAGTCCGACCCCACCGAGAAGAAACCGTTCTTCCATGTGCTCCCCGGCTCCGACACGCTTACGTTCGGCATGCTGGGATGCGACTTTCATTGCGGCTACTGCCAGAATTGGCTCACCAGCCAGGCGCTGCGGGACGACACGGCGGGCGTGCTCCCGACCGACGTCACGCCGGACGCTCTCGTCGCGCTCGCCCTGCGGCACGGGGCGCGCATGGTCGGCTCGTCGTACAACGAGCCGCTCATCACGGCGGAGTGGGCGGTGGCGGTCTTCCGGGAGGCGAAGGCGCACGGCCTCAAGACCGCGTTCATCTCCAACGGCAACGCGACGCCCCAGGTGCTCGACTACATCCGGCCGTGGACGGATTGCTACAAGATCGACTTCAAGGCGATGGACGATCGACGCTACCGTGAGCTGGGCGGCGTGCTCCAGCACGTGCTCGACGCGATCCGGATGGTGTACGAGCGCGGATTCTGGATCGAGCTCGTGACGCTCGTGGTGCCGGGCTTCAACGACGACGACGCCCAGCTCACCCGGGCCGCCGAGTACATCGCGGCCGTCTCACCCGAGATTCCGTGGCACGTCACCGCATTCCACAAGGATTACAAGATGACCGACCCGGACAACACGTCGGCCGAGACGCTCGTCCGGGCGTGCGAGATCGGGGCGCGGGCCGGTCTCAAGTTCGTCTACGCGGGGAACCTCCCCGGCCGCGTGGGCCGCTGGGAGCACACCTATTGCCCCGACTGCGGCGACCTGCTCGTCGAGCGCTACGGGTACGTGATCAAACGGCAGCGCGTGGGGGCGGACGGCCGCTGCCCCTCCTGCGGCCGGCGGATGCCGGGAGTGTGGTGCTAGCGCTCGTCGCCCTGCTACAAGCGGGGTCCGCGGTCAGCCTTCCCCCCCCGGCCCGGGCGGCCTTCGACGCGGCGACCTTCGACCCCATCGTGCTCGACGGCATCCGCCGGGGGGCCTACCCCGGTGCTGCGCTCGTCGTCGGGCGGCGCGACACCCTCCTCTTCAGCAAAGGATATGGCCGCCTCACCTGGTCCGCGACCAGTGCTGCGGTCGATCCCGACAGCACGCTGTACGACCTCGCGTCGCTCACGAAGGTGGTCGCGACCACGACGGCGCTGATGGTGCTCCTGGAACGGGGCCGGGTCCGGCTCGACGCGCCGGTGGCGGCCTATGTACCGGAGTTCGCCGGCCCCGGCACCGCCGGGATCACCATCCGGCAACTGCTCACGCATACGTCGGGGCTGCGCGCCGATCTCCCGGACGCCGAGCTCAAGACGCTGCCGGACGGCGCGGCCCTGCTGCGGCGGGTGCTGGCGGAAACGCCGCGCGTGCCTCCGGGCCGCCGCGTGATCTACAGCGATCTCAACGCGATCCTACTGGGCGAGGTGGTCCGGCGCGCGTCGGGCGAGCCGCTCGACGTGTTCGCGGCGCGGGAGCTGTTCCTCCCGCTGGGGCTCGGGCAGACCATGTTCCGCCCGCCGGCACGCCTGCGGCCCCACGCCGCGCCCACCGGGGTGTGGCGCGGCCACGCCATCGCCGGGATCGTGAACGACGCCAGTGCGTTCAAACTGGGCGGCGTGTCCGGCAATGCCGGTCTCTTCTCCACGGCGGTCGACGTAGCGCGGTTCGCGCAGTTCGTGCTGCGCGGCGGGACGCTGCCCGACGGGCGGCGGCTGCTCCGCACGGAGACGGTGCGGCTGTTCACGACCAAGGCCGTCGACTTCGGCGGCGGGAGCGAGGTACGGGCCCTCGGTTGGCAGGCGGTGCCGACCGGCGAGCGCGTCCCGAGCGTCGGCACGCGGTTCGGGCCGCGGAGCTACGGCCACACGGGATGGACGGGGACGTCGCTCTGGATCGATCCCGATCGGGACCTGTTCGTCGTGCTGCTCGCGAACCGCGCGTATGCGCCCCGCGCCCTGCGCTCGTTCACGCTGCTCAAGCGGGTGCGCGGGGCCGTGGCCGACGCCGCAGCGCGGGCGTCCGATGCCTCGTGATCGACCCAGCAAACCGACGCTCATCTACGACGGCGAGTGCGGTTTCTGTCGGGCGTGGGTGGAGCGCGTGCGGCGCTGGGACCGGGGACAGCGGATCAGCGTGATCCCGTTCCAGGACGAGGCGCGGGTGGCGGCCTTCGGGATTCCGCTCCCCGCGCTCGCGGCGGCGATGCACCTCGTGCTCCCCGATGGCCGCGTGCTCGCCGGGGCCGACGCCGCTCCCGAGATCTTGCGACTGCTGCCCGGGAAGCGCTGGCTCGCAGCAGGGTTCCGGATTCCCGGCGTGCGGCCCGTGGCGCGCCGCTGGTACGCGTGGATCGCGCGGCGGCGCCATTGTCTGGTGCGGGGCTACCCCATCGACTAGCTTCGGTTTCGAGGAAGGTGAACAGGCATGCTCGACGCAGCGACGGTGCGCGACGCTTTGCGACAGGTGAAGGACCCCGAGCTCGACATGAACGTGATCGATCTCGGCCTCGTGTACGACGTGGAGGTCGACAAGGGTGCGGTGGCGGTGAAGATGACCCTCACGTCACCCGGCTGCCCGGCGGGTCCCATGATCACCAGTGACGCGTACCGGGTGATCCGCGCGCTCGAGGGCGTGACGGACGTCGACATCGAGATCGTGTGGGAGCCCTACTGGACGCCCGAGCGGATGGACCCGAAAGTCCGGGCGTTGATGGGGCTCTAGCCGAGCGCGGCCAGCAGCGCGTCTCCGAGCACCTGGATCTGCCAGCGCCGGAGCTCCCCAATTCGGGCGAGCCCGGCGTGATCGTTTGGCGACGACACGGCGCGGGCCACCGCTTCGAGCGTGGGGCGGCCGCACAGGACGCCCGGGTCGAGCCCCAGCTCGGCGGCCACGCGGTTCCGTGCCACTTTGAGGCGCTCGACGCGCGCGTCGAGCCCCGGGTCCCGGGGAGCGCGGGGCGGACGCGTGACGCGCGGCAACTCGGCCTCGCTCAGCCCCCGCGCGTGACGCACGCTCTCGAGCAGGCTGCCGCCGTGCCGCCGGGCCAGCGTGGCCGGCAGCTCGCGGACGCGCGCGAGGTCCGCCGGCGCGCGGGGCAAGGCCCGCGCCACGCCGAGCAAAGCGTCGTTCCCGATGATGCGAAACGTGGCCGTGTCCTGCTTCGCGGCCAGGGTTTCGCGCCAGCGGTATAGATCGCGCAGCGCGGCGAGCTGGCGGGGCGGCAGGGCTTTCGCTCCCTTCACCCGGAGGTAAGCGTCGGCGCTGTCGGGGGCTCCGGTCCAGCGCAGGCCCTCGAGGTGCTGGAACTCCTCCTCCGCCCAACCGAGCCGGCCGAGCGCCACCAGCCGGTCGCGCAGCGCGGCGCGCAGCGCAGGCAGGTGCGCTGTATCCGCCGCCGCATAGGCGAGCATGGACGGAGGCAGAGGCCGTCGCGACCAGTCGGCCTTTTGGTGCTCTTTCGCGAGCGTCACGCCGACGTACTTGGCGAGCAGCGCGGCGAGCCCGATCGCGGGCTCGCCCGCGAGCTGCGCCGCGATACGCGTGTCGAACAGTCGCCTTGCGCGGAAGCCGTAGTCGCGGTCGAAGATCCGCAAGTCGTAGTCGGCGTCGTGGAACAGCTTCTCGACGCCCGGGTCGGACAGCAGCTCCCCTATGGGCGACAGGTCGGCGATCGCGAGCGGGTCCACGATGACGGTCGTGGACGAGGTGGAGAGCTGGATCAGGAACACGCGGTCGCGGTAACGGTGGAAGCTCGCGGCCTCGCTGTCGACGCCGACGAGCGGGGCGCGACGGAACGCCGCGACCGCCTCGGCCAACGCCTCCGGCGTCCGGATGTAGCTGGCCTGCGTCTGCTCGCCTTGCCCCGATGGCCCCGCCTGCCCGCCCTGCCCTCCCCGCCGCTCCGTCACTCTTCCTTACTCAGCTGCTCCAGGCCGACCGCGATCTCCTCGAGCGCCTTCGCGAGCGTCTTGTAGAATTCGGGATCGGGCGGCTGGGGCGCGCCACCCAGCGGGTCGCCCGCGCATTTGCGGGCGGCGCGCGCCGCGTGGCGAATGTAGTCGGTGGCAACCCGCATCGGCGTCCTCGAGATCGGGAGGTCACGGTGGTGGACCCGGTTCGACTGACCCAAAAGATACGCGCGGCGCTCGCGCCTTGTCGGCTGGGCGATTGGCCCACGCCGCTCGAGCCCGCCCCCCCGCTGCTGGCCCGGGCCGTTGGCGTCGGTGCGCTGGCGCTCAAGCGCGAGGACCGCTCGGCCCCGCGGTACGGCGGCAACAAGGTCCGAGGACTCGAGTTCCTGCTGGCGGGCGCGCCCCCGGGCACGGTGTTCGTCACCGTGGGCGGCACCGGCTCGACGCACTGCCTCGCCACCGCGGTGCACGCGGCGGCGCTGTCCTGCCGCACCGTGCTCGCTCAGTTCCCGCAACCCGACACGCCGATGAGTCAGGCGGTCGCCGCGGCGAGCGCCGCGCGCGCGGCCCTCGTGGTGCGCGCGCGCTCCCGCGCGACCCTGCCGCTGGCGCTGGTCTCGGCGTGGCGTGGCGCGCGGGCGTTGGGGAAGGGGCCGCGCTGGATCCCGGGGGGCGGTGCCCATCCGCGCGCAGTGGTCGGCCACCTGCTCGCGGGCCTCGAGCTGGCTGCGCAAACGGCTGAGCCGCCCGACACGATCGTGATGCCCCTTGGCACCGGAGGCACCGCCGCCGGCGTGGCGCTTGCGGTCGCAACCCTGGCGTGGCCGACACGCGTGGTGGCGGTACGTGTGGCGCCCTGGGTCGTGGCGAACCGCTGGCGCACGATGAAGCTGGCACGTGGCGCGCAGCGCCTGCTGGCGCGCCATGGCATACCCCTCCCCCCCGCCGCTTCCCCCTTCCCGGTGGTAGTGGGGGACGGGTTGGGGAAGGGCTACGGGCATCCCACCACGGTAGGGGAGTCGGCGCGCCAGCTCGCGGCGGCGCACGGCGTGGTCCTCGACTCCACGTACGGGGCCAAGGCCTTCGCCTTTCTCGCGCGACGTGCCGGGTGGGACGTGCACCGGGTCGTGTTCTGGCATACGTTTGGCATTCCGTGATCTCCCTGCCGACCGTCGAGCTGACGGTTTATCCGTACGACTGCGACGCCTTCGGCCACTTGAATCAGGCCGCGCTGCTCACCCTCCTCGAGCGCGCTCGTTGGGACGCGCTCGCACGCGGACCGGGGATGGACCTGTTCGACCGCAACGGCGTCTGGCCCGCCGCCCGCAAGACGGTGATCGAATACAAGGCGGGCGTCTATCCGCGCGACGTGCTGCGCATCGAGACGCTGGTCGCGCATCGCGGTACGACCAGCATGACGCTCCGCCACGTCGTGCGTCGCGTCTCGGACGGCGTGGTGGCCGCCGAAGCGGAAGTCGTCTTCGTGTGCGTCGATCGGCTGGGGCGGGGGACGCCGTTCCCCGAGGAGATCGCGCGCTTCCTCGGGCCCCGCACGTCGGGGTCGCACCAGCCGATGCGGGTGCCGGCGGGCGACGCCGAGCTCGCCGTGGATGTGCGGGGTGAGGAGAAGGGGGGAGCGCCAGTGCTGTTCGTGCACGGCTTCCCGTTCGACCGGACGATGTGGCGTCCCCAGCTCGCCGCGTTGACTCACTGGAAGCGGATCGCCCCGGACCTGCGGGGCGTGGGTGCCTCCACGGCGCCCACCGAGGCGGACAGCTATTCCCTGGCGCGTTATGCGGACGACCTCGTCGCCGTGCTCGACGCCCTGCGTGTCGACTCGACGGCGGTGTGCGGGCTCTCGCTCGGGGGCTACGTCGTGTTCGAGCTGCTGCGGCGCCATCCCGAGCGCGTCCGCGCGGTGATCCTCATCGACACGCGGGCCGACCCCGACACGGCTGAGGGGCGGCGGCGCCGCGACGAGCTGGCGAGCGTCGTGGCGCGGGACGGCACCGACGCGATGCTCGAGCGACTACTGCCGACCCTGCTCGCGCCGACGACGGCCGCCGCGCAGCCCGAGGTCGTCGAGCAGGTGCGGGAGATGGCGCGCCGTTGGTCTGTGCCGGGAGCGGTGGGCGCGCTGCACACGCTGCGCGACCGGCCCGACTCGACGGAGACGTTGCGCCGGGTGCGCGTGCCAGCCCTGGTGCTGGTCGGGAGCGACGACGCGATCTCGCCGCCCCCCGTGGCGGAGGCCATGGCGCAGCTCGTCCCGGGCGCGCAGTTCCGGGTCGTCCCTGCCGCCGGCCACCTCGCGCCGCTCGAGCAGCCCCTCGCCACGAGCCGGCTGTTGGCCGATTTCCTCAACGGGATCGGCTGAGAACTTCCACCCGGCGCGCTCCCACACTACCCTTCGGCATGTCCGCCAGTCGCGCTCTTGCCCCCGCCCCCGTCCCCGCCCCCAATGGCGATCCCTTTCGGCAAGGATTCGTCGGCTACGTGTACGCGGGGGCCCTGAAGTGGCGGGTGATGCTCCGGCTCCACCTCGAGCTGGACGGTTGCCGCGGGCGGCTGTGGTTCGCCGAGGCTGGTGGCACGGAGGTGTGGGACACGGAGGAGCTCGTCGGCCGGAGTCCCGAAGAGCTGTTGCGGCAGGCGCGGGCATTCTCGGCCGAGGAGCTGATCCGGCGGTTGCGCGCATCGTACGGCGAGCGGCGCCGCTTCTTCGCGCTGCGGGCGGTGACGGACGAGCTGATCGAACAGGTGCGGGGGTTGAACCGTGCCTCCGTGCGCGCCGCGACCCACGAGCTGGACGGCGCCCGCGCCGTCCGTGACATCGCGCGCCTTCAGGAGCGGATGCACATCCTCGTCGACGGGCTGCGAGACGTGGCGGGGAAAGAAGGGCGGTCTTAGGAGCCTTTGCGCTGCGGCTTGCCGGGTGGCGCGGCGCTCTGGAACACGTCCCGGTTCTTCGCGATGTAGGCCTTCCACTGCGGCGGCGTGTCTTCCTCGGGAAAGATCGCGGTGACCGGGCACTCGGGCTCGCACGCGCCGCAGTCGATGCACTCGTCGGGGTGGATGTAGAGCTGATCTTCGCCCTCGTAGATGCAGTCCACGGGGCAGACGTCGACACACGAGCGGTCTTTGACGTTGATGCAGGGTTCGGCGATGATGTAAGGCATCCACGCTCCCCCAAAAACAAAAAGGCGCGCTCCCGTCGGCACGCGAGCGCCAAAGTGCAAACATAGATTGGGTCTGAACCCAGTCAAGGCCTGCGATGCGCAACCTCACTGGTCCTCGACTCGCCGCGCTCGTTGGGCTCGTGCTCGCGTTCGCGCCGATCGCGAACTGGCTCTCCGCTGGGCGCGAGCTCCCGTGGTGGTCGGCGGCGGTAACGGAGTGGCTCCTGTTCGGCGGTGCGGTCGTCCTCCTCGCCGTCGGCGTCGCGCGGCTCGGGGGCGCGACCGTCGAGCACGCTGCCGCGTGGTGTCGTCGCACCGCGCTCGCGCCGCGCCCCGCCGTCTTCGGCGCGCTCCTCGCCCTGGTCGCGTTCACGCTCGCGCTGTGGTTCGCCTTTTACTGTTATGGCGGGCGCTTTTTCTCGAGCGACGAGATGGCGCAGCGCCTGCAAGCGAATCTCCTGCTCCAGGGGCGGTTCTTCGCCCGCCTCGACGCGCCGGCCGAGTTCTTCAGCGCCCCGGGCGTCGTGATCACACCAGCCGCCAGACTGTACTCACAGTTCCCGATCGGGGGGCCGGCCGCGATCGCGCTGGGCGTCGCCTTGGGCGCGCCCTGGGTGGTCAATCCCGTGCTCACGGGCCTCACCGCGCTGGGCGTTTATTGGTTCGCGGCGGCGGTGTACGGGGAGCCTGTCGGCCGGGCGAGCGGCGCGCTATTCACCCTGTCACCCTTCGTGCTGTTCGTGGGCGCGAGTCAAATGAACCACGTCCTCACCCTCGCCGGCGTGATGCTGGCGCTCGTCGGGTTGGTGCGATGGGATCGGGGCGGCGGCGGAGCTGCGAGCGCCTGGGGCGCCGCCTGCGTGGGGGCTGGCATCGGCGTCGCCGCGGCCACGCGGCCCTACGACACCGTCGCCTTGAGCGTCGTCGTCGCCGCCTTCCAGATCGGGCGAGTGGCGCGCGACCGGCGGCTCGCGCCGAGTCTCGCCGTGCAGCTGCTCCTGGGAGCCGTGCCGGTCGCGATCCTGCTGTACGCCAACGCGCGGACGACGGGGAGCCCGTGGCTCTTCGGCTACGACGTGCTCAATGGCGCCGCGCATCAGCCCGGGTTCCACGTGGCACCGACGGGCGTGCCGCACACGCCGCTCCGCGGGCTGCAGCTGGCGTCTGGATACGTGCTGCGGCTCGATCGCTACCTGTTCGAATGGCCGCTTCCGGGCCTCCTCCCGGTCGTCGTGGCGCTGGCCCTGCTGCCCCGGTTCAACCGCTGGGATGGGCTGCTGCTGGGCAGTACGGGCGCGCTGCTCCTGGCGTACGCGTGCTATTGGTTCGACGGATTCTTCGCTGGTCCCCGCTTCCTCTACGACGCCGTCCCTGCCTTGGTGATCTTCGCCGCGCGGGCGCCCGGGCTACTGGCCGAGCGCTTCTCGGGCTGGGCCCGCCGCGCGGTCCTCCTCGTGCTGCCCCTCGCGCTGTTCTGGGGGTGGGTCGCCCCAGGCCGGGTCTCCGGCGTGCGAATCCGGTCGCACTACTACCTCGAGGGGAATCCGCAGTACAAAGTGGACTACGGCGCAGCAGTGGCTCACGCGGGGCTCACGCACGCGATCGTCTTTGTGGACGACGGGTGGCACGCGCGCCTCGACGCGCGATTGCGGGCGGGAGGGCTGTCCGTGTTCGGGGCCGACAAGCTCGTGATCTCGGCCGATGCCTGTCGGTTGCAGCGCATCGCGGATTCGCTCGCGACGCTGCCGCCGGGGGATACGTTGGCGCGTCTTGAGGCCCTGTTCGCCGCCGCCCGGCCGGCGGGCGAGCTTGTCCCCGTCGCAGGGCTCGCGCCGGTCCAACAGGTGCTGCTGGTACGGGGCCAGCCGCTCGCGCCCGACTGCTTCCGAGAGCTCGTGGCCGACACGATCGGGATGGCGCCGTTCGAGGCATTCTTGCCGCTCGAGCGCTTCGAGCCGGACGGGGGGCTGGGCGGCCCGGTCGTGTTCGCCCGCGATCTCGGCGCGCGGAACGAGCGGCTGCGAGCGAGCTTCCCGGACCGCGCGTGGTTCCGATACCGCCCGCGGCGGAGCCTCGCCGACACGGCGAGCGTGGTGGTTCCTTATTAGAGATTTCCAGCAATATTAGAGATTTCCAGCAATAGGCTGACTGCGCCGGGATTCAGGTACCGGTCAGGATCTGAACAGTCGGTGACTGGACACTGTGATTCCTAATAGTATCTTGGATTCTCATGGGTATCGTAAGAGCGAGGCGGAAGGCGGAAACCCGATCTTTGCTGCTCGAGGCTGGTCTCCGGGTCTTCGCCGAGCGCGGCACCGAATTGGGTTCGCTCGACGAGGTGGCCAGCGTGGCGGGGTTCACCAAGGGGGCGATCTACCGTCAGTTCCGCTCGAAGGGCGCCTTCCTGCTGGCATTGTTCGAGCAATTCGCGGCCGTGGCCCGAGCCGGCTCCGGCGCGCGGCAGGCGCCCTGGTTCATTCCCCTCGCCCTCCAATTTGCCGCCCAAGCGATGCGGGATCCGCTGCTCCGACGGCGATTCGCCGTGGTGTTGGCGGACGCCCCCGACGGGAGCACCCCCGAGGGACAGCTGCTGAAGGGGCTGTCCTCGGTGTTCCGCTCCGCGGCCGCGGCGGGCCCGGCCGGCTCGT
>Ga0209802_1001060_pt1 | contig 20918 bp, 19 predicted proteins | sample GraSoiAngelo_129_FD_185886 | JGI IMG/M metagenome (GOLD analysis project Ga0209802, IMG submission 185886) | Grasslands soil microbial communities from the Angelo Coastal Reserve, California, USA - 14_0927_12_40cm (SPAdes) (version 2) | ecosystem: Environmental > Terrestrial > Soil > Grasslands ... | reverse complement strand
AATCCTTCTGAAGCTCTTTTCTGCATGAGTTGCGGGAACAAGCTCTCCTAGAATCAGTCAGTTTCCTCCTTCAAGGTCCGTTAGCTGGATGCTAGCGATGGCGGTCTCTGGCGCCCAACCGGAACATAACAGACGCTATTACTATTCCGACCATTAGGAAGAACACGTTGTCGTTCAGGAAGAGTGTGGCAACAGGAAGATTTGCCTGTAACCATACTCGCATGTAAAGGCTAGAGTCGTATTCACGCAGTAAGCCGATGTAGAGCCCAATAATTACACCGGCCTCGATCAATGCAAGAGTTGATAATCGCGAAAGCCCTCTTCTCATCTCTAGCGAAGCTTTGAGGTCCGGTGACAAGTCGTTCTCCTGTTTCGCAAGGGCTTCGACTTCTCGGACTATGGAATCATCATCCTCAGCATCATCCTTCTCTTTGGAACCCCGAGAATACGCGAAGACCGTGGATCCTGAAGCGATCAGAGGTAGAGCTATCGACAAGAGGATTACCGAAAAAGAGGTGCGGTCTGCAACGATCATCGTTTGGGCTGATCCAGTGAAAACTAGGAGTGCCCAGGCCCAAACCAAGGCCCCCGTTCCAGCTACTATGAGGCCCATCACTTCGTTTCTCTTCGATCTGTTCTTTCGTGGAGTGAAGAGAGCTTGGATTCCTTTCTGGGCAGGAGGATTTCGCACGCACATTCGTTCCTCAGGTTTGCAGCAGGACAGGAGGAGCCAAAAGCTCCATTGCGAGAGCTCTATACTCCTCACTGGCCTGGTTCTTCGGGCTGAATATTATGCCCGGAACGCCCTTACTCGGAGCCTCGGCCATCCGGACCGATCTTCGTACGATCACGCTCAGCACTCGGTCTCCGAATTTCTCTTTGACCTGCCTGACGACTGACTTGGACAGTCCTGTCCTGCTGTCGTACATAGTGAGGAGCACTCTGTATTCGAAGTTGGTCTTAAGCCTAGACCTCACCATGTTCATGACTTTCAACAACGTGGGAAGTCCCTCCATTGGGTAGAATTCGCACTGGACAGGAATCACCAGTAGGTCGCTGGCAACAATCGCGTTCAACGTTAGGATTCCAACATTCGGAGGACAGTCAATTAGGATAGCATCATACTTGTGCTTGATTTGTGACATGGCCTCCCTCAACACGAACTCTCGCCCCGGAACAGAGGATAGCTCCACCTCTGCACCCGCCAAGTCAAGGTTCGACGGTAGAATAGAGAGATTCTCTACTTTTGTAGAAAGCGTAACTTCCTGGACCTTCTTATTTTGAGTCAGCACGTCATAAACCGTGTAAAGCAACTTCGCCTTTTCCAGACCAACACCCACAGTACTGTTTCCTTGCGGATCGAGGTCCACAAGAAGCACTCGTCTGCCCATCAATGCCAACGCGGCAGCAAGATTAACGGTGGTCGTAGTCTTCCCGGTACCTCCCTTGTTATTCGTAAAACTAATGATCATAGGAAACTGGTCGTCATCTCTTTGCTACTAAGAGGTTCATTCACAGAAAGAACAACAATGACCCACCCAATGGATCAATCGTTCGCAGGAAAATGATCTGTATGACCGTCGAAAATCGCTCCGGACAGGTACACTATATTAGCCAGATTCTGTTCCGCGAAGCCCCCATTATTAGGTACAGTCCAAAGGCGAGCAACGTTAGGTCATGAGAGATCTCCTACGCTGCAATGTTTCCAATCACCTAAGATGTAGTTGTACACGAAGCTGTGTTTCTGAAAGCGATCTGTCTAGACACCCAAACCCCCCAATTTAGCCAATTTGGGAAGAAACTGCGGTATTCGCCCGTTAGACGAGCAATCCCCTACTCATTCCCGAACCTTGCTAAGAAAGCATAATGTAGAAGCAAGCTACTCCGCTCATACAGTAGGTCGGTAGTTGCGAGCTAAGCCTCTGGCAACAATAGTATCCGCAGGCGTCTCGAAATTCGGGCGCCGGGAAGGACTCTATGCCAGGGAATTATTCACGGAAGCGGCTCTGGAAGCTTTCCATAGACTTGAGAATGTGGACCCAGGCAAAGACATCAAGGCCGCGTTCATTGGTCAGATGAGCGAAGCCTACGAACACCAGTCCCATACCGCCCCTATAGCGGCAAACTGGGCCGGTCTGCTACCCGCAGCGGCTACAAGAGTTGAGGACGCCTGCGCCTCCTCAGGAGCTGCCCTCCGATGCGGGATCATGGCGATCATGTCTGGCTTCTACGACATCGTTATGGTCGGAGGAGTAGAGAAGATGACGAATCAGCCAACGCCCGAAGTCACCACGATTCTAGCCAGCGCTGCAGACTTTCCATTCGAGCAATGGAATGGAATGACATTCCCCGGACTATTCGCGTTAATGGCAACCTCACATATGCACGAATATGGTACGACCGAAGAACAACTTGCCAAGGTGGCTGTAAAGAATCACAAGCACGGCGTCCTTAATCCCAAGGCCCACATGCAGAGAGAGATCACTCTGGACGAAGTAATGAAGTCACGGCCCGTGTGCTGGCCGCTCAAACTCTACGACTGCTCCCTCATCACAGACGGAGCCAGCTGCCTAATACTCACCAAACCCAAGCTCGCCAAGAAACTGACCGACAACCGCGTCCAAATAATCGGGACAGGCCAAGCCCAAGACACCTTCTTGCTTCACGAACGCGACAGCTTCACCTCTGTCAAAGCAGCAAAGTCGGCGGCACAGGAAGCCTACAAGATGTCCGACATCAAACCCAAGGACATCAACGTAGCAGAGGTTCACGACTGCTTCACCATCGCAGAGATCATCGCCTATGAGGACCTAGGCTTCTGCAGACCAGGCCAAGGAGGCAAGTTTGTCGAGAGTGGGACGACTGCACTAGGAGGGTCCCTTCCAGTCAACACAAGCGGGGGACTGAAGTCCAAGGGACATCCTGTCGGCGCCACTGGAACCGCCCAAATCTACGAACTCTATCTCCAGTTGACAGGTCAGGCAGAGAGAAGACAGGTTCCCGACGCGGAAATTGGTCTTGCACACAACTTGGGCGGCTCAGGGGCCACGGCAGTAGTCCATATTCTAAGGAGCGACTAGCAAAATATGAGCGAGCTACATCCACCACCAACCATCGAGGAATTCTACAAGTTTTGCTCCCTACGCAAGTTGATGGCTGTTAGATGCATGAAATGTCGACATCTCATGGTCCCACCGAGGACTATCTGCAGTCAATGCCACTCCTCCCGAGTCGAGTGGGCTCAGCTCGGATCAAAGGGAAAACTCGTCACGTATACTATCGTTCACGTGGCTCCGACCTTGTTTAATCATATGGCCCCGTATGCGGTCGGAATCGTAGAGATGCCTGAAGAAGTTAGGTTGCCTAGCATCATTCGAACATCTCGGCTTGAATCCCTCAAGATCGGGATGGAGCTGGAATTGGACTTCAGCCCGAGACCGCAGGACCCGAGTTGGCCGCAATGGCCTAGATATTTCTTCAAGGAAACTGCTTGACCATAGAAATTCCATCTGGCATATCTTAAATATACTCCGGCATCGTTGAGTTCCTTAGACAGGGGAGCTGGGAAAGGACCCGGCTGAGAGGATGGCTTTCAAGCCGCCATCGACCCTTTGAACCTGATCCGGGTAATACCGGCGAAGGGACAATGGATCGAAGTCTAATTCTCTCGCGGTCCTTGCCGAGCGACCTCGAAAAAAAAGTGATTCACAAAATGAGTGATGCTCAGCCGAGTTCGAAACCGACCTCAACATTCGCATCTTCGCAAATTCAAACAATGAGAGTAAGGACACTGGCCGAAGTGGCCGGTGCAGTTGCATTATCAGGCGCGTTGGACCTCGTTAAAGTCTTCACTTTTCCTGAAGGAGGCTCAATTACCCTAGCGGCTATGACTCCGGTTATCCTACTTGCATTGCGACGTGGTGCAAAGGCCGGAACCATCGCCGGCGCAATATTTGGACTAGTTGATCTGATCGAGCTACCGTTCGTCGTTCATCCTTTGCAACTCCTCCTAGACTACCCAATTGCATTCGGCGCCCTAGGCTTAGCCGGATTCTTTCAGAGGAAGCACTGGGGGAAGCTACTCCAATTGAGGCCATCAATGAGTAAAATGCTCCCGATCATGGGCGTGATTGTAGCGATATCAGCGCGTTTCCTCTTCCATTTCGTTTCCGGCATCGTGTACTTCTCAAGTTTCGCCCCCTCCGACGAAGGCCCGGTCATATACTCTGCCGTGTACAATGCCAGCTACCTTCTGCCAGAGATGATCATTACAGCTATTGTCATTTCGGTTCTCGTAAGGTTCAACGTTCTGGATCTATATCGTTGACCTCTGTTCCAATATCCGAATATCCTGGACCAGTGACAATCCCACCGCCCGTGTTAATATTAGAGGCCTAGCCACTGAAAATTGGCAAACCCGGCCGAACGCTAATGGAGGGTATTTTTCGACAGACGGGAGCTAGGAATCCAAAAGTCCGCCAAGGCCCGCGATCCGGCGTAGACACTTCACTCGTAGAAATTGACAAGAAGGTCATGATATCATCTATGGATCCTGTCTCCTTGATACCAGAGATTGGTCCGGAGAAATCTGCGAAACTTAGTGTTCACGGCATAGCTTCGGACGTTGCAACAAGTAGCATACAACCACGATTTGCCATGTTTGACCTGAACCTCCCACCTTCACTCACTGATCGGACCCTCCAGACCTACTGGCGCTCAATCCACCAAATATGCCTAGCTTTGGGAATCTCGATCGTTGGCGGCCATACAGGGCGATTTCCCGGCTGTGATTATACCGTGATAGGAGGAGCAGTCATGTGGTGCTTCAGCTCCCCGGAGAGGTATGTCTCCTCAGCGATGGCGAAGCCAGGAGACGATTTGATACTCACAAAAAGCGCGGCAATAGAAGCAACGGCAGTGCTCGCCACGTCATTTCCAAGTACGGTAGAGAGAAGTCTCGGCGTCGAGGTTCTGGACAAAGCGCGCCGCATGATAGACCGAGCGACCGTTGTTCAAGACGCAGCGGCTGCAGCATCGGTAGGGATTAGACAAAACGGCGTAACAGCAATGCATGATGTAACAGAAGGAGGCGTAGTCTCTGCAATCCTCGACTTGGCAGAGGCCTCGCGATTGAAGGCAACGATAGAAGAAGAATCGATCCCGGTTTTTGACGAAGTTCGACAAGTGTGTGAATTGTTCCATCTAGACCCTTTGAAGTCACTAGGACAGGGATGCCTTGTAATCGCATCCCGTCCAAATAGGACAAATATAATTCTTCAACGACTGGGGAGATCAAGAATTCCGGCCAGTCTTGTCGGAACCCTAAGCAAGAAGGTTGGACACTCTGCGATTCGAAAAGGCAACAAAGAGTCGAGAATGACGCGTCCCAAGGCAGACCCATACTGGAACGTCTATTGGAAGGCAGTTCGCAGCAAATTGCGATAGCACGGCCTAATGGGTCTACGTCGAAGCGTTAGAGCGCGCCGTTTGAAACGCAATACGGATGCAACTTGTTAAATCGTTCTCATAGTCAGGCAACCTTATGCTAGCTTGTTTGTTGCAGGGACCAGGCAAGGCAGTCCTGCAAGAGGTCCCACTCCCCAAACTCGGAGAGAAGGACGTGCTGGTCCGGCTGGAAGTGGCTGGAATCTGTGGGACCGATGTCGAAAAATTGGACGGTGGCCTAGGCCTAGGTGGGATTCTGGGACACGAGGTTAGCGGTACGGTAGAAAGACTCGGTGAGAGTGTAGAAGAATTCTCGAAAGGGGATAGAGTCGTCGCGCACCATCACGTCCCCTGCTACAACTGCCATTACTGCAGCCGAGGAGACTACACTATGTGCGACTTTTTCAAGAAAACAAACTTTGATCCATGTGGGCTTGCGGAATTCTTCCGAGTCCCAGAGGAGAACGTTGAGAGGGGCGCGATAATTAGGATACCTGATGAGGTAGATTTCGAGGAAGCTGCCCTGGCTGAACCTACTGCGTGTTGCCTCAGAGCAATCAAAAGAGTGGGAGTTGACGAAGGAGACACTGCCTTGGTTGTCGGACTCGGTCCGACCGGTCTGACTCATGTTCAGTTGCTCAAGCATTACGGCGCGGGAACGATCATTGGGACAGACGTGTCTCATGCTAGGTTGGAGATGGCCAGAAGGCTTGGAGCGTCTATAGCCATGGATCCCGTTATGGACGATGTGGACTCAGTAATCAAAGATGAGACGAACATTGGAGTCGACATCGCTGTCGTGGCTGCGGGAAACCCACGAGCATTCGCCCAAGCAGTGAAGAGTGTCCGAAAGGGCGGAAGGATATGCCTTTTTGGTGCTCCGCCAATCGGCAGCAAACACGAACTCGACCTCCACGACGCCTTCACTCGACAGATCAGAATCGTACCCAGTTACTCATGCGTCGAGTCCGAGATTCAGGAAACCCTTCAACTCATCTCAGAAGGAAAAGTCGACCTGGCCACCCTCATCACAAACAGGTATCGCCTCCAACAGGCTGTCGAAGCCTTGGAGAACGCGCGCTCACCAACCTCCGGCGTAAAAACCGTGATCAAGTCCGCCAGATCATAAGATTCCATCGCTGAACCCTCACCTAATAGATTGGCGAAAAACTCGGTAACCGTTCAGCTTTCCTCTGAACTTTTCACTAGAATCAATATTTTCCCTTCATGGAGCTGAGCCCGAGAGAGGCGAATAGTGTCCGAGTGAGAAGGAAGGAGTCTAGGTGGGATGAATGAATGACGTTTGAAGAACCTCTTCACTGACAACCTGTTTGACTTGGCAAATCTCCCTCGTGGCCCTCACATGATCGTCCTCGTGATGCTTGAGAATTGAGCGTGAAATTTGAACGTGGAGGGGGAGGGGGTATACTGGTTAGAAAGAGAATTTTTGAGCGAGAAGAATCAAGTCACACGCACGATTTTTGAACCAACTGACTCTGCCAACTCGAGAAGGCCATAGGTGTTACCTTGCCCGCCTCGACCAGCCACAGCCGAACCAGGATTGAACATGAGAATACCATCTCGCCTCATGTTCATAGGCTGATGACTATGCCCGAACACGGTTACATCCACTCTCTGCGAGGCGAACGCGTTGAACGCCCGGTCCTCCGTGTACATGCCTCTTCCCTCATGACCATGAACAATGCCAATGGTCCACTTGCCGAGAGTAACTGTCAGATGAGAAGGCAAGCGCGCTCGTACAGTCGGGGAGTCTTGGTTCCCGTGAACCGCGTACGTCGGAACTAACCCCGAGAGCTGATCCAGAACACCCGAGGAGACCAGGTCGCCCGCATGAAGAATAGCGCTGCAAGCTTGAGCCTCTTCTAATAGCTGATCGGGCAGTTTTCGTGCCAATACTGGCACATGCGTGTCAGAAACGACCAGAACTCTCAATCAGAGCCCTTTTTCAGGGAATAGACTTGATTAGGGCATGTTTTTGAGGATTTCAGCTCGGCCAAGGCAGCATCTTCCGAACGGCACGAGTGAGTTTATTATAGTACTTAGTTCCCGGGGCGGGGCAGCTGGAATAAGCATGCCACAAGCCTATTGCGTCAAGTGCAAGACAAGCGTGGAGATCAAGAATCCCATGAACGTCACGCTCAAGAACGGCAAGCCCGCCGTCTCTGGAGTCTGTCCGAACTGTGGGACCAAAGTCTTCCGCATCGGACGAGCGTAGAACTCTCGCCTTCAGCCCGCCTTCACGCTCGAACTCCCTCGTTCTCTCCTAACCACTTGTTAACTTCCACTTTCAGTTACCGGTAATCTTTAACCACTTAACCGTGTATGATTCATCAAGTATTTGCGCTTGTTAAGAAGAAAACTTGCGCTTCTCCTCGTGCTCGGATTAGTTCTCATAATCGTACCCCAAGGAATTCGCTCTCACGCCGCAAACACGGTAGGGGAGAACCCGAGCAGGACTCTGTACTTCTCGACCGAAAGAAGTCTTACCCTCTCGAAGCCAACGATTCTACCCGAGACCAATAAGACATTACCGATTTCTTTTCAATTTCCCCTCATATTGAGCTCAGGAGCGTCAATAGCTGGAGGCGCCCCGGTCTCTTTTTCGCTTTGGCTGTCGTCAAACACAACCACAAGCGTGAGCGTACAACTGCAACCGACACTCAAGCAAGTAGGCGACTTCCCTTTGGGATCTGTGCCAGTATCGTTGAACGAGACCGTCCAACAATACAATGTGACCTACACCATGCTGGCAACTGGGATGCAGCTTTACCAATCAGCATTTCCCGCCTCAGTCAACTTCACCTTTCAAACCTCGACTCCTCGAGTTGCAGTAACCCTTCATTGGGGATCTCTGAACAGGATGTCGAGGGTAGCAATTCCATTCACAAACTATGCCTCGATCCAAAGCGTGAAGATCACTGATTATCGAGGAGCGGAGAATCAAACGTTCAATGTCCAAGCCCCGCCGAACCAGAACATTGTGTTTCTCACGGCGAACGTCAGAGATATCTTTGGCACAGGACCGGGCGGCGACGTATCACTTGTCAACCTTACCATCAGTGGCCCCCAAGGACTCATTCCAGGGGAAACAAATGCCACGATGCATCTCTTCTGCCCTCAACCAGAATGCCCAGAGCCTGCTCAATACCAAGCCTACTGGGTCTACCCGTCTAGCACCCTCGAGGCGACATACTCAGCAACAATAGACATGGTCGATTCGCAGGGCGATGTCATTCATGATACAAGCGGCGTCCACAGCTTTGGAATCGGCCGCCTGCCTCCACCATTTCCACTTCTAGCTGCACTCATATCCGGTGGTGGCTTGGGAGTGGCTGGACTGGCCACCGGCGCCGTTTACCTCCGCCGTCGTAGAACCAAGGAGTACTTGGCCCCTTTCTCGTTCTTTGAGCAAATGACGGGCGGCGAGGTTCCGGGTGGAAGCATGGTTACTGTTGAGGGGAATACTGGTGCGGGAAAGACCACGCTGTGCTCTGAAGTTATGTATGAAGACTTGAAACGTGGAAGACCCTGCATCTACGTCGCGGCGGATGATTTTCCAGATCGGATAAGGGAGCAAATGAGGAACTTAGGCATCGACGTCGGAGGCTATGAAAAGTCAGGGCTTCTCAATTTCGTGGACTGCTACTCTGCCGAGGCAGGACGCATTCCCACAGAGAAATTTTCGGTTTCCTCGATGGGCGACCTTACAACATTGGGAGTAAAAATCTCTTCGGCCCTCCAGGATCAGAAAGGAACCTGCCTGTATCTTGACTCTCTCTCACCCTTTGTTCCAAGAGCGAAGCCAGAGAGCATCGTCTCATTCGTCCATGCCATCGGTGCAAAAGTAAGAGGCCTGGATGGTAAAGCCTTCTTCACAATGAGCACTGGTTCCGACGAGACAATCCAGCGGCAAATGGAGGATATGGCTGATTGCGTTATCCAGATGGAGGCTTTCGAGGAGAAGGACATAAGACGAAGAAGATTGAGGATAAGGAAATTCAGAAACCGTCGACATCAGGAAAACTGGGCAACCTTCACCATTGAAGATGGGAAAGGAATAATCTTCTACACTAAACAGTCGCGACGGTCTAGCTAGTCAGCTAGAAGACTTTGTCTCTTGGAAAGACTTCAATGCCAGTGGACCCGAACTGGTAAGGTCGAATCTGAGTATCATGTGAGATTCCTCTCATCTTCTCAACCTGAACAGCACGCACAATATTCCCCTCATGGATCAACGAATGAAGCAACACGACTCCATGCGACAGGAACTCTTCCAATTGGAATCTTCGATCCATAATCGAAGTCTTCAACTCACTTGTAATGATAGAAGTTGAACCGGAATCAGAGAGAGCATCGAAGAAGGAGATAATCGCCTTCCGCTTCTTCAACTCTTCAGCGTAACGCAAACTGAGAGTCGTAACGGGATCCAGAGCAATCCGCCGCACGTCTTCTCCATCAACAACCTTCGTTATTGTTCGCAAAAGGTCATGGAATCCTAATCCTTCAGGCGACGGGGAGAGGGAAGAAGCGTGGGGAGTCTCTGTCGATCTAGGCCTCACACGTCGTAGTCCGCTGGCATCCATGACTAGAAGCTTGCCCTTCTTCTCTAGATCGTCCAGTCCCCAGTTGAACGAAGAAAGGTTCTGCTTCACATGTTCAGGTCTCTCATCTAGAGTTATGTACAATCCGGTTTCGCCACGCAATGCACCGTAGTAGAGGTATTGCATTGCAAAAGTTGTCTTTCCTGAACCAGGGCTGCCAACCACGAGGATGCATCTTCCCTCGGGGAATCCTCCACCGAGAAGTTCATCCAATCCCTTTACTCCAGTCGGCACCCTATCCAAGAACTGACCTCGCTTGACCCCGAACTTTCCGGCTTAGCGTATAAAAACAGTATCTCGACCGCGAGAACTGCGAGACTGGAGCGCACCGATATTCGGACCGATGCTCGTCTCCTATCTGACGCGCCTGATATCGGAGCTATCTACTGTCCGTTCAGGGATATATTCTGTTTATCAATCGTGGAAAAGCTATCGCGTCTCTGATATGATCCAGTTTACAGATCCACGTCACCGTCCTCTCGAGCCCCAGGCCGAATCCAGCGTGTGGTACACCTCCAAACTTGCGAATATCCAAGTACCATTGGTAGCTCTTCGGATCCATTCCTTCTTCTTTTATCCGTTGTAGAAGAGCGTCGTATTCTGCAATCCTCTCGCCACCGCCAGTGATTTCACCATAACCCTCAGGGGCCAATAGATCGGCAGAGAGAGTAACCTCAGGATTCTTGGGGTCCGGCTTATGGTAGAACGCCTTGGCCTTCTTCGGATAATGCGTGACGAAAAATGGACGGTCGAAATGGACCGTCAACAGTTTCTCCTGCTCGTATCCAAGATCATCTCCCCATTTCACTCCAGCTTTATCACCGATCAATTCCAGAGCTTTGTCATACGTTATCCTGGGAAAAGGTGCTTTGATCTTCGCCAGATCTTCCCCGCTACGTTCGAACAATCTTAGTTCGGGCGCAGACTCCTTCCTGATTTCTGCAACCGTATAACTCAACAATTCTTCTTCCAATCGCAATATGTCGTCCAGTCCTTTCCATGGCGCCTCGGCTTCCACGTGCCAGTACTCTGTGAGATGGCGTCGGGTCCTGGATTTCTCCGCCCGGAAGGAGGGCGCAACTGTATAGATGGGTCCCACACTGGCTATCATTGCTTCAGCGTAAAGTTGCCAGCTCTGCGTGAGGTAGGCCTTCTCCTCGAAATACTTCACCTCGAACAGTGTCGAACCTCCTTCCACCGCTGCTGTAATTAGCGTCGGAACTTGGACCTCGGTGTAGCCATGCGTGTCGAACCATCTTCTAGCAGCGGATAGGAATTTGGCGCGTACTTGGAGGATTGCCCGCATCTTGTCACTGCGAATGTAGAGGTGCCTGTTGTCCAGGAGGAATTCGGGTCCATGGAATTTCTTCGCAATGGGAAACTCTTCTCGTGCTGGATAGAGTACCTGCCCGGATTCAACCTGCACTTCCTTGCCACCGGGCGCTCTGGGATCACTCTTGACCGTGCCCTCCAAGTCTACAGCTGACTCTATGCCTGCTGATCTGAATTCCTCGAAAATCTTGTCAGGCACACTTCCTTTCCGGACCGTCGACTGAACCACGCCGGATCCATCCCGAACGTGCAGAAACACGATACCGCCACTTGATCGAGTGTTCTGGAGCCAGCCTCTGATGCGCACGCGTTTTCCATCATAGTCACCCGCGAGAAGATCGCGGACCCTCGGTTCCCGAACTCTCGATAACTCTTGATCACTCAAAGGCTCGGCCTCTATGACTTTCAGTTTTCGAAGGTCGCGGGAGATACTTAAAAGGTCGAACAGTTCACTTGACAACGGGAGTCGTCCAGTCCTTGTCAGAATCAAACGAGGCTTCTCTTAAACGCCTGGCAGATTTGAAGGCCTATTTGCAGAGGAGACTAGGAGAACATGAAGAGGAAGTAAAGACATTACGATCCTTCATGGAGGTTGTTGATAGTTTACTAGCGGAAAGAAGCTACAAAAGAATGGAGCTGCCCAAACAGTCCGGTGGGCAGGCGGTATCCCCGCTACAGCAGGGAGAGCCCGGCCAATCTATCCGGACTATGAGTGGAGTGTTGTTGGCTGATGTTAAGGTCCAGGGACGGGACTTGCGGATTGTTCCCTCTGAGAAGATGAAGTTCGACGTGAATTCTCCGCCATTGAAGTCGTTCCTTTTGGCTAAGGTCCTTGAGCCGATGCAGGCAAGAGATGTAGAGGCAGCGCACAAGGGAGAGCTTTCTCCCGACAAGGTCCTTTCCTTCAACGTCGACCAAGAAGGGACTCTATTGAAGGAGGTCTGGGTGAAAAATTATGGAGACGACCGAAGACTGAACGAGATAAGGAACGCAGTGCGTTGGACTTTCCGACGAATGTATGAGAAGACTATCGGAACCTAACCGCGGACTCCGGAACGATTCCGAATTTCGCCCATTACAACACCTGCATAATCTATTCCATAGGTCTTCTGGAGATAGTCTCTCAATGCCATTGCTGATCTGGCTTCCGAGATGAATCCATCCTTCGGAAATTGGAATGACTGCTCTTGATTGCACTTCTTGCACCGGGCAATCACGCTGTCATAGATGACCCCCTTGCTCTTACCGAACTCATGGTCCACTGGCTCCAACTGCCCTCCGCACTGGCAATCTGTCTTCAGAATAGTGGCGTAGGTGGCGCTGATCTCGCGAAAATGGCCCTCGGCGTTTCTTAAGAGCTGCGCCTTCAATTCCTGGTAGTTGCTGTCGTTGGAGACCTCTGGTCTCTCTTGCTCCACCTTCCGTAGCCCAAACTCTAGGAGGTAGGCCATAGGATTGTCCGGGGCGGCCATGGGCTCTTTTTCGGGTGGCATCTAACAAGAAGAGAGTGATACCGGTCCCTCGCAAACAGAGTTCCAGCCCGTACCCTAGGACTGTTAGAGCCTAAGCCCGCTAACCTGTCGATATTCGACTGCTGGAATCTGGTAAAGCTTAAGAATTCCTATTTTCGATTCACCTTCCAGGCAGAATTTCACAAGGAGTAGTGTTAGAAGAAATGGCACAAGCAACTGGAGGCGTTCCGGTACTAATTCTCAAGGAAGGAACAAACCGGTCGACAGGCAAGGATGCACAGCGAAATAATATCACTGCCGCGAAAATTGTCGCCGAGACCGTTCGGTCGACTCTCGGTCCGCGCGGTATGGACAAGATGCTCGTCAGCACGATCGGCGATGTTACGATAACCAATGATGGAGCGACCATCATGAAGGAGTTGGATGTGCAGCATCCTGCGGCAAAGATGCTTGTTGAAGTCGCAAAGACCCAGGACAATGAGGTCGGCGACGGGACTACTACCGCCGTTCTGTTATCTGGAGAATTGCTGAGCGAGTCTGAGAAGCTTCTGGATCAGAACGTGCATCCAACTGTAATCGTTGATGGTTACAAGAAGGCGGCTGAGAAGGCGATTGAGATCCTTGACAAGATCTCTATTCCCATTCAAGAGAAGGACGATGAAACGCTCCGCCAGATCGCAACAACAGCAATGTACAGTAAGGGGATCGCGGCTGCGAGAGATCTATTCGCAGACATAGCGGTCAAGGCTGTCAGACAGGTTGCTGAGAAGGGCGAGGGTGGACTGAAGGCGGACATTGATTTGATCAAGGTGCTCAAGAAGAACGGCAAAAGCCTCAGCGAAACAGAACTGGTCAGAGGCATAGTGGTGGACAAGGAGTTTGCGCATGCACAGATGCCGAAACGAGTCGAGAACGCCAAGATCGCGTTGGTAAATGCAAAACTGGAAATTGAAAAGACAGAGTTCGACGCTAAGATCAACATCAACAACCCAGACCAGATGCATCTATTCCTCGAAGAGGAGGAGAAGATGCTCAAGGAAATGGTCGAGGACGTCGCAAAGACCGGCGCGACCGTGCTATTCTCTGAGAAAGGTATTGACGATCTAGCACTGCACTATCTTGCTAAGCGAGGAATCGCTGCCGTCAAGAACGTCAGCAGCGGCGACATCGAGAAACTCTCGAAAGCAACAGGAGGGAAAGTAGTTGCAAGCGTCAAGGACCTATCAACCGAATCACTCGGAGCTGCCAAGATTGTCGAGGAATCGAAAATAGGTGATGACAAGCTCGTGTACGTCAGAGATGCCAAGAATCCAAAAGCCGTAACGATCGTCATACGAGGCGGCACCGAGCATGTTGTTGACGAGGCCGAGAGATCATTACACGATGCGCTATCGGTCGTGAGAAACGCCATGGAAGACGGTAAGATTGTTGCCGGGGGAGGCGCACCGGAAGCGGAGGTTGCCAAGCGATTGAGAGAATACGCTGTCAAAGTCGGTGGAAGGGAACAGCTAGCAATCGAAGGCTTCGCAAACGCCCTCGAAGCGGTACCAACAACACTGGCAGAGAATGCTGGCCTAGATCCGATCGACGTACTCGTCGAACTGCGATCGAAGCACGAACAGAGCGGCACAAATCCATGGTGGGGAATCGACGTCTATTCTGGCAAGGTCAAGGACATGCGAAAGCTAAACGTGATCGAACCCCTCAGAGTCAAACAGCAAGTGATCAAGTCAGCCTCTGAAGCAGCCGGCATGATACTAAGAATCGACGACGTCATCGCAGCCAAGGGAATGGACAAGGGCGGAATGGGCGGCGGCAAAGGCGGCATGCCACCAGGAATGGGTGGCATGGGCGGCGGCGACGAAGAGTTCTAGAAACCCTCGATCACTGGAATTCCCCAAGAAATTTTCTTTTTCTCTCTTTATTTTCTCCGAGAGCTAAGCTTCTCGTTCTATGCTTTCAAGAGTCTGTGACGGATTCCGCTAAGGACGAATGGTGGAGTCCAAATGCTGAAGAGACGGAGGTATCTTGCTGAGGCAGCATACCGGAGTATCGCTTTTGTGCCGTGCACGTTGAGATAGCCGTTGACGAACTCGTCTGTAATCCGAGCCAGTGTCTTATTGTATGAAAGCCAATAGTGACCAGAGAAGTAGAGGAACTCTGCAACGTCCCAAGCGGGATCGCCGCCGCGCTTAGCCTGCTCAAGGTCCAATAACGTTGATTCTCCTTTCCGGTCGACGATGAAATTGTCTGGTCTTGTGTCGCCGATAGAGAGGTCCATGGAATGTGTTACTGCCATAGTTTCGCCTATGCTGTATGTTGCAAGCTTCTCTCTATCGTCAAAGTCCGGACCCTTCGCCACTTTCTTCATCAATCGTGAGAACTCGTCTCCGGGTACGTAGCTGAACAGTATGACTCGTGAACTGAAATCGACACCCACGACTCTCCGGACTCGGACTCCCTGATCGGAGAGTAATCGATTGACACCGAACTCGGCCTCCATTCTCTTTCGTCCGCTTATCGAGAAATTTACGCTGCCTATTCCATAGATGCTGAGTGTGAGCCATTTGAGGGACAGCCAGTTCGTGTATTGCTTCGCCACGAACTTTTCCGAATCTGCCTCTACTAGGAAGACGTCGTTGACAAGACTACCTATGCGTTGCACTGAGACTCGGCCGCCGGGGTGGGCTTCCCGGGCAAGTTTGATGATGGAGCGATAGGCTTCGGGCAATGATTTGATACTCTCTATGCGGTTCTGTTAACCTCTATTCCCGGGGTGTGGGACCAAGTGCCCTAAATGATTGTGTTTCCTAGCCTTTGACTTGACGGGAAGAGCCTGTTTTGGCTTTGACAGCACCGGTTCCAATTCTTCATCCACACAACAAACGGAACCTTCTGTTCTGTATTATCGGGATGTGGCTATTGTTCTCTATTGGGGCAGGTACTGTGTTGTCTATCGCGCCAAAGAACTTCCTTTCTGACGCAGTTCCAAGGCTTCCGTTATCGTTAGAGTTGGGGATGGGTTTGATGCTATTCGTCGCTCCGTTGGCGGTATTGGTCGGCTTCATGTACATGTATTTCTTCGGTGGGATACTCTCGACCAGAGCGATGAAGCTCTACTTGTTTGTCATGCGGGGTCGTCATGTTGTGACCCCTCGAAAATCAGAGTATGCGGACTTGTCGGCGAGGAAGGGGTTACATTTGAAGCTGAGGCGACAGTTCGTCTATTTCTTCTTCATACTCTGCGTCGTCGTCTCATTCGCAACATACTTAGCGAAACGTAGAGCGTTACCACTAGTGGCAACGTTCACTCGGACATCCGATATTGCAACTATCATCAGCCAAGATTTTGTAACATTGACAATAGCTGCCTCATTAATGCTTCCGATTTTGACATTGGCTTTGCCTTACTTTGGCGGGTTGAGGGTGAGGAGCATTGATACTGGAAAGTTCCATACTACGTTGATCGAGGGAGTCATCAGTGCCAGCGGTGGCTTCTCTTTGTTGTACACATTGCTGGAGAGACCAGCCTTCTACATCTGGGAGTTCTATGTTCTGCTATTGATGGGCGTCTGCTGGTGCTTCGCCTTGGGATGTAATCTTGCGGCTGAGCCTGCGAACCGGAGGATTGAGAAGACGATACTTGGATTGAACCCGAAGCCAGGGTCTAGATTGGTTTCTTCGAGGATTATGCTCGAAGATTTCGCTGGACACCTTATCGAAGTATGAGTTCCAAGGACATTCATGGACCTCGCCTTTCACGGTCTCAAGCTCTCCATGAAGACAACGGCCTCGGCTTCGTTTGAGAAGATCGAACGAGCTTATTGGGAATCCTTACGCTAAGGCCCGAGACCTAGTTGAGTCATTAGTCCCAAGACATCGTAGTAAACACGGACCTCATTGATCTTGCCATTCACGACTCTGCAGACAATCGTGCTTGGGATCTTGAAGCTCTTGTTCGTCGGTGGGATAGTCCTACCTCCGGGACCATGCAAGGGGCCTCTTATCGTCCCAGATTCCTCGGCTTCTAGGCAGATCCATTCGTCCTGTCCAAAGCTACGCACTTTCCTAACCTGATAGTCAGGACACATTCCGTGCAGACTTTCTAGCCAGGCCCCCAAGGCGGCTAGGCCCTTCAAGGGATTCGGCAGGGTGGGATCGTACATTACCACATTTTCTGAATGTTGTTCGACGAATTGATCGCGTGATTTCTTGCTTAGCGCCTCGACCCGTGCCTTTTTCCACGATACGAATGTTCTGGTTGAGACTTAACTCTTGAATCGTCATAGGTCGGCATTACCTCGGCTCTTCGATATAGCTTAGATAGGGTCACAGAGTATATCCGGACTTGTTGTCGCGAAGAGACCTGAGAGAAGACCCGAGACATTTTTCTTCTTTCCTTATCAAACCAGGCCTCGGTATTCTCGGACGCAAGTGGGCATTCTTGATTCTTGCCGAGATCGGATTGCGAAGAGTGGACAGTTTCAATAGACTGTTGCGTTCAAACCCGACTCTCACACCAAGGGTATTGTCTAGAAGGCTTCGGGAGTTGAGGGAAGCCGGCATCATCACAAGGACGGAAGATCGCCAAGCTCGCCCAACGCCAGTCTCATGGATTCTAACCGAGCAGGGGCGAGATTTGCTCCCCGTAATCATTCGGCTTCTTGCCTATGGCGCCCGTTGGAGCCCGGATACCAGCCTCAAAGGCCGCCTACCAAGGATCCTATCTGATCGGTAGTGTGCAGAGCTAGTCAGTGCCACAAGGACACTTGCCGAAGACACTTAATTATTTTCAGGGGTTGAGGGTGGTCCATCCACGCAATCCCCCATTTTGTGCCCTGATTGCCAATCGGAGCTCACTTTTTCTGGCCCCCGATGTTGTCCTCGTGAATTTCCGCTATGTTTAAATGAATAAACCCATTTCCGCAAATTGCTATTCTCGCATTTTGAACGAGTTAGAGCAGATCTCTCCCAAAATGAGCCTCAGTAGAAAGTTAAGTTGGAAAAAAGGGGGGGTAGATTGTGAAGATTCAAGACGTGAAAGAGACATTCCGAATACGTTCGTACCAACCCCGTATCTTCCCCATGTTTTTCGAGATATCGACACCAAGCCCGAATCCCTTCCGCACTTCACTCTTCCACTCACAGATCAAAAGCCTCAAGGTCCCATTCCGAATAGAATATTTTTCCCTCTCTGAGAGGGGAAATCGAAAGTGTTAATATGACATATGTTATACCCCCGGCTCGAATAGAAAATGAGTTACGCAAAACCAGAAACTCTTGTTGATACAAAGTGGGTTGAGCAACACCTCAACGATCCAAAAGTAAGGATTGTCGAGGTAGATTATGACCCAACAGTAAACTACCAACTCGGACACGCGCCCGGTGCAGTCCTATGGGACTGGCGCAAGGACCTAAACCATCCAGTGCAACGCGACATTCTATCGCGTGAACAATTAGATAAGCTACTCGGAAAGTCGGGAATTTCCAAGGACACAAAGATCGTACTCTACGGCGACTTCAACAATTGGTTCGCAGCCTACGCGTTCTGGGACCTACAATACTACGGCGTACACAACGTCGTATTGATGAACGGTGGACGGAAGAAATGGATAGATGAAGACAGGCCATTGACCAAGGACATCCCAAGCAATCAGACCACCAAATATGGAGTACCACAGCCAGACGAGAAGCTGCGAGCCTACTTCAGAGACGTTTTCGAAGTCTATCGGAAACCAGGTTCCGTACTTGTGGACGTCAGGAGCCCCAAGGAATTCACCGGCGAGATCACGGCGCCTCCAGAGTATCCGAATGAACATGCTCAACGTGGAGGACATATTCCTGGAGCGGTGAATATCCCGTGGTCGCAAGCTGTACGTGAAGATGGCACTTTCAAAGACGTCGCGGATCTCAGGAAACTGTACGAGGCACAAGGCGTCACCAGAGACAAGGATATCGTGACCTACTGCCGCATCGGCGAACGATCCTCATTCACATGGTTCGTCCTACGATACCTGCTTGGCTACGACCGAGTTCGAAACTATGACGGCTCCTGGACTGAATGGGGAAATCTAGTCAGGAATCCGATCGAAAAACCAACCACTGCGGCTCCACAAGTAGTACCACCTGTGGTCAACTAAGACTCCGACTAGCGTCAATCCCGCCTATCCTCTCCCCTTTCTTCTATTTTCTTCCAGTTTTCCTCACGACAAAATGGAACAGATTTCCTTCCCTCCTCCATTCCACCAGCTCATGTCCCGTTCTGTCCGACCACGCCACCATCTCGACATAAGCCGTCGGATCATCGGAAACGATATGGATCACGTCGCCCACTGCTACTTTGTCGATTAGCTCATTGAGGCGTACGAGCACCGCTGTGCACTCGGAGCCGATTTCATACATTTCATAATCCGCGAACATTTTGAAGCATCGAACATGAAACTCAGCGATTTTCTGGCTCAGCAGCGAACCTATCTCCTCAACGCTGGATAATTCCTGTCTTTCCGAGTGAAGATCAGACAATTTGAGATGAACAATCCAACCTTCATCATAAGCCGAATTGTTCAGAATCTTTGGCGCGGCCGATATCCTAGCGTTGGTCGCGATGACCGTGCCAGAAAGCGGGGAGGGAATCGGACCAACCATTCTATGACTCTCGATCGTTCCGAGACTTCGACCTCTAGAGACAATTGTTCCTACAGGTTTTGTTCTAATTGAGGAAAGCTTTCCAGCGATCCCCATCATTAGACTAGTTAGGCCCACAGCAGCCTTCGAGCCGTCCGGATCGATCCGGATCCATGTGTTTCCATCGTAATCGTATAGCAGATCGTTCGGGAACTCGCAATGGTCAATAATCAAGGAATGATGCCACGCCCTCTCCCCAACAAACGACTAGTCAGTCGAAATCAGTGAGACCCGACCGAATCTACATTTTGATCGATGGATTCTACTGGTATCATCGGGCTCGCCTTCAAATCCATCCTCGAAACTTCCGTGTCTATTGAGAGCCTAGGACCCAAGCGCGTCATCAAGATCCCGCCAAGCAATCCTCCCACCACAGTCGGAATCGCGATAGCCAATACGACCGAGAGACCTGACCCAATTATCCCTACCGTGTAACGCCCGTCGATGAATGCGCCAAATGGACCGACCAGCGCCGAAAGCAATACAAGGGTCCTTTTATGGATCGAATTCCTAACAGCAAAATCCAGCACGAAAATCGGAACTAAGGCAAGTAGGTAAATCGGGATTAAGCCATCGAGTGCCGCGGCCGCCCGAGGGCTTGGATTGCGAAGGTAGAAGCTGCCTGGCGGATTCATGAAGGTCATCGCATACGCTAAGAAACCAATCGCGAGACCCCCGTAGACTGCGGCTAGAATCGAAGCCGTGAGTGTAGCCACCCCAGTCTGACGGAACAGTTTCTTCGTAGTCCAGAAGAAGAATGTCCCAGTCGCAGCAAAGATCCCAAAAGATACGAGTTCGGAGACTAGTGAGAATTGACTTACAAACTCGCAGCGCGTGAAGCTCCGGAATATTTCGATACCACAAATTCCGAACGTGTAAGCCATGCCCGAGAGATCAGTTAGCCAGTAGCCGAGGAAGTTGAATTGTCCCCACATTGATGCGAGACCCAGTACAACAATTGCTGTTAGAAGCCAGGGCCGAGCAGTAATCTGTTGACCAGCACGCTGGGCTTGCAATAGACGGATGGCGCCAAGAGTCATGCCTGTTCCGCCCAACACCACGCCAAGGATAAGGATCGAATGTGCAGGTGTAAAGAGGAACGGATCAAAACCGTAAACCGTATGCCAATAGAGATCAATCGGAGCGGCAACGAGCTGTAACTCCGTGCCCACGACGCCTACTCGCAGCCCGCCGAAGAAGGAAGCATCCCGGGAATTTTGACCATGTGCTAGACGGAGACGAACGCCTTGAAGGTTAGCAAGCGCAACCAGACCTATCCCCGCATACAGGACAGCATGGGCTGGTGTGAAGAATGTCTCGACGATCCCGAGGATGTGTGCGGAGATGTCCCATTGCGCGCCAG
>Ga0209802_1001055_pt1 | contig 20974 bp, 22 predicted proteins | sample GraSoiAngelo_129_FD_185886 | JGI IMG/M metagenome (GOLD analysis project Ga0209802, IMG submission 185886) | Grasslands soil microbial communities from the Angelo Coastal Reserve, California, USA - 14_0927_12_40cm (SPAdes) (version 2) | ecosystem: Environmental > Terrestrial > Soil > Grasslands ... | reverse complement strand
GCACATAACTGGGCCGCACCAGCACGGGCAATCCAATTTCTCCGGCCACGCGCGCCGCTTCTTCCGGGACCAGCGCAGTGCCGTTGCGCGGTTGCGGAATTTTCAATTCTTCCAGCAACCGGCCGAAGCGACGGCGGTCTTCCGCGAGATCGATGGATTCCGGAGCGGTGCCAATGATCGGCACTCCGTTGCGTTTCAGTTCCAGAGCGAGATTGAGCGGCGTCTGTCCGCCGAACTGGACAATGACGCCCTGCGGCTTCTCGCGCTCGACGATGGCCAGCACGTCTTCGAGAGTGAGCGGTTCGAAATACAAGCGGTCGGAAGTGTCATAGTCCGTCGAGACGGTTTCGGGATTGCAATTCACCATGATGGTTTCGAATCCGTCCTCACGTAATGCGTAGGCGGCGTGACAGCAGCAGTAGTCGAATTCGATTCCCTGCCCGATGCGATTCGGACCGCTTCCAAGGATCATGACTTTCGGCCGCTGCTGCGCGCCGGATTCGTCTTCGTCTTCGTAGGTCGAATAAAGATAAGGGGTGAAGGATTCGAATTCGGCGGCGCAAGTGTCCACGCGTTTGAACACAGGAGAAACACCGTAGCGTGCGCGCTGTAGCCGGACGGAAGCAGGCGTAGTACGCCAGATCTGCGCCAGTTGCTCATCGCTGGTGCCATGCCGCTTCACTTCGCGCAACAATTCTTTCGAAGCCGTCTCGACCGTCACGGTAGCGGCGCGGCGGTTCATCGCCGTCAATTCCTTGATCTGATGAATGAACCACGGATCGATTTTGGTGAGGTCACAAATCTCCTGGGCGGGCAGGCCCAGTTCCATGGCGGTCAGCAGCCAATAAATGCGGTCGGGACGCGGAGTGGCTAGTTTTTCCCGGAGCAGAGAGTCCGGTGTTTCCGCGGGAGGACGCCAGGGCGTACTCGGTTCGAGCGAGCGAATGCCCTTCTGCAGCGCTTCCTTGAAGGTGCGGCCGATGGCCATGACTTCGCCGACGGACTTCATCTGGGTTCCAAGAGTGGTGTCCGCGCCGGGAAATTTCTCGAATTGCCATTTCGGAATTTTCACGACGACGTAATCAATCGTCGGCTCGAAACAAGCGGGCGTCTTTTTTGTGATGTCGTTGGGAATCTCGTCCAGCGCCATGCCGACAGCCAAGCGCGCTGCGATTTTGGCAATCGGAAAACCTGTGGCCTTGCTGGCCAGCGCGGAGCTGCGCGAGACGCGCGGATTCATTTCGATGACCACCATGCGGCCGTTTTCCGGATTGATGGCGAATTGCACGTTCGAACCGCCGGTTTCGACGCCCACTTCACGGACGATGGCCGCGGCAGCGTCGCGCATGCGCTGGTATTCCTTGTCCGTCAGCGTTTGCGCGGGGGCCACGGTGATGGAATCGCCGGTGTGGACGCCCATGGGGTCAAAATTTTCGATGGAGCAAATGACCACGAAGTTGTCGCGGAAGTCACGCATGACTTCGAGTTCGAATTCTTTCCAGCCGAGCACGGACTCTTCGACAAGCGCTTCATGCACCGGACTCAAATCCAAGGCGTGAGATATGGCTTCGCCAAATTCTTCTTTGTTGTAGGCGATGGAGCCGCCGGTTCCGCCCAGAGTGAAAGATGGCCGAATCACCAGCGGGAAGCCCAGTTGATCGCACAAGCGCATCGCGTCTTTGGCGTTGTTCACCAGCGCGGACGCGGGAACTTCCAGCCCGATTTTCCGGCAGGCATCTTTGAACCACAGCCGATCTTCGGCCACCTTGATGGCGCGCAGCGATGCGCCAATCATTTCCACCTTGTATTTCTCCAAGACGCCGCTTTCCGATAGCTCGACGGCCAGATTCAATGCGGTTTGCCCGCCGACCGTTGGCAAAAGCGCTTGCGGCTTTTCCCGCGCAATGATTTCTTCGAGATATTCCCTGGTAAGCGGCTCGATGTACGTGCGCTTTGCCAGCTCAGGATCGGTCATGATGGTGGCGGGATTGGAATTGACCAGGATGACTTCGTAGCCCTCGGCGCGCAGCGCCTTGCACGCCTGGGCGCCGGAATAATCGAATTCGCAGGCCTGGCCGATGATGATCGGTCCGGAGCCAATGATCAGAATCTTCTTGATGTTCTTCCGTTTAGGCATTTATGCTTTACAGCAATCCCTCAGGAACAATCACTCCGTGATTGTTCCAATTTCCATTCTTACTCGTACTTGGTGATTCGGCGCGTTTGCGGAAACATCAAATACGAGAATCTTCGTCTCGAAGCCCGGAGCCTCGAAGATGACGGTGTAGTTGCCGGGTTCGACGGGGTAGGAAAAGTGACCATCAGTATTAGTCATCGCCTTTCTCGCGTGCACCAGGTCGCGAGAGCCATACGGCAGGGTCTCCACCTCCGCACCGGGTATTGCTGCTCCCAGCGCGTCCTGAACAAGTCCTTCAAGGTGACGCGTTCCCTCACCCGGGAAAGTCTTTTCTGCAGCGGATAACTTCTGTTCGAATGTTGGAGGCGGTGGAACGGCGGGCACGAGGATCATCGAGAACTTCTTCTTGCCGTGGTGGGCCGAAATCGCGAGACATATCGTGGAATGACCCATTGGGTCGGCTGAGGCAGTCACGCAATAATCGCCCGGTGGAAGGGTCGGCAAACGCACGCCGCCGCGCAAATCTGTTACAAGTGACGCCTTGCGTTGTCCGCCCGTAGTGGTGAGCGTCAGCTTCACGTCTTTCTGAGGCTTGCCGTCGAGCAAAACTGTAACCCGAGCATTTTGGGAAGAGGGCTCGATGCCAATAACCTCTACCGATGCCGCACTAGTGACGCCCGCAGAAAAAAACAGAAAAGCCGCCGCTGTTGAGAGGAGTCTCATCGCCGCGAACTCCCAGGCTGGGCGAACTCCTTCATCATGTCCGTGAATTGCGTGAACAGATAATGCGAATCGTGCGGCCCGGGCGAGGCTTCGGGGTGATACTGCACGCTGAAGAGCGGCAGCTTCTTGTGGCGCATGCCTTCGTTGGTGTGATCGTTGAGATTGACGTGGGTGATCTCGACGTCGCGGGAAGGAAGCGAATCGGGGTCCACGCAGAAGCCGTGATTCTGCGCGGTAATTTCCACTTGTTCGGTGAGGAGATTTTTCACCGGATGATTCGAGCCGTGATGGCCAAATTTCAATTTAAACGTCTTTCCGCCAAGCGCGAGGCCGCAGAGCTGGTGGCCGAGGCAGATGCCGAAGATGGGGACGTGTCCGATCAACTTTCGGATGTTTTCGATAGCGTAGCCGATGGGCTCCGGATCGCCCGGCCCGTTCGAAAGGAAGACGCCGTCCGGTTTCATGCCCAGAACATCTTCTGCGGAAGTTTGCGCGGGCACGACCCAGACTTCGCAGTTATGATCGACGAGCAAACGGAGAATGTTCTGCTTGATGCCATAATCGAAGGCCACTACCCGATGTTTCCCGCTTTCCGGCTTGGCATTCGATTCACCCATTTGCTCGGACCAAGGCGAGATTGCGACTTCGACGGAGCCTTTGTCCCAGCCGTAGGGCTTCCCGCAGGTGACGCGGCTGGCGAGTTCCTGGCCGGCCATGCTGGGCAGTTGCTTGGCCTCAAAGATCAACTGCTCCGCCGGCGTGCCGTCCGTGGACACCATGCCGCGCAACGCTCCGATGTCGCGAATATGGCGCACGAGAGCGCGCGTATCAATATCCCAGATCACCGGGATCTTATGGCGGTTCAAGTAGAGCTGGGCGCTTTCTGAGGAACGCCAGTTGGAAGAAACCTGAGAGAATTCCCGGACAATGAGGGATTCGATGTAAGGGCGCCCCGACTCTTCGTCTTCGAGATTCGCACCGACGTTCCCAATGTGGGGATAGGTGAGGCAGACAATCTGGCCCGCATAGCTGGGGTCGGTGAAAACTTCCTGATAACCGGTGAGGCTGGTATTGAAAACGACTTCGCCGCCGCGGCGCGTGATCGCGCCCGCGGCACGGCCGTTAAAAATGCGCCCGTCTTCCAGCGCGAGCGTCGCGGGTCGGTGCGAAACTTCGGTCAGTGCGTCCTCCCATCGTTCTCATGCAAATTCGCCAATCACTTGGTGTTCGCTTCGGTGGTCGCGAGCGACCCGAAATGATCCACGGGCCAATAGGCAAAGACCGCGCGGCCGTAAATGTAGCGGGTCGCGACGGGACCGAAAACGCGAGAATCGTTCGAGCTAATGCGATGGTCACCCAAGACAAAAAAATTGTCCCTGGGCACGCGCACCGGTCCGAAATCACTAACGTCCGCATACTGTGCCGGAACATAAGGCTCGGGGATCGCTTTGCCATTGACGTAGAGAATGCCATGGTGGATCTCCACGGTCTCGCCCGGCAGGCCCACGACTCGCTTGATAAAAGATTTCGTGTGATCCAGCGGATACCAGAAGACGACCACGTCTCCGCGCTCAATCGGCTCGAAGCGGTAGACAAATTTGTTGATGAAGATGCGCTCCTGGTCAGAGAGTAACGGCGCCATGCTGGTGCCCTCGACCTTTACCGGCTGGTACAGGAAGACGATGATGACCAGCGCGAGGCCGATGGCGATCAGGAGGTCGCGCGACCAGACGCGGAATTCCTTACGGAGGGAATGCGTCGGCGACGCCTCTTGCGGAACGCGAGTTGCTGGCGTTGGTTCCGAAGCGACGAGGGAGGACGAAGCCGGTTGCTGGGGTTCCGGTGGCGTCGAGGTTCCGGGCTGTCTCACGTCCGAGTGATCCATTTTGGGGCTGCCTAGTATTTATAGCATGGGCGTCACGGCCCGCGCCAGATGCGATTGTACCGCAAGTGCAGAAATGTGAAGGCCGCGGCGAGGCCGTACTCTTCCTAAGATTCATAGGCGCTGGCCAGGCGTTGCTTGCATGGCTGAGGAACCGTCTGGGCAGCGGCCGGTGCTGAAGTTCGAGCACTCACGAAATTGCCGGCTACTCAGCGGACAGGGCGTAATTCAGGGACGCGAGCGCGGCAATGACGGCGGTTTCCGTACGCAGGATCAGGCCGCCAAGCGAGGCTTCTTGGAAACCGCTGCGTTGCGCGGCCTGGAACTCAGGGTCGGTCCAGCCACCTTCCGGGCCGATCGCCAGAGCCACGGTCGCAGCAGTCTGTCCTTTCAGAACCGCTCGCAAGGGTGGCGCGTCGGAGCGTTCGGAGAGCAGCAGGCGTAGGCCGTCTAAGTGAGAAGAAAAAACTTGTTCAAGTTTCGTCAATTGCATTAACGCCGGGATGCGCAAGCGGCGCGACTGCTGTGAAGCTTCGAGAAGAATCTTCTTCCAGCGTTGGGCCCGTTTGGGCGCTGCGACGAGCAAAGCTTTTTCGCTGCGGGCCGCGGCGAGCGGCACAATCGTGTAGACGCCAAGCTCAGTGGCTTTTTCGAGGGCCCATTCGAAAGCGTCGAATTTCACGATGGAAAGGAGAAGGGTGATGCGTATTCTGAACTCATGGGCCGGCAATTCCTCGGTCAGCGAAAATTCGACGCGTTCGCGTTTCACAGCTTCAATGCGGGCGAGGCAGAGGCGATGGCCGTCACTCAGTTCGTAAAGCTGGCCAGGCTGAGCCCGCAGCACGCGCACGAGATGATGCGCCGCTTCGCCTTCCATGACAGCGTGCCCGCCCACGAATTGGTCAACGAAGAACCGCCGCCGCACGCCGAGATTCTAACGCAGGAAGGCCGAGACTAGCCGAAGATGTCTTTGACCTTGTCGAAAATCGAAGAGTTGCGGTCGGCAGGCTTGTTCTCGACCTTCAGCGTCACGCCGAGCTGCTCGATTAGTTTGCGCTGATCGCGGGTCAGCTTGGTGGGGGTCAACACGCGGACGTGATAGTACAGGTCGCCCCGGCCTCCGCCGTGCGGGTCCGCGAGTCCTTTGCCTTTGATGCGAAACACGGCGCCGCTTTGCGTGCCTTCGGGAATCTTGAGCTTTTCTTCGCCGTTCAGACCGGGTACCTGGAGCTCCGTGCCGAGAGTAGCTTGGGCGATGCTGATCGGTATGGTGCAGTACAAATCCGCCCCGCGACGCTCGAAGAAAGGGTGCTCTTTGACTTCGAGCACAACATAGAGGTCGCCCGGAGTTCCACCATTCGGCCCGGGCTCGCCTTCCCCTGCGACGCGCATGCGAGTTCCTGTGTCCACGCCGGGCGGAATGCGCAACTCAATGGTTTTCTCGCGTTCGAGGCGGCCCTGACCGCGGCACTCCGGGCAACGTTCTTTTACGATTTGGCCGGCGCCCTGGCAGGCCGGGCACGTGCGGGTAATGGTGAAGAATCCCTGCTGATAAGCCAGCTGACCGCGGCCGCCGCAGGACTGGCAGGAAACCACACCGGTGCCCTTCTTCGCGCCGGTGCCCTTACAGGCTTCGCAGAATTCCTGACGCGGCAGCTTGATCTTGGTGGTTACGCCCGCAGAAGCTTCCTCAAAGCTTAGCGTCATGTCATAGCGAAGATCGGCGCCACGCTGGGCGCGGCTGCGCGTGCGGCGTGTGCCACCGCCAAATAAGTCCTCAAAGCCGAAGAAATCGCCGAAAATGTCGTGGAAGTCCTGAAAGACGGTGTGATCAAAACCCTGACCAGCGCCCACGCCGGAGAGACCGGCATGGCCATAGGTATCGTAAATCTGTCTCTTCTGCGGATCGCTGAGCACGCTGTAGGCTTCGGTGCATTCGCGAAATTTGGCTTCCGCTTCGGACTTATTCGCAGGGTTACGGTCCGGATGCCATTTCAGCGCGGACTTGCGGTAAGCGGACTTGATTTCCTCCACCGCCGCAGTGCGTGAAACGCTCAGCACTTCGTAATAGTCGCGTGGATTCCCCTTTGCCATGGAAATTCTCAATCTCCTTTAGTTGACTGCTTCCTTCGATGCGGGATTGGGATGGACCGCTACACGGACCATCGCGGGACGAAGCACGCGCCCATGAAAGACGTAGCCGGGCTGAAAAGTCTGAAGAATGATGCCGTCGGCATGCTCCATCGTTTCGGTGCGATCCATCGCCTGGTGAAGATGAGGATCGAATGGCTTGCCGACGGGGTCGATGCGCTCTACGCCCAGCTTGATTACATTGTCGAGGAGCTGCTTGTAGATGAGCGCAAAGCCCTTGTGATAAGTCTCGTATTCGGCTTCGCGGTGCGCGGCAAGAGCATGCTCGAAACCGTCGATGACCGGGATGAGGCCTTCGATCACGCGCGCGGTGGTTCGCTTGGAATCTTCGAAGCGCTCCTTTTCGATGCGCTTGCGGTAATTCTCAAAATCCGCTTGCCGGCGCTGGAGCGTTTGGCGCAACTCCTCGAGGTCCGCCGTCAGCTTGGCCATCTCCGTGTCGGCTTTCTCGCTATCGGCAGTGACGGCCTTGGCCTCCGCGCCCGCTTCCCCATCCGAGGCATCCACATCTCTGTTGATGTTGATATTGCGATTGACGTTCTTCTCGGTCACTTGCGTACTTCTCCTGTGTCCATGGATTTTTTAAATCTTGCTCAGCGCTTCACTGAAAAGCTGCGCCACGTAGGCCACCGCGGTCATGGCGCGCTCATAAGGCATGCGCGTCGACCCGAGCACGCCCAGCGAGCCCTGCACGAGATCTTTTCGCGTGTAGGCCGCGCTGATGAGAGCAAGGTTTTCTCCCGCCGCGGAAATCTCCTTAACGCCGATCTGCACATGAACAGGTTCGGGCGCCTCGATGCAAGCGTTTAGCACCGACACAAGCCGGTGTTTCTCTTCGATGGCGGCCAGCAGTTCGCGCAACTGCGCTTGGTTCGTGAACTCAGGCGTGCCCACGATTTGGGCCGTCCCTTCGACATGGACCTGCATGGCCGACTCGTCCCCGAGCACAGCTGGATCGCAAAGAGAAAGCGCGCTCCGGACAATCCCCTCGTAGCGCTCCCGTTCCGTCGCCAGTTTTTGCAACAAATCACTGCGAATGGATTCCAGCGTCCACCCGGAATAATGCCGGTTCAAGAAGTCTGCCGTGGCGTCCAATTCTGCCTGGCTAAAGAGGCGGCCCGGGCGCAAAATCTTGTCCCGCGTATTGCCTCCCGGCGAAATCAACACGACCACGACGCGCCCATCGGGCAGCAACCACATGCGCGCATGCTCCAGTACCGTCTTCGCCAGCGGCGGGGAGACGATAATCCCCAGCCCATTGGACACTTCGGCTAGAACGTGGCCGGCGCGCTCGGTAATCTCCGCTGCGCTGCTCGCGCCGCCCATCTCGCGCTGAATCCATTCGCGGTCCACGGTCGTGAGCGTCGCCTGCGAGGCAATCTCCTGCGCAAAGAAACGGTACGCCGCGGCTGTGGGCACGCGCCCCGCCGAAGTATGCGGCTGGTAGAGGAAGCCAGCATCTTCCAGGTCGGCCATGACATTGCGAATGGTCGCAGTGCTGAGCACTTCCTCGAAGCCCTTGGAGATGGCGCGCGAAGATACCGGCTCGCCTGTTTCAATGTACGCACGGACGATGTCCGCCAGGATCTGGCAGTTGCGCCGTTCTTGTAGTGCGGGATGCCTCATAGCAGCACTCTACTCCAAGTGCTAAAGAGCGCTACCTCTATTGTAGAAAGCGTGTCAACCGCGGTCAACGAGCCGTAGCACGCTAGTTCCCTATCTTGCCCGTTTTACGCCTTCCCGGATCCACCATCGTGAAACGCTGACACTAGGGTATTTTCCTGAGTCAGCAATCCGGTCAAAACCGGATTGGCGAACTGTTTCAGATCCATTACCAAATTAGCCTGCCAGCATTTCCTAAGCATTCCAAGGGTGTGAGCCAGGTACGCAGCCAAAAATTCCAGCGGAGGTTCGCTCATGAAAGGCATCCGGTTTGGTTTCTGGATCAGTCTTGCCGTTCTTTTTGCCGCTTCAAGCGCCATAGTGCTGTTCACTCACCCGCGCATTGCACGGGCGCAAGTGGGGACGCCTCCCAGCAGCACGATCAGCAGTACCTCGGGCCCATTGGCTTGGGACTTCGGTCCTGTCGGAGCCGGCACAGTGGTCAACGTGGGGATACAGGACATCTGCCCGCCGGGCCTTTGCGATGACCACGACCTGACCGTGGTGCTTCCGGCTCCTGCAGTCACGTTCTATCAAACGATGACGGCCAGGCTCACCTTCAAATATACGTGGACAAGCACGCTCCCCTCGGATCTGGATATCTTCGCCATTAGCCCCAACGGAGCTGACCACGGTCCCGGCTCACCCGACGACACGTCGACCGGACCCGGGGAGGAGGATCTCACGGTCACGGATCCCATTGACGGTTTCTGGCACATTCGCTCCGTAGCCTCGCTGACCCCGGTGCCGACTGCTGCTCACGTCGTCGTTACCCTGGCGATTGCGCCCAGGCCAACCGCCCCCATACCTCCTCCGCCGGCTCCCGGAGCACCCACTTTCATCAATTATCCTGCTCCCAATGACTGCACCGGGACGCAACAACCTCCGAGTTGCATCCAACCGGCGCTGGGATCGACGACCGCGAGCACGCACGGCGCTGGGGAGCCTTCCATAGGAGTGGATTGGGCCACGCGCAAGGTCTTTTTCCAAGCTGGAAATCACACGCTGCGCGTGACTTTCAACGACAGCATCAATCCGGCCTCAGCGTTCTGGGAGGATAAGCGCTCACCCTTCGCTCGCTTGAGCCTTGACCCCATCGGGTTTGTCGACGATGGGCATTTCGGCGGCCCCAATCGCGTATTCACGGCACAGCTTAACCTTGTCACCAGCGAAACATCCTTCACGGACGATGACGCCAACACTTGGTTCCCCACGCAAGGCTCAGGACAGCCTGCGGGCGTGGACCATCAAACGGTGGGCGCTGGTCCTTACGCTTTCCCTGCACCCCTCACTCCCACAGGGTATCCGCACGGCGTTTATTACTGTTCTCAGGATATTGTGACCGCGTTCTGCTCCCGCAGCGATGATGGCGGTGTCACCTTCGGCGCAGGCATTCCCATCTACACGTTTACGACGGTCAATGGCGTCGATCTTCCGATTGCGCCCGGCACTTGCGGTGGTTTGCACGGCCACGTCCGCGTTTCCCCTGACGGCACCGTATACGTTCCCAATGAAAAGTGCTTTGACGCCAACAGGGTCAGCCGCCCCGGTGTGGCAGTTTCCACGGACAACGGTCTGAGCTGGGCAGTGCGCACTGTGCCGGACGGCAAGAGCATCAGCCCGGGCTCGGATCCCTCGGTTGCGGCCGGCGCGAACAACACCATCTATTTCGGATATGTGAATTCCGACGGCCACGCGAAAATCGCGGTTTCGCACGACCGCGGGCTGACCTGGTCGAAGTCCCAGGACGCCGGGACTCCGTTTGGAATCCAGAACGCGGAGTTTGCCGAAGTGATCGCCGGCGACGATAATCGCGCAGCTTTTGCCTTCCTCGGCACGCAGACCTCGGGAGATACGCAGTCGTCCGACTTTCAGGGAGTCTGGCACCTCTACGTGGCCTTCACCTACAATTCTGGCCACACTTGGACGACCGTGGACGCCACTCCCACCGACCCCGTGCAGCGCGGTTGCATCTGGAATCAGGGCGGCAGCAATCCGTGCCGCAATTTGCTCGATTTCAACGACATCACCGTGGATAGATTCGGGCGCGTGCTCGTAGGCTACGCCGACGGATGTACCGGCAGTTGCGTCACCGACTCGACGCAGAATGCCTCCACGGGCCCTGCGAGCGCTCAGGATGCATTGGCGACGATTGCCCGCCAAGTTGGAGGCCGTGGGCTCTTTAAGGCATTCGACGGGACGCAGCTCGGAACTGGCAGCGGCGACATCGAAGGTCACGGCAAGCTGTGCTTTGGAGATCCCGCCAGCGGCATTCAAGGTGATCCGGGCTGCAAGGCCGCAAATTAGGAGTTGTCCCAAGCAGCCCGTGGGCTTGGCAGAGTTGCTCCAAGCCAGAGTTCAGGCGTTATCGATTTGGGCGCGCTGGAGTTTGTCGGAGTAGTCGATGTAAATGGTTTTCCACTCCGTGAAGAAATCGATGGCGGCAATGGCCGCTTCGCGGTGGCCGTTGCCCGTCTGCTTGGTGCCGCCAAACGGCAGATGGGTTTCCGCACCGATCGTCGGAGCGTTGACGTAAACGATTCCCGTGTAAAGGTCGCGCGTCGCCTGGAAGGCGCGGTTGACGTTTCGCGTGTAGATGGAAGCCGACAGTCCGTAGGGCACACCGTTGGCCACGTCAAGGCCTTGCTCCAAGCTGTCGATGGGAATCACAGTCACCACCGGCCCGAAGATTTCTTCCTGCGCGATGCGCATATTGGGGGTGCAATCGCCAAAGACCGTCGGCGCGTAGAACCAGCCCTTGGCGTACGGGCCGCTCTCAAGCCGGTTCCCTCCTGTGAGCAGCTTGGCGCCCTCGTTCTTACCGATTTCGACGTAGCTCATCACGGTGTTCAATTGCTGTTCATTGATGCACGGCCCCATTTCGGTGGATGGGTCCAAACCGTCTCCAACTTTCAGGGACTTGGCACGATCCACGAAGCGTGAGACAAACTCCTTGTAAACGCTCTTGTGAACGGCAACGCGGCTCGCGGCGGTACATCGTTGGCCAGTAGTCCCAAACCCGCCCCAAATGGCGCCGTCAATTGCGAGATCGAGATTCGCATCCTCCATTACGATGATGATGTTCTTGCCGCCCATTTCCAGGCTGCAGTGCTTGAAATCCGGCGCGCAAGCCATCGCGATGATCCGGCCAACGGCCGTGGAACCGGTGAAGCTGATCACCGGCACGTCCTTGTGTTTGGAAACAGGAGCACCTGCGCCCGGACCGTCGCCGCTCAGCAGATTGACGACGCCGCGCGGTATGCCTGCTTCGGTTAAGACTTGCACGAGATGATAGGCGGAAAGCGGCGTATCCTCCGCAGGCTTGAGCACGATGGTATTGCCGCTTATGAGCGCGGGCATCATTTTCCAGGACGGAATCGCCATGGGGAAATTCCATGGCGTAATCATCCCGCAGACGCCGATCGATTGGCGCACGCTCATGGCAAACTTGTTGGGAAGTTCTGAGGGCGTAGTCTGACCAAACAGCCGGCGGCCTTCGCCCGCCATGTAATACGTCATGTCAATGGCTTCCTGCACATCGCCACGGGCCTCCGCGAGAACCTTGCCCATTTCGCGGGTCATGTCCTTGGCAAATTGTTCCTTGCGCTGGACCAGTAATTCGGCAGTGCGGAACAGAATTTCCGCACGCTTTGGCGCGGGCACGAGCCGCCATTTTTTGTAGGCTTCCTTCGCGGCGTCCACCGCGGCATCGACGTCCTCTTCCGTCGAGGACACAAACATGCCGACCAGTTCGTCGGTGTTTGCAGGGTTGCGGTTTTCATAGGCTTTGCCGCTGCGCGACTCCACCCATTCGCCGTTGATAAAATTCTTGAACACCCGGGGCGCAACTGCCGTGGCCATACTTCCTCCCTAATCAAAAAACCTGCCGCCATGTTTGCATCTGAGCCACTGCGGATTAAGATGCGAGCCACTTCCAAGTGGAAACAAAATTCTACCGTCGCTTTCAGGGACCGTCAAACGAGGTCATCCTTGGGCAGTGGGTCAGTTTCCGGTAACCGCGTTTACCAGGACTTTAGCCCAACTTTTCTTTGTTTTGATACGATGGCTCCCGAGGGACTCATGACCAGCAACCGTCAACGGCAAATCTTGGGCCTGATAGTGATGGCGGTCGTCGGTGTCGGCTTTGGAATCTGGCTCCTCCGAACAGGCTTCCTTGCGCTTGGTTGTCTCTGGGTTGGTGTTTTTCTGTGGCGTGGACAGCAATTCGTGGTTTGGTTCCTCGCTCCGGTCAAGGCTCCGTCAGGTGTCACGCCGCCCTTCACTTCAACATGGAAACGCCTCCTGCTGTCAATCGTATGCCTCCTAGGTGCCGCAGTCTGCGCAGTAGGAATCTATCTATGGCGCTTGTGGCCAGAGCAGTGGCAAGCCGGTCTTGTTTTTGTTCTCTTCGGCTTACTCGTATTGGCTCCAGTAACGATTAAGGAAATTCAATCCCGCCGAAGGTCGCTGGCGCAATCCTCAACTCCCGATTAGTCGGCTAATCGGAAACTGACCCACTACCCATCCTTGCATATTGCCGGGGTTTTTCAGGTTCAGCGACCGGCTCGGAAGCGGCCCGTTAGACAAGGGCAATGCAACCTCCTGGCAATCGCGGCGATCCTTGAATCCTATTCCTGATAGAATTCATCCAGTGAGTGAAATGAAACGCCCTACCTTTAAAGGTTGACTTGCCTGCTTCCTCGTAGAGGGGTCCCTCTACCTGATCGCGCTTGCGGCGCAGGCCCTGGCTCGTCTCTTCAAGGCCGCGTCTTAGCGCTTTAGCTCATTTTTCTTGTCAGCGACAAGAGCGCCGCCTTTTATCAGAGCCAAGCCTTCCGCAGGCGGGCTAAAGTGCGTTTCTTCAGCACCTTACAGGTAATGCACTTTTTACTTGACACGGCGATTACTAGTCTGGTAGACTTATGACCGTAGAGAAGTGTGCCCCAACGCCAGTCGGGGCTTTTTCTTTTTTGGACTGCGGCAGCCTTGCTGCCGCATTTCTTTTGTAGTGGCGAGGCTTGCCTCGCGCTCCGGCTCTGGTACCCCCGTGTCGTACGTCGGCATCCCCCCCAGCGTCTCTGTTTTTCTCATTTCGTAGCGCCGGCATCCTGCCGGCGTTTTTGTTTTTTCTGTGACCTCTGTGCTCTTCCCTTTGTGGTCTCCGTGTTAAGTCCTTGTCTTTTCTCTTGCTGTGAAGTGTCAACTGTCGACTCTCAACTTCTTCTTTCAGGATTCAAACTATGAAAAACAGAAAACTCGACGCCGAACAGGTCTGGAAAGATTTTGAAGACCTGCTCGCGCCGCAGCTCAGCTTTTCGCTGACCGACCGCGTCGTCTATTCCCATCTTCTTCGGCATAGCCGCCTCGAAGGCAAGCTCCACTTTCGCTTCTCGATTCCCTGGCTTTCCCGCGGTATTCGCCTCTCTCCCAGAGCCGCCCGCGAGGCCGTTCGCCGCATGATTGCTCGAGGCGTGTTGCGCTTAGTCGAACGCAACTGCCAGGCGCACCACGTCGTGCGCGTGCTGCTCCCCGGAGAGGTTCCCGCTTTGCGCCCCGCGAAAACCGCGGCCCCGGACCCGGCCCGAACGGCGTGTGACTTCAGCTTCGGGGAGACGGATTTCTGGCGAGCCCATTCTCTGCGCCGAGCCATCCACGCCCGCGAGCGCGGCCGCTGCTTTTATTGTCTGCGCAAGCTCATCCGCCGCAGACGCTGCCTCGATCATGTCGTGCCACGCGCGCAATCCGGCCGCAATTCCTACCGTAACCTTGTTTCTTGCTGTCTGGATTGCAATTCCAACAAGGCGGAGCGCTCCGCCGTGGAGCATGTACGCTGGCTCTACCGCGACCGCCGCTTGAGCTTTGACGAGCTGACCGGCCGCCTCCGCGCCCTCGATGCCCTCGCCGCCGGCAAACTCATTCCGCCACTTCCTGGCCAGGGAGATAACGGAAGTGACGGAAGTAAAGGAAAGGTGGTGCGGAAGTAAGGAAAGGCGGCAAGGAGTTTTGTTTTGGTTACAGTGGTCCGACCTCGACGATTTGACCGCGTGAAACAGAAAGGAGAGCTTGTGCAAAGGCGGGCATTAGCGGCAGTAAGTCCTTCATGCGATTGGATTTTGCGCAGAGGACCACAACAGCCACCTTTCGTCCCGTCACATTCTGTTGGTATTTCATTCTTCGGTCGCTGGTGAGCAAAACATCCCACACATCTTCTGCAAGCGTAAGCAGCTCGCCGTTCTTCTTGGAGCCGTATCCTGCTCTCCGCACTGTTTCGCACTCATGGCCCATCGCGGTGAGCGTTCCTCGCAGCGCCGCTGGGAGGCACTCATCGATGAGGATTTTCATTTCTCAAAGCGAGCCAACATAAGCGCTTTTGCTTCTTCCAGCGCGGCAATGGCTTGTTCCCGGCTGACCCCGGGATATTGCTCCAGGAATTCATCGAGCGTATCCCCGGCTTCCAGGTAGTCGAGGAGCGTTTGGAAAGGCACGCGCGTGCCCCGGAAGACAGGTTCACCGCTGAGGATCTCCGGGTCCTGGATAATTACGCTCTGCGAGTTTGCGGCCATGGCGGACCTCCTTTCCGTGTTTTGATTATCTCATCCCTCAGAAACAACCGCCGCAAAAAGTGTCAAACCGGCCAATCTAACAACGACTCTAAACCCTCGCACGCAAGACCGGCATGTGCGCCACCCAAATTCTTCGCAATCTGTCGTTTGTGCCACCCGCCAAGGAGATTCGCACGGTAACGGTCGTGTCTGGCAAGTGGATTTTCATCGAAAGTAGCAAGAAGTAAGCGGACAGGCCAGGAGCGCAGCACTGGGCCGGACCCTCGGGTCCGGCCTTTTTTGTTTCCCGCGGTGGCTTGCTCACGCATCATGCAGGGCGTATGATTATCAGCATGAAGGTTCGCAGCCATCCTAAAATCCTTGCCTGGCCTCCCTCCCCGGGAGGGACAAACGTAACCGCGGAGTACCCTCAAGCGGAATCGCAGCCGATTGTCCGGGAGGTTCACATCAGTTCGGTGAGGGACAAGTCTGTACCGTTAAGCGGTGAGTTTAAGGCGAATCTTTTTACTTACGATGTTCTTACCAAAGACCAAGCTTTTGCAAAGAGGTTAGCCGTAGAGTTTTCTAAGCACATCGGCGAGACGCTACAACAGTTTGGCAATCTCGATATCGATTTCTAGACTCTTCACACTCAATCCTTCGATATCCAGCGGATAAAGGCAGGACGACTTGCGACGTGAGCGAAGAGACGCCGGAGAGGAGTCGCGACTATGGACATATCCCACCAGCCGTGGTCTCGAAGCGCATCCGCGACTTGGCGGAGTCCTTCGGCCCGAAATTTCTGCGCATCAAACTCTTCTATCTTCGGCGGCTCAGGGGCCAAAAACTTTGGCTCCACAAGCTTAGGTTCGGGATACGCAGGCGGATCGGGTGCAGGCTCGCCTGCTTGAAGGGCAGCCATCAATCGGATGTCGTACGTTACGAGGTTTGCCTCCGCTGTGATATGGCTCTTCAGGAATTCACTTTGTTGCTTTAATTCACTGGTCAGATATTCTGCCTGCTGCCGAACCTCTAGATTCAAGTCTTCGACCTTGTCTGCATATTCTTCAATAAGCCGCGTAATCTTTTCAAGGCGCCCATTCACTCCATCCATTGCGTCTTGCAAAGCTGAGCTGAACACCACGAGCATGAAGAACACATACTCCCAATCCGCGGGCTGGTGACTCACAAACCAGCTAATCACCAAGAATCCCACGGTAACAACTATTGCGATTGCTGACCTTCCGTGATGCCTCATGTGGAGGAACCTCCTTTGCATAGCGCGTGATTCTAACCAATAAGGCGGGCTAATGCGGCTGGACTTTCGTTTTGTCCACCACCACAGCCGGGTGCCCCACCCTTTCGCGTTTGCTTTTTTGAAAGGGTGGGCATTCTGCGTTTCGGTTTTCGGTACCTGACCTGACGAATGGGCTCTTGGTATAGAATGATCGAAAGGAGAATCCTTCCGTGGCGGCGCTCGATTGGTCACAATGCCCTGCGGTGGAAAGCATCCCCGGCAAGGTAAGCGGCGCGTGGGTGCTCAAGGGCACGCGCATGCCCGTCTCCGTCATCTTTGAAAATCTGAAAGCGGGCGCCAACATTGACGAGATTATGGAATGCTTCGAAGGTCTGGACCGTGAACAAGTCGAAGCCGTCATCGAATTTGCCGCCCGCAGCCTCGAAGCTCCCGTTCCCCGTTAGATGCTGCGCGCCAAGACTGGAGAAGTAAGTGAGCGAGATCAATGCTGCCGACCTTCCGCGCCTCAGTTGGATGCGTGTGATCGCTGGCGGAGCGCTTTGGGCGGTGGTTTACAACCTTGTCTGGGGCGTGGCTTGGTTCGTTTTCATGCGCAGGGAATGGCGCGATGCATTTGCCGCCATCAACCGTCCGTTGCTTTTTACTGCGGACATCTGGATTTTCTGGATGGCGCTGACCTTGCCCATCGGTGTGGCCATCGTGGCGTACGCTGCGAACCCTGCGCGCTCCGTCTCTGCCCCCCAAGCTACCGTCTACGCCGGGATGACATTGTGGCTGGTCATGACAGTGGGAATGGCAACCTGGTCCTGGCAGAGTTCGCTCCCGATTCGCATAATCGCGCTGGACTCTATTGTGAACCTCGTCGCCATGATGGTCCCGGCGTTGTTCGCCCGGCTAAGTCCTGGTTGGTCAGATAACCGGACAAGTTCCGGGGGTCATTGACAGTCAACTCTTCACCTGCAAGGATGAAGCGCCTCAAGGGGATCTTTATGAATGCCGAGTTGAAGCGGCGCGTTGTCCATGCCTTGGGGAAGTACGTCCTCAACGTTCCTGACAAGTTGCTGTTTGCCGCCGGCCTGGCAATGCCGGGCCGCGCTCTCCTTGAGACTATAGGTCGCAAGACGGGCAGGCCGCGACGCACACCGGTGGGCGACGGGCTTGTAGACAACCAGTTCTGGATCGTCGCTGAACACGGGATGCAAGCTGACTATGTTCGCAATCTCGCGAAGAACCCAAGAGTCCGATTGAAGCTGCGCCACGGAATCCTGGCCCGCTGGCACAGCGGTACGGCGAACGTGCTCCCCCACGATGATCCTCGCGAGCGGCAGCGCTGGCTTGCCCAAAAGTTGCCTGCAAGCCGGACGAACGCGGCCATCGTCCGGCTGCTGGGTACGGAGCTGCTGACCGTACGGATTGACCTGGACGCATAGCGGACTCACGTAGCTAGTGCCGGTCGACAGCACCGTCGTGGAACCAGCCGATGGTTTCACACAGTTGGGACTTTTCCGATTACCGCGTTAATCAGGTACTGACAGCTGGAATCGCGTGGGGTATATGATTCTAGTCATGTTCTGCCCCGAATGCCGAGCCGAATACCGTCCTGGATTTACCCGCTGCTCTGACTGCGACGTAGATTTGGTTCACGAAATTCCTGAGCAGGATACCCGTGTGCGGAAGCGTGACTCGGCGACGATGTTTCCAACATTCAGAAACATGTACAGGGAAGGCGGCAGAACGGTTCAGTGGTGGACCTCGTACAGACACCAGACTGGCGGTTGGCCGTGGTTTTCAATCGTCATCCATTTCATGAATTGGGTTGTAATTCTGATTGGGGGAGGATTTCTCATCTGGTGGACCGTCGAACACCATTTGTCGCGTTGGCAATTCTTTGGAATTCTTCTGCTCGTGTCGCTTCCGTACACCATTCTCGAGAACTGGGCAAAGAGGAAAGTGAAACTGGGTTATCTGCGAAACAGCAAAAAGCGTCTGGCAGAATCGCCACGATGAACAGGGTGCTATCCCTGCTTGCTGATACTGGTACCCACTTTTCCGATAAGCGCGTTAATGCGCGGGTTTCAATTTGTCTGCGCTTTCTTGCCTACAGCTTCCGCATAATCCGGGTTAGTGGGTTCCAGCTCATATGCCCGCTGGTACGCCGACGTAGCCGCCTGCTGATCGTTCACACGCTGATATGCGATGCCAAGATCGAACCAAAAAGCAGCAACCTTCGGCTTGTACTTTACGGCGTCACGAAACCACCGGACCGCTTCTTGATTCTTGTTCACAATTAGGGCGTCATATCCCCATTTCCCCTCTTCATATCCTCCTTGGCTCGAAAAGTTAACCAGCGGCCGCGCAAAAGTCGCTCCGCAGAGTCCGAACAAAATCAGTGTGGCGATACCGGCGCCTACCAGCACTCGCCGTTTCGGAATGACGATGGCATACCCCAGCAGGACACCAAGCAGAGCGCCGGAAGCGTGGGCGACGTTTGCAACGCTAAACACGTGCGTGAGAGTCGTGAAAATACAAACCAAAAACCAACCAACGAACAGGCTCACCGTCCTCCCGTCCAGAGAGTCTTTGAATCGCTCGTCGTGGTGAGAAAGGACGTACAGCAGTCCGAAGAGACCATATCCGACCCCAGACAATCCGACCCCTCCCGCCGCAAGAGCAAAATCCAACGCACTCGAACCCACTGCGAAGAAGAAGATCAACAACGTCGTCCGCAGATGGCCATAGACACGTTCGACGGTTGTTCCGAGTACCCAGAGCCAGTACAGATTAAAGGCCAAGTGAATGATGTCCAAATGCGGCAGAACGCTGGTCACTAAGCGCCATAGTTGCCCACGACGAATCTCGGCATTCTCAAATAGGGGTGAAACATCCCTGCCCGTCCACCAAGCCACCGTCACGACAACTGCAAGGACGGCGATGGCTGAGATCGCAGGATATTGGGGGATTTCCTTCCACTTGGGGACTCTCGGCATTTCCGGTCCGTCTCTCCAAGAAATACTAAGGCAAGCGGGGCGCTGTCGGCTAAATCAGTTCTACAGGTGCGACGACTAAGTAACAAAATGCTGCAAGGTTGCGGAGGAACAGGTGAATTTTCTCGTTAGGTCCTGATTAGTCGCCATACCGGAAAAGTTGGTACTAGGCCCTATATGCCTCTTGACTAACGGCCCTGTGCTCTAGTCTTGTCCACCACCACGGCGCCGGCTTTCATGACCCAGCGCACATTGTTGATGGCTACGTTGATATCCGCCAGCGGGTCGCCTTCGACGGCGACTAAGTCGGCAAAATAGCCCGGCGCGACTGCGCCGAGCTCTTTTTCTTTGCCCAATAATTCCGCGGCATTGGTGGTGGCGGTGCGCAAGGCCTGCTCTGGGGTCATCCCCGCTTTGACGAACCAACCGAGCTCGCGCGTGTTCTGGCCGAACATGGTGTAAATCGCGTCCGAGCCCATGGCGAATTTCACGCCCGCCTTGTGCGCCTTGCGCGCCGTCTCCAGATTGCGCTCAATGAACGCCTTGGTCTTCTCCTGAAAACCGTTCGCATAGCCAATCTTCTGCCAGTTATCCAGGTAATAGCGGTTGTGATCGATCGTGGGGACGTAAAACGTGCCGCGCTTCGCCATCTCCGCAATCGTGGCGTCGTCCATGTCCGTGGCATGCTCCAACGAATCCGTTCCTGCGCGCACCGCGTCCCGCGCGCCGTCCGGGCCATAGGAATGAATCGCAACCTTCTTCCCGAACTGGTGCGCGATATCGACTGCCGCCTTAATCTCCTCGTAGTTGTAGGTTTGGAAGCCGGTGACATCGTCGTCCGTTCCCGTCGAAGCAAACATTTTGATCACGTCCGCGCCAGCGGCAATTTCCTGGCGTACCGTCTTCAAGACTTCAGGCACTCCATCAGCGACTCCGCCCGCGAGAGGCGTGCCACCCGGCTTGAAGGCGGTTGCGGTAATGTTCAGTCCGTACGTGGCCACGAACATCCGCGGGCCAATCATTTCGCCGTGATTGATCAAATCGCGCATGGCGATATCCATGTACTGGTCCGCGCCTAAATCCCGGACGGTCGTGACGCCGGCTTCGAGCGTGCGCAGGGCCCCCTTGCGAGCCATAAAAACGGCATAGCCTGGGTTCACGTTGACGGTTTGCTTCAGCATGGGAACGCCCAGCGTTTCGTCCGTGTAGATGGTCATGTGCGTGTGAACGTCGATGAGTCCTGGCAGCCCGGTGTATTTGGAGAGATCGATGGTCTCCGCCCCGGCAGGAATGGCAGCCGCGTCGGTCGTTACATTCTTGATTCGGTCACCGTCGATGAGCACGATGGCGTTCGTCCACACCTTGCCCTTGGCATCCCAGAGCTTCCCAAACCGCACGGCCTTGACCGCCTTTGCTTTCGATTTGTCTTGTGCGGAAACCGCCACGACGAATATCGAAACTAGAGCTATGGCAGGGACCAATCGGATCCATTTCATGGCGCACACCCCTTTGCTCGCGCGCACTTCTCAAATGCGGCGTTCGTTTTCTAATTTACTTGCGGGAGGATTGCAATTGCAAAGAACCGGTCATTAATTCTGATGGTGGGCGGATTGCGCCGAAGGTGGCGTCAATTTG
>Ga0209802_1001053_pt1 | contig 20983 bp, 22 predicted proteins | sample GraSoiAngelo_129_FD_185886 | JGI IMG/M metagenome (GOLD analysis project Ga0209802, IMG submission 185886) | Grasslands soil microbial communities from the Angelo Coastal Reserve, California, USA - 14_0927_12_40cm (SPAdes) (version 2) | ecosystem: Environmental > Terrestrial > Soil > Grasslands ... | reverse complement strand
CTTCAGCCGTGATGAAGTCGTTGAGCAGCCGACACCCGGCGAAGAGCGTCGCCTCCTCGTTCCGAATCCAGCGGCTGATGACACCCAGGTAGGCGAGCGTGTCCGCGACCGCCTTCATGTCTCGTATACCGGTGTCGGACCGGGCCAGGGTGGGATTCACCGGTTTGCCGCGCTCGATCAGGTAACACAGCAAGCGCCGCTCGGGGCCTTCGCCGCTCTCGGCCGCCAGGCGCTGAACAAAGGGTTCCCACTGACACCGCCCCGTCGCAACGGCATGCTCCAGGGTTCGGTGGTTCCCGTCTCCTCCCCAGTCCATGTAATGGAGAAGCAACTTGGTCAGGTAGGGATGGTTCCCGGTCCATGCGGCCAAGGCAGCACTCGTGTCCCGGCCGATCAGCCGTCGCGTCTCCCCATCGAGAAGGACCGACAGCGGGAACACTCGGAAGGACACGCCGGCCAATATTCCGGAGCGGCCGAGCATGGTTCGCAATCGGCGCCCGCCGTTCACGACGATGCTGGCCGGTTTGGCCGCCGACACCCGCGCGAACAGCGACTCGATCGCCGAGTCGGCGATGCCATCCGGATTATCCAGGACGACGATCGAGCCGGGCACCACGTCGATCCGGGGAGAAGGGTCGGCGCCAACATCTATCTCGAGCACCGTGTAGTCCGTCAGCCCCTGCAACGCAGTTCGAACCAGCGAGGTCTTGCCCAGTTTCGGCCCTCCGATCACCGCCAGGGACTCGCCTCGCGCGATGCGCCGACGCAAGTTCCTGACGAGCCCTTGGCGACCGATGAACGCGTCTCCAGTGGCGGGACAGGGAGTGAACGGTGGGATGACCATAACCCACTCTACCACAGTGAGATCAGACGAAGTTCAAGACTGTCACCCGTGTCAACGTCATGCCACCGGAGGAAGTTCTCTGCCAACTCAGACGATGATGACACAGACTGTCATGGACAAGAGTGGGACATTCGACTTTGCTGTTGACCGCCCCAGCCTCCTTTGGTAGCCTGCGCACATGCTTCGCACCGCCACTCCAAAAACTCTACTCTGCAAGGATTGAAGCGAGATTCGGTCAATATTTATGTTGCGGATGTTGATTGAGAAATCCAAGGCGCTCCTACCCGAGGCAAGTGCATTCTTTGAGCTCCTCGGTTTTGCAATACTGGCATCTGGTATTTTTTCCGGCTTAGCACTTATTACCTACGACCCTACAGACTCGATCAAGCTCTTTGCTACAGATGAACCCTATCAAAATATGATCGGACCCGCGGGCGCGGTGCTGGCTGATTTTTTGCTTAGCACATTCGGCCTTGTTAGCTTCCTTATCGCATCGATACTTTTCTTCTGGGGTGGAATGATGGCGCTCGGCTTTCTCCGCTGGCCCAAGACCAAACGTTTTGTCGGCTTTGCCCTTATCGTAGTGGTTGCTTGCGGACTCATTCATATTGACGAGCCAAATCCGACAGGCACGCACCTATCCAACGGTTTTGGCGGCACGATCGGCACAACGCTTGGTAACACACTCCTCAACAGTGTCGGCTACGGTGGCGCCGTCATCGGTTTAATTTTTGCAGCCGTGGCTGGCCTGGTGGTTACGGGTAACTTGACGGTTTCCAATACCGCAAGGTTTTTTGAATACCTGTTCTTTCTGCTGCAACGTCTCATCAGTGAACCTATAGGCAAAAGACGGAGGAAGCCGCTCTCCTCGCTTAGCACACCTCAGACTAATGGGGAGGATGGACAGCGTGCTGCACAATCGATAACTGGAGATCAGGATGAAGAGAGTGAGATAGGAATCGAGGTTGACCTCACCTCCGCAGTCCCCAAAAATGCCAAGCCTGATGTCGACATTTTTCAAACGAGCAAGGCTAACTCCTCAGACAAAACTGACTTCCGCGCCCTGGTTAAGAAGCTCGAATCTCAACTCCATGAATTCAAGATTGAAGGCAAGATCACCAACATAACGGTGGGCCCGGTAGTCACAACGCTGGAATACGAACCAGCCTCAGGAACGAAAGCTGCAAAAATTGTGAGCATTGCGAACGACATTGCCCGCATATTGCGGGCGCAAAGTGTGCGGGTTATTCCGGCGTTGCCCGGTAAGAACACCGTCGGCATTGAAATCCCTAGTGAGCAACGTAGAGTCATTCGTTTGGGTGATGTGCTCAAGAGCCCCAAGTACCGTTCATCAGAAATGATCCTACCGGTGGCTCTTGGAGTCGACACCCTGGGCGAGCCTGTGGTTGAAGATCTGGTACAAATGCCGCACCTCTTGATTGCCGGCACCACTGGGTCCGGCAAAAGCGTTTTTATAAATAATCTTATCGCCGGGCTCGTCTGCAAGAATACCGCCAAGGAGATGCGCTTCGTTTTTATCGACCCCAAGATGGTCGAATTGGCGGCGTACAAGAAATTGCCCCACCTTGCCTGCCCAGTGATCAGCGATATTAAAACCGATGCCTCCACCCTGCTCAACCGCATGGTGGAGGAGATGGAAATGCGCTACGAATCCATGCTCGCCCTCGAGACGCGAAATATTCAAGAGTTTAATGAGACTATCCGCAAACACCGCCGCAGTGAATTTGTAAAATTCAACGGTAAATGGCAAGTTTTACCCTATGTTGTTTTTCTCATTGATGAGTTTGCCGACATGGTCTTTATGCTCGGCAAGGAGGCCGAGGAATTAATCACTCGCCTGGCCCAGAAAGCCCGGGCCGCCGGGATTCACCTGGTCATCGCCACTCAACGCCCTTCCGTGGACGTGGTCACTGGCTTAATTAAGGCGAACTTCCCTACCCGCATCGCCTTCCGCGTCCAGAGTGGGAGCGACTCACGAGTTATTCTCGATCAGAGCGGCGCCGAAACCTTGCTCGGCAAAGGGGATCTGCTCTACCAATCGGCTGGCACTCTTCAACGATTGCACGCGGCATTGATAGAAGACAGCGAAGTCAAAAAATTAGTCAAAGCCTGCGCCTAAGACCATATCCCCTCCACAATCTCGCTGATCCAGCTACGCGGCGCGACTTCCGTTTATTGACACTGCGAACAGGCGTGTGCTATCCAACAGTCATCGTGTTATAGTGATGGAGTTCTCACGATGGAAACAACGCCACTCTACGTTCTGAGGCGGCCAGACGGCACATTTAAATATTACGTGGATCCCGACTACGCTAAAGACCAAGGGGTAAATCCCGACAAACTGATCTGCGTGGATATTCCGAGCTCTATCTACGCGACCGGTACCGTGGACGACTTATCCACCTTCATCGCCAAGGAAATCGAAAAGCTGGGCCAACCATGACTACCACCGCTCCACCCCAGACGGCGCTCACGCGGGCCCAGGTCGAGACGGCCATCGCGGCGCTGCAGCCGGTCCAACGGGTCATGGTCCGCCTCCTCCTGCTGCCCTACCTGGACCCGACGCCCGAAGACATCGCCTTCATGGCCCGCGAGCGGTCCGAGCCGAACATGAGGGCCGGCCTGAAGCAAGGCGGCAGGTCGCAGATAGCCCACGACAAGATCAGTGGGCTCCCCAAGGACTGGATCGTCGCGGTCGAGAACAAAGTCCGGCAGTTCCAAACCCAGGTGCGCGGGCAGCTCATCCGCTTGAATCTCCTGGCCGATTTCCTCACGGACTACCTGGCAGGCCTGCAACTGGAGATCACGGCAACGGAGCAGTTGCTCACCTCCGAATGCGCGGTCGGTCCGGAGTCGCTCGAAGACCTGCACGCACAAGCCAAGCTCTCGCCGCTCTCGTACGCCCTGAAAAAGCTGGCCGCTCGCGCCGACAAAGGGGAGATCGAAGAGGCGGACTACCTTCGAGAACGGTTGAGCCTGGAATACCAGGCCCGCCTCCGGCAACGCGACCGCTTTAAGAAGCGCCTCAACCTGGTTTTGCTGGAACGCCCGGCCAGCATGCTGTCGTCCCTCTCCGACGAGTTTCTCGCCGAGATCTGGTGCATTTCTGTCGGTCCCATCACGAATCGACGCGTGAAGGCCGTCCAGGCGTACGTGAACGCGCTGGCCTCGACCCTGAAGTCCGGCCTCGACGCCGCCAGCTTCGCCGCAGCGGTCAACGCCGGTCTTGGCCCGCGGTTGGCGGGAGGCAGCAAGAACGAAGGCATCGGGAGCAAAGCCGTGGACCTGTCCGGCGACCTGTGGACCCAGAGCATCCTCGCCCTAGCGGCGGATCAGATCCCGCCCATCACTCCCAAACCCTGCGAGCACCCGGTAGGGGGAACCAAGAGCCTGACGGCCAAGCTTCGCAGCCTGGCGATCTACGAACTGGGCGAAGACGAAGAAGTCAAGATGTGGCCACTGACAGTCCTATGCCTCAACTGCCTGACCGTGGTGCGATCCGCCCAGCAAGAATCGGGCATCGTTGGACGCGCCCTCGACGAGGTCGTGGCTCGAGTGAAGACCCGCTCGGCGTTTCCCCGCAAAGAGGCCGCCCCGGCCGCCCAGGAAGCTGCGCCTTCGCCGGAAGCGGAAGCGCTGGACCTGGAAGAGCGTTTGCGTCCCTTCATCGGAGACGACGCAGGCCAGGTGGGCGCCAAAAGCTGGTAAGCACACTTTTTGTGGGATAATGAACCGCAAGCTGGGTGTGGCGGTGTAGCTCAGTTGGTAGAGCAGCGGACTCATAAGCCGCGGGCCGGGGGTTCGATACCCTCCACCGCCACCAAAAAAATCAATGAATTATGACTAGTCTGCTCCTTTGACCTGCCTCCAGTTTGAGCCCTCGACCTGTACCCTTTGCGAACCTTACGAGGAGTCTGACCCTTTTATTGGTATCACTACTTGCCGGGCACGTCGGGCCGCGGGTCGGGTATAAAGCCGTTCCGGTTTGGCATCTGCACTTGCGGCAGCGTCCGCGCGTCGATCACGGCATCTTCCTTGACGATCCCATTCTGAAACAGCAGCCAGGCGATCACCGAGTAGATTTCATCGGGGTTGAGCGAACCCGGCGCGTTGAACGGCATCGCTCGATTGATGAAATCGTACAGCGTCGTTGCGTAGGGCCAGTAACTGCCGATCGTCTTGATCGGCTTTCCCGTCGTCAGAGTGCCCTGACCGCCGACCAGTCGGTCCTTCGGGCCTTCTTTCCCCGTCGGTCCGTGGCACATGGCGCACTTGGCCGCAAACACCTGCGCGCCCTGCTTCGCCGTGCCCTGCCCCGGAGGCAGGCCTTCCCCGGTCGGTGACACGTCGATGTTCCAGGCCCGGATCTCCTCGTCGGTGGCCATCCGGCCGAGGCCGTAGCCTCCACCGCCCTCGTCGGCGGCTCCGACCGCCCAGACGTAGGCGAGGGTCAAGGCCACGGTGCCGACGCCGATCAGCAGAGACTTACGCGTAGATGTTCCATATCCGTCCATCGCGGTCCACCCTCCAGCTTTGAATGGCGTTGTAGTGAAAGACTGAATTGTTGCCGCGCACCTTCACGAGCTCCTGGCGCGTCGGCTGGACATAGCCCGTTTCATCGGTGCAACGGGACTGTAGGATTGTCTCCTGGCCGTTCCATCGCCACGGCCATAGAAAGCGCGTGTGGCATTTGGGAAGAACCGGCTCCTGCAAGCGGGCCAGTTGCCAGGTCCGCCCGCCATCAACACTGACCTCAGCTTTCGTCACGCGGCCGCGGCCGCTCCAGGCCAGCCCGCGGATCTCCTGAAAGCCGGGTTGGATCTGCTGTTGACCCGAGGGGGACGTGATCACCGACTTCGCCTCCATCACCAGGCTGAATTGATACGCCTTGCCGTCCGGCATGAGATCGGTGTATTTGGACGTCTCCTCGCGCGTCATGAACGGAGCGGTGCCGAACTTCAGCCGCCGGAGCCACTTAATGTTGATATTGCCTTCATAGCCGGGAATGAGGAGCCGCAACGGAAAGCCCTGTTCCGGCCGCAGCGCCTCGCCGTTCTGGCCGTAGCAGATCATGGCTTCTTCAAGGACTTCATGGGTTAAAGGAACGCTCCGGTCCATGCCCGCGGCGTCGCTGCCCTCCGCCAGCATCCAGCTCGCGCCACGTTGCACGCCGACGGCCTCCAGCAGCGTCGACAGCTTGACGCCCGTCCACTCGCTGGTGCTGGTGAGGCCATGCGTGTCCTGCACCGTGAAGTCCGGATTCACATGAAGCCACAGGTCGTGGCTGTTTCCCGAGCATTCGAGAAACGCGAGTCGTGAGGAGGCGGGCAAGCGCTCCAAGTCGTCCACGGTGAAGATCATCGGCCGCTTGACGAGCCCGTGAATCAACAACCGATGGCGGGAGGGATCGATCAGCGGGACGCCGTTGTGGTGCCGCTCGAAGTGCAACGCGGATGGGGTCACGATCCCGTGCAGGTCCTGAAGGGGCGTCCAGGAGTTGAAGTTGTTCGGCGCATTGGCGCCCCAGCCGTGCGGCGCTCCCGGTCCGGCGCCCCCCACCCGCGAGGACTTGATGAACGGCGAGCGTTCCCCATAGGGGCGCGGCAAGGCGCCTGGAACCCGCATCGGATCCTCCGGCGCCTTGGGCTCTTCCGCGTGTGCCTTGGGAAGTGCAAGAGTGGCTGCTCCCAAAGCCATCATGGACGCACTATGCACGAGGAACCTTCGTCGGCTCATATTCAGTAAGCCTTCGCCCATAGCACCCTCCTTTGTTGAGATGTTCTGGCCTTGTAGCTTGGTCTTTGACTGTCCCTGAGTATAGGCTTAGGTCGAGGGTTGGGGCCACCACCAAGAATGGCTCCCCGGCCAGGACTCGAACCTGCGGACTCTTCGCTTCACCTCACAGCGCAAAACAGCAGCAAGGCTAGGCCAGCCTTCCGGGGCTGTCAAGCTTGACGAAAAGCGTGTAGAAGCTATAATGCTCGGACTGCGTTTACAGAGGGCAGGTCAGTAGATCGAGGGCTTCCCTCCTGAAGTCTTCCAGATCGGCACTCCGCTGAGGAGCCTATGGCGAAGATCCTGGTCGTAGATGATGAGCTGGTGTTCTGCGAGCTGTTGAAGACCCTGTTGAAGAGTCATGGCCACGAGGTCCTGACAGCGAACGACGGACGCCAGGCCCTCGAAGTGTTTAAACGGCACCGGCCCCAGTTCACGATGCTGGACCTCCGCATGCCGGAAATGAGCGGGCTGGAAGTCTTGAAGCAGATCCGCGCGATGGACACCAAGGCGGCCGTGATGATCCTGACGGCGTGGGGGTCGGATGCCTTGGAGCTGCAGGCTCGGAAACTCGGGGTGACGGACTTTCTCAGCAAGTCGCTCTCCTTGGACACCATTGTGGCATCGTTGCAGCGCGGGCTCATGGAGCCGGCCACGGCCGCACGCGTGCCGAAGCCGCCAGAGGAGAAGACGGGCGCCCCCTTCGGAACGCTGGAAGCGGACAGAATCCTGCTGGTGGATAACAAACCGCAGACTAGCGAGCACCTCTCAAGATTCTTGTCCCAGCGGGGCTATCAGGTGTATGTGGCCAAGGATGGCCCTTCCGTCTTGGAGTTTGTGGGCCGGGTAAGGCCGCAACTCGTTGTGATGGACATGGACCTGCCTGGCTTTAAGGGGCTTGAGGTGCTGCGGACGTTGCGGGCGAAGAAGTACACGGGCGGTTTCGTCATGATGACCGCCATGGAGGACGATACCCTGCTTAAGGCCGCGTTTGACCTGGGATCGGCCGATATCTTGGGCAAGCCGGTTGATCCTGAGCGGCTCTTGGTGGCAATCCAGGTCGGCCTGATCCTCCTGCGTAACTAAGATCGTCCCTCATCTACCGCCTCGCCTCCGGAGGCGGCCAATCCATCTCGGCCTGCCGGCCGCAATAAAAGCATGACAGCCGATACCGAGCCTTGCGCCGGGGATTGGGCAACGAGATGAACACGATTGGCGTGTGATCAAACGGACAGAACGCCGGCAGGTGCATCAAATGTTCGTAGGCTATCTCCTGCAGCGACGCTTCGTCCCACGGCGGAGAGAGCTCTTCCCGTCCGGCGACACGGTCCTGCCACCCGCACCGCTCGCACGAGAATTGGAATGTCTTGACCCGATCGTGCACCTGGGAGAGATCCGTCGCCCGGACCGGGCCCGGGCACCCCGACCGAACGCACGGAATCGCTTCATGCTGGAGCGCTTTCACAAACTCCTGATGCTGGAGGCCTTGCTCGGGCGTGGGCATGGCGCGCCTATTGTATCGCCCCGGGGGCGGACCGGCAAACTGTCCTTTTCTTGAAAGTTTTGTCCAAAGCGGCTACCATCGCCTCCATGCGCGCAGCCTGCGCCTTTGCCACTCTTCTCACCGTCGCGATGTCGGGCTGTTCCCTGGTAAATCCGCCATCTCCGCTCAGACCCCCTCTGCCCGCGAACGGCTGCCAGCCTGCCTCGGTGGTCAAATACAACCAGGCTGGCATCGGCTACTACAAAGTGCGCCAGCTTGAAGCGGCTAAAGCCGAATTTCTCATGGCCGTGGCCGAGGGGCCGAAGTGCGCGGAGGCGCACTACAACCTGGGAAACACGCTCTGGTATTTGGGCGAGAAAGAGGAAGCACGCACGCACCTGCTCAAGGCGGCCGATCTGGCCCCGGGCAACGCGGTGATCTGGGATTCCCCTGTGCTCCGGCCCTACGGCGAGCCGCAGAAGGACACAAAAAAGAAGAAAGAGACCGCCTCGGAGCAAGCGCCCGGCGCGTTCGGCAATCGCGGGCGCCTTGGCGGCTACTAGGGATCGAGTCCCTCTACAATCCAATCTGGGTTCTGATCTCCTCCCTGACTTGGTCTTTGGCTTCCCGCATCCAGGCTTCAAGCCTGGGGATGAGATGCGCGTCGGTCTCTGCGAATCCCTTGACCAGGACCTCAGTGGACTTTTCCATCCGGCCCTCTTCCAAGACCAACTGGGCCTTCTGATCGGCGATCTTCCGGGTCAAAAACTGGATGAGCTTGAGCTGCTGGCCGGGCGAGCCGCCTGACACGCCCAGGATCTGATGCTGGAAGAGGTCCAGCTCCCCCTTGATATCCACCCAGACCCTCATCGCCCGCGGGATCAACCAGCCTTTTCGGTTGATGAAGTAATCGTACGAGAACGCCGGCGCGTCCGGCTCACGGAACGGCCCGTTTCTGAGCGTGACGTCGTATTTGTAAATCGGGGGTTCGGTCTTATCGGCCATCGGGAATCGCGATCCTCTACGGAGAACCTACTCTACGGCCCGCGTCGCGCCCTTGTCAAAATAGACGCGCACGCGTTCCGCCGTGTCCAGGCCGTCATGGATGCAGTCCGGAATACCTACACCCCGGTATCCCGCGCCCGTCAGGAAGAGACCCGGCCACCGCGCGAGCCGCTCATCGATCGCGGCCAACCTCTCGAGATGGCCCACGATATATTGCGGCATCGCGCGAGGCCAGCGATAGACCCTGGCCAGCACCGGCTCTTCGGTGAGGCCCATCATAGCCCGAAGCTCCGCCCGCACCAGGCTCACCAACCCGTCGTCGGACCGCTCTAACACCGCTTCGCGCCCCGCTCCGCCGACGTAGGCCCGAAGCAGCACCGCGTCATCCGGCGCCCGATGGCTCCACTTCGACGACGTCCACGTCACCGCCAGCAACGCGCGCCCCTCAATCCGCGGGACGACGAACCCGTAACCGTCCAAGCGGTGCGAGAAGTCTCGCCGGCGGAAGCCCAGGGAGATCGTCGCGGTGGACGTATAGGGAATGCCGCGGAGCAGGGCGGACAACTCGTCGTCGAGCGGCTCAAGCAGGGTCGCGGCGTCGTAGGCCGGCGTTGCCAGGATCAGCGCATCGACCACCAGGGGCGCTGTGCCTTCGATCACGACCTCGTACCCGCGCGGCACCCCGCTCACGCGCACCGCCCGGACCCGGCGCCCCGTCAGCACACGGCGGGGGCCAAGCCGAGCAGTCAAGGCCTGGAGCATCTCGGACAGTCCGCCCTGAAGCGTCACGAAGGGCGAGACGCCAGGCCCCGCTCCCTGATGCCGACGCCATGAGCCCAACAGCGCACGGACGATGCTGCCGGCCTGGCGCTCCATCTCGGGAAAGCGCGGGAAGGTCGCCTGGATGCTCAGACTGTCCGCATCTCCGGCGTAGATGCCGGTCATCAACGGCTCAATGATGCGCTCCAGCGCCTCGTTCCCCAGGCGCCGGCGAAAGAACGTGCCCAGGGATTCATCCCCGCGCCCCCTCCGGCGCGGGATCAGCAGCTCGGCGCCCAGACGGAGCTTGCCCTTCCAGGACAGCAATCCGCTCCTCAGGAACGGCCCCATCCGCGTCGGCACGCCCAGCGCCAACCCTTCCGGGAGTTCCTCCAGACGTCCCTTCACATACACATAGGTCTTACGCCGATCCTGGTTCGTGCCGATCACCCGATCCGCCAGACCGAGCCGCCGGCACAACTCGATGGCCCACGGCTTCTGCGACAGAAAGGAATCGGGCCCGCCCTCGATGACGAAGTCGCCGACCCGCTCGGTGAGGATCTTACCGCCCAGGCGCGGCGCGGCCTCGACCAGCGTGCACTGGGGCAGGCTGTCGCGATATGCGGCGCTTTCAGCCAGGCCGTACGCGGCGCTCAGGCCGGCAATCCCGCCTCCGACGATCAGCACTGTGCGTGAGTCGGTCGGCATCTCCGATGGGCGATGGTTAGAGACCGGTTTCGCGGAGGTGGGTCGTCACGACATCCAGCAGCGTCTCGATGAGCGGCGGGGTCGCGTTGAGCATGGCGATCCGTTCCAGCCACATGCCTTGCTCGCTCGCCCGCTTCTTGAACTCGATATCGATGTCGTAGAGGACTTCCAGGTGGTCCGACACGAAGCCGATGGGGGCCATCAGGACATGCCGGAAACCGAGGCCATGCAGCTCATCCAGCGTGGCTTCGACTGTCGGGCCCAGCCACTGTTCTTCCGACCGGCCCTGGCTCTGATAGGCAAACCGCCAGGTCGCGCCTGACGGCAATGGACCCAGCGCGGCCAGCACGGCCTCGACGGTCTGCCGGACTTGTCCCGGGTAGGGATCGCCGGCCGCAAGAATCCGTTCGGGCAGGCTGTGCGCCGTGAAGATCAGCGCCACGCGCTCCCGCGCATCGGGAGGAAATTTCTGCAAGGCCTCCCGGATATTGGCGACGATGCCGCGGATCAGCGTCGGGCGGGTGTGCCAGTTCGGTACGTAGGTAAAGCGAACAGCGGCGCCCGATTCGACTTGAGCTTCCGACACCTTCCGGGCGTAGGCGCCGACGCTGAGCTGGGAGTTTTGGGGCGCCATGCACACGCCGACCAGCCGCCGGACGCCGTCCTTGACGATCTCTTGATAGGTCTCCCGGATGTACGGATGCCAGTGCCGGAGCCCCACATAGACTTTGAAGCGGGCGGTGCCGGTGGCATTCAGAAGAGCCTCCAGCCTGCGGGCGGCTTCTTTCGTGATCGCGAGGACCGGGGACTTGCCCCCGGTCGCCCGGTACCGTTCCGTGATCTCCTGGACCAGCTCCGGCGGGGTGGGACGGCCGCCCCGGACATCGTTGAGGTACGGGCCCACGGCCTCAAGGGAGTCCGGGCCGCCCATGGCCATTAACAGAATACCGATTGGTGGGACTGACACGTCAGGCTAGCGTTGACTCAGCTTATGGACCAGCTCCACGGCCGCCTGGACATTCTCGACAGGCGTGGCGGGAAGAATGCCGTGCCCCAGGTTGAAGATGAAGCCGGGTTCATCGCCCGCCTGCTTGAGCACGGATTCCACGCGCCGCTCGATCTCGTGCCGGGGGGCAAGGAGCACGACGGGATCCAGGTTGCCCTGAATCGCCACGCCCGGACCGAGCCGGCGCCGGGCTTCATCGAGCGGCACCCGCCAGTCCACGCCGATCACCGTGCCGCCCGCTTCGCGCATCAGCTCCAGCAAGGTCGCCGTCCCCGTGCCGAAGTGGATCAGCGGGACGTTCTCGCCCTTGAGCCCGTCGAAGATGAGCCCGACATGGGGCTGCACGTACTCGCGGTAGTCCTCGGGGCTGAGACAGCCGACCCAACTGTCAAAGAGCTGAACGGCCTGCGCCCCTGCCCGGATCTGGTTCTTCAGATATTCCGTCACCACGCGCGCCAGCTTATCCAGGAGCCGGTGCCAGACGACCGGCTCGCGGTACATGAGGCCCTTGGTCTCGAGGTAATGGCGCGAGGCGCCTCCCTCGATGGCATAGCTCGCAAGGGTGAACGGCGCGCCGGCGAATCCGATCAGCGGCACGCGTCCATCCAGCGCGCGGCGGGCCAGCCTGACCGCCTCCGCCACGAACCGCAGCTCCTCTCCCTCGACGAGCCGGAGCGCGTCCACATCCGCACGGGTCCGGACCGGATTGTGAATGACCGGACCTTCGCCTTCCTCGAACGTGATGCGGAGGCCCATCGGCTCGAGCGGGAGCAGGATGTCGGCAAAGATGATCGCCGCATCGAGAGGAAACCGCTCGATCGGCTGCAACGTGACCTGCGCCGCCAGTTCCGGCGTCTTGCATACCTCGAGGATTGAATGCTTGGCGCGGACGGCCCGGTATTCCTCCATGTAGCGTCCGGCCTGCCGCATGAACCACACCGGCACGCAGTCCGTCCATTCGCGGCGGCAGGCTCTGAGGAAGCGATCATTCATAATGAGCGCATTTTAGGGACTGGTCGAGGGGGTGTCAATTGCGGTAGGTTGTGAGACCATGACAAAATCCACTCCTCCTCGCGTCGGGATCAGCCAGTGCCTGCTGGGAGACAACGTCCGGTACGACGGTGGGCACAAACTCGACAGTGTGCTGATCGAGGCCCTGGGTCGGTACGTGGAGTGGGTTTCGGTGTGCCCCGAAGTGGAGGTCGGGCTGGGGACTCCTCGTGAGCCCATGCGTCTGGTCGGTGATCCCCAGGCGCCGCGCCTCGTCACGATCAATACCGGAGTGGACCACACCGACGCGATGAACCGCTTCGCACAGCAACGGGTCCGCGAGCTGGAAGCCTTGAACCTCTCCGGCTTTGTCTTCAAGAGCGCCTCGCCTAGCTGCGGCATCAGAGGCGTTCTACTCTTCAACACACAGGGCATGGAGACGCACGAGGGGGTCGGCTCGTTCGCACGCGCCTTTATGGCGCACTTTCCCCTCATTCCCGTCGAGCAGGAAGATCGGCTGCACGACCCGCAAACTCTGAAGAATTTTCTGGAACGCGTGCGCGCCTATCGCAGGTCGCGAAACTAGCGGGTGGAGGGGAAAAGTGGGGTCAGAGTCCCTTTCTCCACTTTTCCCTTTTCCCCACAACTGAAGGTGAATCCATATAGACTTTTGCCGTACAAATACAATAACATACGACTATTCTAGGTATGAATACTGAATCCATTTCCCTTATTCGCCAGCTTCCGATGCTCGATTTGGGCTGACAAAACTTCCCCAACTTGGTCAAACCTTGGACATTTGGGCTCGTGGTCCATCCGTTGCTTAAGGAGTGGTTTGCTGATGCGGGCTTGTGGGAGCCTAGGTGGGCGCTGCGTGGGCCCCATTGCCTAGAATTTAGAGTGGCCCCTTGGTCCTATAGAAGAAGGGCACGATAGTGGCGAGTCCTCCCGAAAGCATGGATCGTCGGCGTAGCAAAAGAGTTCGACTGTCGACTTTATTAACCATGGAGACCCAGGATCCAGCTGTAGTTTTCAGCGGTCGCTGCACTACCTTCGACGTAAACTGCCACGGGGGCCTGCTCATCTCGTCCCGTCCCTTTCCGTATAACACCAAGCTGCGCCTTACTATCCCGCCCAGCAACCGCATCCTCACCGCGTATGTTGTACGCTCTATCCCAAATTTGCCGACCATCCATGTTCTCACTTGGTTTGTCGGAATTGAATTCGATACTCCAGGAAATTACTGGGATGGTCAGTCACCGCCGCTAGAGTACTGGGCCCCCACCGCACGTTTCTTAAGCCGTTTAAACAACATGAGTTACTGGCCGCAATTAAGGAGTTAGTCCCCACCTTATTGAGACAGACCATTTCTATTTTTTGTCCATCTATCCACATAGAACTCGGCCGGCGACTGCATCCCCGGCCAGCAGAGAAACGGGGACAGGCAACTTTTCGGGGGACAAGAACGAAAAGTAGCCAGTCCCCTTTAGACCCAGTCCGAGTCGTCGCGGGATTTGGTAGGAGCGGCGGGCAAGGCGCTCAGCCGTTCGACAATCGCGGCGATTTCCGCATCGAACGCGTGCGCTTCGTCAACGTCCGCGATGCGGGCGGCTCCGGCAGCCAGTTCAATCCGATAGTGGTTCTGACGATCCGAGAACCATTCCAGGTAGGGATGCGGCGGCAGGTGCGGGTGCGGGTCGAAGGACATCAGGCTGACGTCGCCGGTCTGCGGATTCTCCATATCCCCGAGGACGTGACCGGCCACGTCCTCGTCCATGAAGGCAGGATTGCGGAAGGTGATCAGCCGACCTTTGATCTCCCCTGTAAAGTCGCCGCGCAGGAGGAATTCCACTGGGCCGACCGCCGCGAAAGTGATCCGGCCGGCGACCCGTCCCGGGGTGCGGTTGTCCAGGAAGCCTTCCTGGACCCACCGCCCGTTGCTGAACTTTTGTGCCACCCGTTTGTCAATCGGGGATGAGCTGCCACTCGTCCTTCTCGATCCAGACCCACTTGCCGGTTTTGAGCTTCTTGACGTCTTCCTTTTCAAACAGCTTCATGTACCGTTCGATGCGCTCCGGCTCGTCGATCCGGTCCTGTTGCATCACCCCGTTGGGAAGCTTGAATTTCCTCAACAACACCGGCATGTGCGAGAACCTCCTTCGGCCAAAGACTTGAGACTTCTTCAGTTAGGTAAAGCGATTCGCAGACTACCCAAGGGAGCGCGCTAGTGTCAAGTTGAAAGCCTGGATTTGGCGGAGCGATCCCACTTATAATACCTGTCTGTCAGGTCCACCCGGAGAGACGCGCCATGCCGCTATACGAGTACCACTGCGAAGGATGCGGGCGGGATTTCGAGGAGCAGCAATCGCTGAATTTCAATCCGGCCGATACGGAATGCCTCTATTGCAACCAGAAGAAGGCGGTCCGGAAGATCTCGGCGGTGTCCATGTCCATCAAAGGCCCGACCAGGAAGCCCAGAACTTCGGACATCAAGGCCGAGCAAGGAATGAAGAAGGCCGAGGAAGTTCTGAGCAAGCTGCCGCCGGGCTGGGGCAAACGGGGCGACACCACACCGAACATTGACTGATCGGTCGCAGGCAACGGTCATGTTGACCACCCGCAGACCGTCTGGTAGCATGAACCAACTTCCTCACATCCGTCACGACCTAGTGGGGGTACTACCCATGAAAACGAAGACTTTGCTCGTAATTTTCGGTTTGAGTGCGGTCCTGTTCTTCGGATTCGATTCGACGGCCTCCGCCGATGTCACCATCCCAGGGATGGGCTCCGGCGCTTACGATGTACCGTCAGTGGGCGGGCCCGGCGACAAGATCGACAAAGCCCCGGTCTGTGACATGAGAGCGCGGCCTAAGATCACGAAGGTTGAGCCGGACCCCATGAAACCCGGGGACAAGATCACGATCAAGGGGGAAAATTTCGGCACGAAGGAATGTTTCCAGGGCGTTTCCTTTGGTGGCATGGCGGACGGTTCCAAGATCTCCTTCAAATATGTGAACGAGACGACCGTTGAGGCGACGGTGCCGGCGACCAAGCCCGGTCTGACACGGGTCAACGTGGTCACCAACGCCGGCAGCTCGCAGGCCATCGTGCTGATCCAGGCCAAATAACCTGACGGGGCCCGGCAACTCCAACAAGTTCCTCCATTCCTGCTGAAGCCAGCGCACCATTCCCGCGAGCCCCTCGACTTGCTCGCGCGCCCTGTGATACTCTGTCGCACTTTCTGAGGGAGAATGTTTAAGAGAATCCTCATCGCCAACCGCGGCGAGATCGCCATGCGCGTCATCCGCGCCTGCCGGGAGCTCGGGATCCGGACCGTCGCGATGTACGCGGAGTGCGACGCCACCGCCATCTTCGTGAAGAAGGCCGACGAGGCGCACCTCGTCGGCCCCGGCCCGGTGCAGGGTTTTCTCGACATGCAGGCGATCGTGGACCTGGCCAAACGCTCCGGCGCGGACGGGATCCACCCGGGGTACGGATTTCTGTCCGAAAACGCCGACTTCGCGAAACTCTGCGAGGCGTCGGGCATCACTTTCATCGGGCCATCCCCGGAAGCCATCCGCCTGATGGGCAACAAGGTGCAGGCCCGCGAGATCGCCCGGAAGGCTGGAGTGCCGATCGTGCCGGGGACCGAGAAGAGTGTCACCAACCCGACGGAGGCACTGAGCTTCGCCGCGCGGACCGGCTATCCTCTCATGGTCAAGGCGTCCATGGGAGGCGGCGGGCGCGGACTGCACGTGGTCCGCAATGACCAGGAACTGCTCAGCAAAATGGAGGTGGCCCGCCGCGAGGCCCTCTCGTCGTTCGGAAACGGCGAGATCTTCCTGGAGAAGTACATCGAGCGGCCGCACCACATCGAGTTCCAGATCCTCGCCGACAAGCATGGGAACATCATCCACCTGGGCGAGCGGGACTGCTCGATCCAACGCCGGCACCAGAAGCTGATCGAGATCGCGCCCTCGCTGGTCCTCGATAAAGAACTGCGGGCGCGCATGGGCGAGGCGGCCATCGCCGTGGCCAAGGCGGTGAACTACGACAACGCCGGCACGGTGGAGTTCATCCTGGACCCGAACCGCAACTTCTACTTCATCGAGATGAACACCCGTATTCAGGTGGAGCATACGGTCACCGAGCAGATCACCGCGATCGACCTGGTGCGCTCGCAGATCGAGATCGCCGCTGGCCTTCCCCTGGAATTCTGCCAGGAGGACGTGACGTTGCAGGGGCACGCCATCCAATGCCGGATCAACGCCGAGGATCCGCGGAACAACTTCCGGCCGTGCACCGGCACCGTGACCGCCTATTTCTCGCCGGGGGGCATCGGCGTGCGCATCGACGGCATGGTCTACAAGGATTACACGATCCCCCCGTACTACGACGCGCTCCTGGCCAAGCTGGTCGTGCGAGGGCGGACCTGGGAGGAGACGGTGAGCCGGGCCCACCGCTCGCTGGAGGAGTTCGTGCTCCGTGGCGTGAAGACCACAATCCCTTTCATGAAGCGGATCATGGAGGATCCGGACTTTCAGGCGGGCCGGTTCGACACCAGCTTTCTAAAATTGCACCCTGAGCTGTTCGATTTCGAGGAATACACCGACCCCGAGGATTTGGTCGTCGCCATCTCGACCGCCATCGTGGCCTACGAAGGTTTGTAAGTGTGAAGAAGCCCCAGAAGAAAACGAAGCCGGCAGCCTCAAAGCGCGGGCCCGTCGTGAAGACGTCCAAGACGGTCCGGCCCGCGCCGCTCGAACTCGAGGCCGCGCCCGCCAAGCAGGTGCTCCTGACGGACGTGGCGCTGCGTGACGGGCACCAGTCCCTGCTGGCCACACGCATGAGGACCGAGGACATGCTGGAGGTCGCCGACCGTCTCGACAAGGTCGGCTTGTGGTCGCTGGAGGTCTGGGGCGGGGCCACCTTCGACACCTGTCTGCGATTTCTCAAGGAGGACCCCTGGGAGCGCCTGCGCGCGATCAAGCGGGTCATGCCCAATACGCGGCTCCAGATGCTGCTGCGGGGGCAGAACTTGGTCGGCTATCGCCACTACCCTGACGATGTCGTGAACGCCTTCGTCGAGCGGGCCACTGCTAACGGCGTGGGCGTCTTCCGCATCTTCGACGCCCTGAACGACATCCGTAACATGGAAGCCTCCATCGCCGCCGTCCGCCGTGTGAATAAGCACGTGGAGGCTACGATCTGTTACACCACCAGTCCCGTGCACAGCATCAACCGGTTCATCGATCTGGCCAGACGCCTGGAGGATCTGGGCACCGACACCCTCTGCATCAAGGACATGGCCGGGCTGCTCGCGCCGATGGACGCGTACAAACTCATCCGCGGCCTCAAAGCGGCGGTCCGCGTGCCGATCCACCTGCACAGTCACTACACCTCGGGCATGGCCTCGACCAGCGCCCTGATGGCGATCTTCGGCGGTCTCGACATGCTCGACACCGCGCTCTCCCCGCTCGCCGGCGGCACCTCGCACCCGCCGACCGAGACCTTCGTCGCCCTGCTCCGCGGGACGCCCTACGACACGCGCCTCGATCTGCAGACGCTGCCGCCCATCGCCGAAGTCCTGCGCATGGCCCGGAAGAAGTACTACCAGTTCGAGAGCGACTTTGCCGGCGTGGACTCCGAAATCCTGATCTCCCAGATCCCCGGCGGGATGCTGTCGAACCTGGCTGCGCAGCTCACCGAGCAGAACGCGTTGGACAAGATGAAGGCCGTGCTTGAAGAGGTCCCCCGCGTGCGCCAGGACTTCGGCTACCCGCCGCTGGTGACGCCGACGAGCCAGATCGTGGGAACGCAAGCAACCCTGAATGTGCTGACCGGCGAGCGCTACAAGGTGGTCACCACCGAAACGAAGAATTACTTGAAAGGCCTCTATGGCCGGCCGCCAGGGCCCGTCGATAAGACGATCCGCAAGAAGGCGCTCGGCGACGAGCCCGTCATCGCGGTGCGCCCCGCCGACCTGCTCGAGCCCGAACTGCCGAAGGCCACGCGGGAAGTCGCGGACAAGACCCAGCACCTGGAGGACATCCTCTCGTACGCGCTCTTCCCGAACGTCGCCAACGACTTCTTCGACGAGCGCGCGAGCGGGCAACTCAAGCCCGAGCCGCTCGCCCCGATGCCGCCCAAGGGCCCGGCCGTCGCGCACGATCTGAAATTGGCCCCGCTGGAGTTCAAGGTCACCGTCCACGGCGAGAGCTACCACATCAAGGTGTCGGGCTCGGGCCGCAAGGCCGACGGCAAGAAGCCGTACTACATCAAGGTCAACGACCGGCTGGAGGAAGTCTATCTGGAGCCGCTGGTCGAGGTGCTCACCGGCACGCCGGAAGCTCCGGAGATCGGAGGCGAGAAAAAGCCCGAACGCCCCCGGCCAATCGGTCCCGGCGACGTGACCACCTCCATGCCGGGCAAGGTGATCAAGGTGCTGGTCAAGCCGGGCCAGTCCGTGAAGCAGGCCGACCTATTGTTGATCGTCGAGGCGATGAAGATGGAGAGCCAGGTGAACGCACCGATCGCCGGAGTCGTGAAGACCCTGTATGTCAAAGAGGGTGACGACGTGAAGCCCGATGAAACGCTGATTACGTTGGAGTAACGCTGCTGCGTTCCGCCCTCCCGCCGCTCGACCGCTACCCGCTTCAATTCGCCAGCGTCAACCAGCACCACACTGCCTACATCCGGCACGGCGACGGGCCGCCGACCGTCCTATTGCACGGCTACGCCGGCGCCATCTGGAACTGGGAGCACCAGATCGAAGCCCTAGGCCAGCACGTGACCCTGTTCATCCCGGACGTGTTGGGCCAAGGCCTGTCGGACAAACCCCGGCTCGCGTACACGCCGGACCTATACGTGGAATGGCTTCACGGATTTCTGAAGGCCATCGGCCTTGAGCGCGCCGCCCTCATCGGGCACTCGATGGGAGCGGGCCTGGCGCTGGGCCTCGCCCTCACTCACCCCGACCGCGTGGACCGGCTCATTCTCATCTCGGGATTCCCCGAGGGAGTGTTGACGCACGTCCGCGGCCCGTACTTGCGATTCTTCGCACGGGCCGGCTCGGGGTTGCTCTTCGGGCTTGCCTACCGTCTCCTGGGCCGCCGGAACTTCCGAAAGTTCCTCGGGGGCCTCGTCTGGGATCGGAGCCTCGTCACGCCCGCGGTGGTCGAGCGCGCCTACCAGCTTCGTAAGCAGTACGGCAAGGCCCAGCCCCTGTGGTCGTCGTTGGAGCATGTCGAAGAGTGGGAGACCCGCTATGCGCCGCGACTGAGTTCGGTGACCGCGCCGACGCTGCTCATCTGGGGCCACGACGATTGTTTCCTCCCACTATCCGCCGGCGAGGCACTGCACCGGACCATCCCCGGTTCGCGCCTGGTTGTCATCCCCGACGCCGGCCACCTGCCCATGTGGGAACGCCCCGACAAGGTGAACCGCTTAATCACGGAATTTCTTTCTTCCACCATATCCTCGTAGGAGCACCCCTATGTGGGTGCCCAAACATCGGGCGGACACACAGGTCCGCCCCTACGGCGACAGGACCCGCGACCTACCTTCCTTGACGTTCTCCGCGCCGAGGGTCTATAACGGCTGCGTATCCCGCAGTACCAAGGAGGCTGTCCCATGAAACCGATTCATTCGATTATTCTAGCCTTCGCTACGTTCTTCCTGACCGCGTGCGCCACCAGCGGCTTCACGTATAAGGATTTCAAGGTCTCGAAGGGCAACGCGGAAGCCGGCACCGGAAAGACCGTCGTGTTCGGAAGCTCTCACTTGCAGCTCGAAGGAACCCCCATCAAGATGGGCGACACGCTCCGCGACGCCAAGTTAACGACCATGCCCCCTGGCTTCAAACTGGTCAGCCTGACCGATGGCAAAGGCAAGGTCCGCATCGTCAGCATCGTACCCTCGCTCGACACCAAGGTCTGCGAGCAGCAGACGCACTACCTGAGCGAAAAGAACAGGGGCCTTGACCGGGACGTCCAGCTCATCACCGTGAGCGTGGACACGCCCTTCGCGCAGAAACGGTTCGCCGAAGAGTCGAACATCCGCAACGTGACCTTCCTCTCGGACTACCGCGGAGGCGACTTCGGGCGCGCCCACGGCCTCCTCGTGCCTGACCTCCACCTGCTCGCACGAAGCGTGATGGTGGTGGATAAGGACAATGTGGTCCGCTATCTCCAGGTGGTGCCGGAGCTGGCGTCCATGCCGGACATGGAACGGGCCTTCGAAGAGGCGCGCAAGGTCGCCGGCCTGCCGCAGCCTGCTTCCGCCATGTCATCGTCTAGCGGGTCAATGGGTTGGAGTTACTGAACAATTGAACGCTGCTTGGCCAAGACCTCGCAGCTACGGAAGCCGCAGGCGCTATGCGTGAATTCGACCT
>Ga0209802_1001052_pt1 | contig 20984 bp, 12 predicted proteins | sample GraSoiAngelo_129_FD_185886 | JGI IMG/M metagenome (GOLD analysis project Ga0209802, IMG submission 185886) | Grasslands soil microbial communities from the Angelo Coastal Reserve, California, USA - 14_0927_12_40cm (SPAdes) (version 2) | ecosystem: Environmental > Terrestrial > Soil > Grasslands ... | reverse complement strand
CGGGACGGCGCCGGGATGGCTTCGCAGCTTGCGATATGCGGCCAGCAATCTCGGGTAGTTCTTGCGCGGCTCGATGGTGCCGACGGCCAGGATGAAGCCCGGCTCGATCCCCTGCGGGAGCGCTCCTGCCGCCGCGGGCGCTCTGAAGCCGTAAGAGATCACACTCACACGCTCCTCCAGCCCCGGCACGGGATACGCGCCGAGCAGGTCGCGCCTTGTGGTCTCGGTCGGAACCAGCACAGCCGCTGCCTGCCGAAGTGCCGGCCCAAGGACGGTGCCGAAATACGCCCGCTGCTGCCACGGCACTTCCGCCGGCCGAAGGCGGAACGCAAGATCGTTGACGATGACGGCCGCGGGCGGCGCCCCAGCACGACGCCGGGGTGGGCTCGGCCAGTACGGATACAGAATCGCGTTGCAGCCGAGCTGGGGTTCGATCGCCGGCAGCCAGCGGGTCTTCAGCACCACCTCGTGACGGTAGGGCGCAAGCACCGCCTCGCAGTCCAGGTCGGCCAGGGCAGGCGGGCGCTCGCGGCTGCACAAAAGCGTGAAATGGTCGCCATCCCGATTCGTGACCATGGCCCGGGCCAGCTCGAGCGCGACCGTGATCATGCCCACCCGCTGCGGTCTCCAGCACGCGGTGACGTCGATCGCGAAGCGGGCCACCTAGCGACTCTAACCGCCTTCAGATCGAAGACGGCCTGTTAAGGCATGGTGACCTGGAGGACCGTGGCAGGTTAAGATCAAGGGGCGGGGACGCCCCGCCCAAGCAGCCCTCCCTCCTTTCTGAAGGTCCTTCGCCCGTCGGTGGAGGGCCTTCCTCTTTATCCGCCTAACGCTCGCCCCATCATCGATTTCGTACGTCTTGCGCAAAACGCGCGGATGGGTGAATGGAATTACGCGCGTTTAGTGCAAGGCGTGCGTATTCGCTTACGTCTCCACTGAGCGGATCGCGAAGACGCAGTCGAACGTTCCCGTCACGCACCCACACTCGACCTCTTCGACGTACCAGTCATTGGCAAGACCCGCCCAGCGCAGGATCGCCTCGATGGTCGCGACCCACACATGACACGACTTCACCGTCTTGATCCGGCCCAGCGCGAACATGTTGGAAAAGTTGACGAGCCAGAACTGGAACTCGTCGACCTGCAGCCACGCGTGCGTGTGCTCACCGCGCACGTTGTCCATCGCCTCGCTGAACGACTTGACGATCCCGGCCAGCTTGCGCTGACGGCCGGGCACGAGCCTTCTCGGGCCGCCCATGCCGTGTCTGCCTTCCGCCAGCCACCGCTCTGTCGCTCGCCGCCCCCACGCCCGCAGCTGGTCCTCCGCCTCAGCGCCGTAAATCGTCTCGAACGCCTCGTTCAGCCGGCCGAGATATTCGACCGGCGTCGCCAGCTGCTCGTCGTTGGGCGGATCCTGCTCCAGGTACTGCGCCAGCCCCGCTGTGTATGCGATCTCCGGCCACCTCACGCCGGTGACGTCGCGCGCGACGTGAATCAGGTTGGCGACGTGAGAGTTGAGAACGAACCGGCCACGAGCCCGAGCCGGCTTGACGCCCATCATCTGCAACGTCCTGATCGCCGATGAGCCGCTCGACGAGCCGGTGCTCGGAGTCGGCGGCGGGGAACCGTGCACCTGGGGTGGCGGCGCGGAGATCAGCCGCATCGCCGCGGTCTCGGCCGGCTGCGGGCTCGGGCTAGGGCCGGCCGCCGCACGTGCCAGCCCCGCAGGAGCGGCCGCGGCCGTCGCCCGCCGCTGCGGGAGCTTGGCCATCTGCGCCAGCAAGTCCTTCACCGACTGCGGTCGCTGGGCTGGGTCCTTGGCGAGCACCTTGCCCAGGAGCACGTCGAGCTCGTCGGGGAGCACCGCGTTGAGCTTGGCCGCGGACGGAATGGGTGCGTTGACGGTCGAGTAGGCAACCTCCATCCGGTTGGCGCCGATGAAGGGCAGGCGGCCGGTGAGCATCTCGAAGGTGAGCACTCCCATCGCGTAGATGTCGGCCCGCCGGTCGACGTCGTGGCCCATGACCTGCTCCGGCGCCATGTATCCGGGCGTGCCGATGGCGAGGCCGACTGTGGTGAGGTGAGTCGGCTGCCCGGCGCCGCGGGCCAGCCCGAAGTCCGCGAGCATCGCGCGACCGTCTGAATGGATCAGGACGTTGGTCGGCTTGAGATCGCGGTGCACGATGCCGGCGTCGTGGGCGTGCTGCAGGCCGTCGCCGATCTCGCGCAGGTAGCGCCACGCGGAAAGCGTGTCCAGGGGTCCTCGGTTCAGGATGTCGCGCAGAGTGCCGCCGCGGATCAGCGGCATCGTCAGGTACGCCATGCCGTCGGTGAGCTCGAAGTCGTAGATCGGCAGGATGTTCGGGTGGTCGAGCTTCGCGAGCGTCTTCGCCTCGGCCTCGAATCGCTTCACGAAGCCGTCGTCCTGGAAGAGCTCGGGGGAGAGGGCCTTGAGCGCGACCTCTCGCCCCAGGGGCTGCTGCACCGCGCGGTAAACGACCGCCATTCCGCCCCCGCCGAGGCGCTCGACGATCTCGTAGCTGCCGATCCTGGTGCCGGTGAGGTCCTTCATGTGTGTCGACCTACGAGCTGGGCTTGGCGGTCAGCTTCGCGACCACCGCGACCAGGTCTCCCAACCGGAATGGCTTGCTGAGCACGTCGTCGGCCCCCGCCGCGAGGAATCGCTCGCGGTCGCTCGCCATCGAGTGCGCGCTGGCGATGACAACCCGCATCTCGGGCCGCTCCGCCTTGATCCTCCGCATCGCCTCGAGCCCGTCCATTCCAGGCATGGCGACGTCCATGAGGATGACGTTCGGGTTCTGGGCCAGCGCCAGGTCAACCGCCTGCAGCCCGTCCGATGCGATCAGCACGCCGTAGCCCGCCTTCTCCAGGACGCGGCGGCACAGACGCTGCGCGACCTCGTTGTCGTCGGCCACCAGCACCATCGAAGAGGCATACCCACCCGCCGGCTCCAGATCAGGCATGGCGGCGCTGCAATGGCGTCGCGGTCTCCGCTGCCAGGGGGATGGTGAAGTGAAACGCCGAACCGTGACCGACCGCGCTCTCGACCCAGATCTTGCCACCATGCATCTCGACGATCTGCTTAACGATCGTGAGGCCCAGGCCGGTCCCGGGTATCGATTGGGCCGCGCCGCTTCTCACCCGGCGGAATCGCTCGAACACGTGGGCGATCTCGTCGGCCGGGATGCCAAGACCCGTGTCGGCGACGCTGACCAGCACCAAGCCGCCGTCCGCGCGCGTGGACAGAGTCACCGTCCCACCGTCGGGCGAGTACTTGACGGCATTGTTGACCAGGTTGCTGACCACCTGGACCAGGCGGTCGCGATCGCCGGTGACGACGGGGAGTCGAGGATCGAAGTCGGCCTTGAACTCGACGACGACGGATGAGGCAGAGGCTGCCCTCGTCATCACGTCGCTCACCACCTCGTTGATGTCGACGTCGGCCAGGCGGATGCTCATGCGGCCGGACTCCATGCGGTCGAGGTCGAGCATGTCGCCGATGAGGCGGTTGACCCGGTCCGCGTCATTGAATATGTAGCCGCCGTAGGCGCGAACCTCATCCGACTCGAGGCCGCCATCCCGGATCAGCTCACTGAACCCCTGGATGCCGGTCAGGGCGGTCCGGAACTCGTGGCTGACGATGGAGAGGAACTCGGTCTTGGTGCGGTCGAGCTTCTCCAGTGTGGTGTTGGCGCCGCGCTGTGAATCCAGCGCTTCGGCCAGCTTGTCCTGAGTCTCACGCACCGTGGTCACGTCCTCGACCATCACGAGCACGTGCTCCGGCCGGCCGCTCGTGTCGGGGATCGAGGTCGCGGTCAGCTGGAGCCAGAGCCAGCGGCCGCCCCCGGTGGCGGCGCGCACCTGGACGCTGCGCTGGTCGGTGATCCCGGCCAGCATCGGCGCCAGCCGCGCGCGGCCCGCCGCCTGGTCGTAGGCACGCAGCAGATCCGGCCATACCTGGGAGCGCATCGTCTCCATGTCGTGCTCGAGCATGTGCAGCAGCGAGGGGTTGCCCTCGAGCAGCTCGCCGTCGGAGCTGACGCGCGCGATTCCGATCGGGGATCGTTCATAGATCGCGCGGTGGTCTGCCTCACTTCGGAGCAGTGCCTGCGAAGTCTCCGCGCGGTGTATGAACTGCCCGATCTCGACACCTGCGGTCGAAAGCATGGTCACGAGGTCGTTGTCGATGTGCCGGACCTCGCCCCCGAGCAGCTCGATCACCCCGATGGTCGATCCGCCGCTGACGACCGGAAAAGCGACCGCTGACCGCAGCCCGACGCGGCGTTCCGCGCTTGCCTGCTCGTAGTCGTTCGCCGCCAGGTCGTCGAGGGCGGCTGCGATTCCCGACTGCCAGACCCGGCCGACCAGGCCGCCGCCCGCCTCGATGGAGAGGTTTCGAGCGGGGTCGTCGAGGTCCCCGATGTTGGAGTCGTCCCCGCGCCACGAGCTCCGCTGGTGAAGCATGTGTTTTTCGGCGTCGACGCTCCAGTACTGGGCGACGTCCCAGTCGAGGTGGGTGCAGAGGCTGCCGAGTAGCGCCGCCGCTCCCTGCTCCCAGCTGTTCGCGGTGACGATCACCTGGCGGACAGCGACCAGGGCGTCGCGCATCGCGTCGAGTCGCTTGCGCGCCGAGATATCGGTCACCTGGACCAGCATCGGCTCGTTCGATTGGTCGCTGAGCGCTGCGATGGCAAGGGAAACCGGGATCGGCCGGCCGTGCGGGCTGGTCTGTTGGACTTCACCTTCCCAACGCACGATCTCGCCGCGGCTGAGCTGGCCGAGCGCGTCTTCGACTGCGTGGCGATCGCCCGCCGCGGTGACATCGAGTAGACCGACCTGCGTCAGCTCGCCTTTCCCACGACCGAGAATCGCCGCCAGCCGCTCGTTGGCCTGCAGCCAGCGCCCGTCATGGGCCACCACGCCCAACCCGATCGTCGCGGCCTCCATGACCATGTGGAGCCGGGCATCGTCAGACTCCAGCTCAACAGCCTTCCTCTCGGCACTGCCCTCCGCCGCGCGGACGTGGCGCACGACTTCATGCACCGACCCCGCGACAATCGCAAGCACGGCGACCTCGAAGACAGCAGTAGCGAGGTTGGACGTCGGCCCGAGGTGGATGACGCTGAGGATCAGGACGGCGAGCGACGCTGCCGCTCCTACGGTGAGCAGCTGGGCGCGGTCGTCGAAGAGAGCCGACGAAATGACGACGACGAGGAACAGCGGGAACGCCAGGAGCTCGGCGGCGCCGGTGGCGACCGCCACCGCGAAAACGGCGGCGATTCCGACGAAGGGTGTGGCTCGACGGACCAGGCTTTGCGTCTTCATCGGCACCCCATAAGGCCGTGGACGAGATCCTGGCAACACCCCGAATGCCTCGCCCCCCCTGGCGGGTTGGAAGGTGCGCAGGACGCAAAGTCTAAGGGCCCCCGGTCCCGGCCGACCCCCCTTAAACATCGGGTTCGATGGCCTAAATTAGCCAGGCTCCATGAGATCCCCTCTCCGCTCGGATGGACTGGCCCGGCGGGTTTATCCGTTCCTGGGACTCGCGATCGTAGGGCTGGTCAGCGTGCGCGGGCTGGCCCCGATCACCGGCACGCCCCCGCTCCTGGCGGCCGCGGCGATCGGCGTCATCCTCGTGCTCGCGCCGCTCGTGCCCTTCGAGCCTCCTCACGCAGGGAGGCGGGTGAGCGCCATCCCGGTCCTGGCCGGCTTCGGGCTGGCGCTCTATCCGCTGTGGGCGATGGGATCGCTCTTGGGAATCGTGGTCTCGGCGATCCTCGCGGCTCTGGGCGCAGCCCTGATCGTCGTCCCGTGGGAGCGAGTCCCACGCGTTCTGCATGCCATCTCACCCATCGGCGGCCTCGCGATCGCGTTCGTTCTGGAGGCCCAGTTCGGATCCAGCGTCCTTCACGCGTTCCCGTTCTTGCTCCTTCCTCTGCTCTTCCTGGCCCTCTACTACACGACCATCGAATTCGCCATCGGCGCCGCGCTGGCTGTGGCGAACATCGTCGCCGTGGCGCTTGCCAACCCAGGCGCCGCCGATGCCGGGCAGGCGCTCCTCGCTGCCCTCGTGCTTGTTGCCCTCGGCACGCTGGTGCGCCGGGTCGTGTCAGCCCTGGAGCGCAGCCGGGCCGCGGCCGCCGCCGCCGAGACCGCCAGGTCCGCCGTGCTTTCCGATCTGGCGCAGAGCAACCAGGAGCTCCAGGAGCTGACCCGGATGAAATCGGAGTTCCTCGCCACCATGAGCCACGAGATCCGAACGCCGATGAACGGGGTCATCGGCATGACCGGGCTGCTTCTCGACACCGATCTCTCCGAGGAGCAGAGGGACTACGTGGAGACGATTCGGACGTCGGGCGACACGCTCCTCGACGTCATCAACGACATCCTGGACTTCTCGAAGATCGAGGCCGGTCGGGTGCGCATGGAAACGATCGACTTCAGTCCCAAGCACGTGACCGAGGAGGCCGTCGAGCTGTTCGCGGAACCTGCCGCAAACAAGGGCATCGAGCTCATCCTCGACGCCGATCCGGAGGTGCCGCACGGCGTGGTCGGCGACCCGGGCCGCCTGCGCCAGGTACTGATCAACCTGGTCGGAAACGCGATCAAGTTCACTGACTCCGGCGAAGTGGTCGTGCGAGTGGAGAAGGTCGACACGATGACGCCCGGGGTGAAGATCCGGTTCGAGGTCTCCGACACCGGCGTGGGCCTGAGCGCGGACGAGCAGGGTCGTGTTTTCTCGACGTACTCGCAGGTCGACAGCTCGACCACCCGCCGGCATGGTGGAACCGGCCTCGGACTCGCCATCGCACGCATGCTCACCCAGCTGATGGGCGGCGAGATCGGCGTCGAGAGCGAAAAGGGGGCGGGCAGCCGGTTCTGGTTCACGGCGTTGTTCCGCGAATCCGATGTCAAATCCACGGAACCGCAGCCGGTCGGAAGCCTTGCCGGCACCGCGGTTGCGATCATCGACGACAACCGCACGAACCGGATCATCCTCGAGCGCTATCTCGACTCATGGGGGACACGTGAGCGCAGCTACGAGGGCGGCGTGCAGGCGCTGCGCGCGCTGCGCGCGGCGGCCGACGAGGACGACCCGTTCGAGGTCGCGATCGTCGACCTGATGATGCCGGAGATGGATGGTGCGGACGTCGCCGCAAAGATCCGCGCGGACCCCAAGTTGAAGGACATGGTGGTCGTACTTCTGACCTCGGCCGGCCGCTCCGACCAGCCGGTGCCGGGCGTCGACATCGAGCTGGTGAAGCCGGTCCGGCCGTCACAGCTCTTTGACGTGCTGCAGACGCTGCTGGCCTCGCGACCCGCGCATTCCAAGCGGCGCATCAATCGCGAGGGCACGGGTCCGCCGGCCGCGCGTCACCGCTGGGCGCGAATCCTGATCGTCGAGGACAACGCCGCCAACCTCAAGGTCGCGGTGCGGATGGTCGAGCGGCTGGGTTATCGAGCCGATGTGGCCGGCAATGGAAACGAAGCGCTCGACGTGCTCGGCAAGGTGCGTTACGACGCCGTGCTCATGGATTGCCAGATGCCGGAGTTGGATGGGTACGAAGCGACCCGCGAGATTAGGCGCGGCGAGCAGGACGGCCGCCACCTGCCCATCATCGCGATGACCGCGAGCGCGATGGCCGGCGACCGTGAGCGGTGCCTCGCCGCTGGCATGGACGACTACATCTCCAAACCGGTGAAGCTGCACATCGTCGCCGCGGTCCTGGAACGCTGGCTGGGAGTGGAGACGGATCCCAGTCCGGTGTGAAATCTCGTGCTTTACAACCCGGGTTGGCGAAACCTCACCCTATCGGCATCCTGCCTCTATGGGCCGGAGACCGTTTATTCCCACCAAGCTGACGAAGGGGCCGTTCACATTGGACGAAGCGCGTGGGGTCGGACTGACCTCAAGCGCGCTTGGAGGCAAGGCATGGCGACGTCTCGGCGCAAAGCTCTATTGCTGGAGGGGTGTACGCGTGGATCCGTTGCGTCTCCTTTCCGCATGGCAACGATTGCTGCCACCGGAGTCCGTCTTTGCGGGGGCAACGGCTGCGTGGCTCTTGGGTCTTGATCTGAGCCCAAGCAATCCAGTTGAGATTGCGGTCCCCAATAACTCAGGTATGCGGTCTCGGGACGGGCTGAGCGTTCGGCGCTGTGAAGTCTCACGAAGGGAAACAGTGTCAGTCCGGGGGCTTTGAGCGACATCAGTCCACCGCACCCTCTCCGATCTCAGCCTCCGTTGGCCCGCGGTGGAAGCCCTCGTGGCTATCGATATGGCAGTCGCCTCAGGCATCGCGGACCCGGCCGCTTTGCGGCGTCACGCCGAGGCAACGAATGGCCGAGCGGGTTCGCGGCGACTTCACTCGCTTGCCCTCCTTGCCGCGCCAGCCGAATCTCCAATGGAGACACGGCTTCGGTGGCTACTGATCCAGTCAGGCCTGCCGCACCCAGAGGTGCAGATCGACCTTCGAGACGCGAAGGAACGCTTCGTGGGTCGGGCCGATCTCTATTACCGGTCGGCCCGCCTCGTTCTCGAGTTTGATGGCGGCAATCACCGGGAGCGTTTAGTCGAGGATGACCGCAGGCAGAACCTGCTGATCAATGCCGGCTTTCGCCTCTTGCGATTCACTGCCGCCGACATCCATCATCGCGCCGGCGTCGTCGTGGCACAGGTCAGGTCGGCTCTGAGCGACCCAATACGCCACGTCTGACGCCAAACGCGCCGTTCGTCGCTTTTCATTCGGCACGTTTGGCGCCAAAGGCGCGGTTTCGGACCTGGGCGTTTAGAGGCGGCGGAGTGCCAGCACCGTCACGTCGTCCATGAGCTCGCGGCTCCGCGAGCCCTGGGCGAGGATGTCGACCAGCTCCTGAACGTTGGGCGCGCGGCGCGCGTCGTACGGCAGCAGCACCTCTTTCGTCGCCATATCCGGACGAAGATCGATCAGCCCGTCCGAGAAGACCACCAGCGTGTCACCCACCTCGAGCTTCTCGGTGCCGACCGCGAAGTTGCTGTCGGGAAAGATGCCGATTGGCGCGCTGCGCCGCGTCAGCGTGTCCTGCCCTGTCGTCCCTCGCAGGATGCGCGTGTATCCGTGTCCGGCATCGATGTAGCTGAGGTCACCTGTCTCCGTGTCCAGCACCGCATGGAACAGCGTCACGTATGCATGGTTCACCTCGAGGGCTGTGGCCATGACCTTGGCCGCCAGGTTCACGCCTTCCTCCATGTCGTCGAGGCCGGCCGACCCCCTGAGCGCCGCTCGAACCGTGGCCATCATGATCGCGGCCGGCAGGCCCTTGCCCATCACGTCGCCCAGCGTCACCGCCAGAAAGCGCGGATTGGGCTGATGCCAGTCATAGAAGTCGCCGCTGATCTCACGTGCCGGAGTGAATGAGGCGGCGACCTCAAATCCCTGGCCTCGCAGCGGGGAGGCCGGCAGCATGCCGGCTTGCAGCGCGGCCGCGCGCGCCATCTGGTCGGAGCGCTCAGCGACCATCGACTCGAGCCGCTCGAGGTTGGCGCGGTATTCGAGCTCGAGGCTTCGGCGCCGCAGCGCGTTCACGGCCGCGAGGTACATCTCGGTGGCGCCGACCGGCTTGACGTAGTAGCCGTACGCGCCGTGCTCGACGGCCGCCTTGCCCAGCTCCGGATCGTCAACCCCCGAGATCATGACCACCGCCGGCGGCGGACGCTTCTTGTGCAGCTCCTCGAGCAAGCCATAGCCGCTCTCGTCGGGCAGCCGAATGTCCATGAGCACGAGCGCGTAGTCGACCGAGCCGAACCGCTCTCTCGCCTCGGCGCCGCTCAGGGCGATGTCGGCCTCGAAACCGCGGCTGCGAAGCGTGCGCGCCATCGCGTTCGCCAGCGCCTGCTCGTCCTCGACGATCAAGAGGCGCTGCCCGCGACCGCCATCTCCGGAGGCCATCAGCCCAGGAGTGTAAGGGGGGCGAATCCAGGCTCGGCCGATATAGGCTTTCCGGATGACCCTGGACGTCGAAATCAGACAAACAGACGCCGGCGTGACGGTGCTGGCACCGTCAGGCCGCCTCGACGTGGCGGGAGCGCCCGCGCTGAAGGATGCCGTCAGCGAGGCGGTGAAGAACGGCCAGCCCCGGCTCGTGATCGACATGGAAGGGGTGAGCTTCGTCGACAGCTCTGGCCTGGGCTCGGTGGTGGCTGCGCTCAAACAGGTGCGCAGCTCGAAGGGCGATCTGAGACTGGCGGCGCCGAACCAGCAGGTTCGGGTGGTGCTAGAGCTGACCACCCTGGACCGTGTGTTCCCTTATTACGCCACGGTCGAGGAAGCCCTGACTGATTTCTGAGGACCCAGCGCCGGACCGATCGTTCGAGTTCCGCGCCACTCTCACCCATCTCGAGGACGGTCTCGACACCCTCCACCGCTCGGTTGAGCTCGTTCGCGAGCGCATCGGCCGCGACGTGGGCGACCGCTCGCTGATGGTGTTCGAGCTGGCGCTGGCGGAGATCGGGTCCAACGTGCTCCGTTACGCACACCCTCCGGGCTCGAAGGAACCCAAAGTCGAGTTCGAGCTCAGGCTCGAGTCCAACACGCTAACCGCATTGTTAACCGACTGGGGACCACCACTTCATAATCACCTCACCCGCGCGATGCCAGCTCCGACCAGCGAGGTGGGCCGCGGCCTCGCGATCGCCCGCAAGGTGCTCGATGAGCTGGACTACGAACGGGTGAGCGAGGTGAACAAGTGGCGTCTGGTGAAGCGGCTGTGAGCGACGGGACGGAGCAGCCCGACCCCAACCGCGTGCTCATCCACGATTTTCGCAACCTGCTCGCGGTCATCGTCAATTACTGCGAGCTGATCGCGGACGAGACCACTGATCCGGCGGCCATCAAAGCGGACATTGCTGAGATCCGGACGGCCGCGGAAAGGGCGATCGAGCTCACCGACAAGCTGCGCCATCTCCGCGCGGGAGCGGCAGATTCGGAGCCGGCCGCGGGGACCTCGTGACCGTCATGAGAAGGGCGGGCATCGCCAGAGCGACACCGTCGGAGGGCCCGCAGACCAATCGGGATCTCGTGCTTGTGGTCGATGACGACGAGCAGATGCTCAAGCTCATCAAGCGCGTGCTCGAGCGTGCCGGCTTCGAATGCGTCGCCGTCGGCGACGGCCACGCCGCCCATGAGGCCGCGGTCGACTGGCGTCCCGACATCATCGTGCTCGACCTGATGCTCGGTGCGACCACCGGCGAGGAGATCCTCACCGAGCTGCGCAAGGACTTCCGCACGCGTTTGATCCCGGTCGTCTTTCTCACGGTGCGAAGCTCACTGAAGGACAAGGTCGATCACCTTCTCAACGGCGCCGACGACTACGTGACCAAGCCTTTCATCCCTGAAGAGCTGGTGGCTCGCTTGCGCGCGGTGATCACGCGAGCCACGACCACTCGCGAGCTGAATCCGCTGACCGGCATGAGCGGGAACTCCGACATCCTGCGCGAGATCACAAATCGGCTCGTCAGCCAGGATCGCTTCGCGGTCCTCTACCCCGACATCGACGCTTTCAAGAGCTACAACGACCACTACGGCTTCGTTCGCGGTGACGACGTGATCAAGACGCTGTCGACGATCATCCTCGAGGTGCTCGAGGAGAATCCCTCCAAGCGGCACTTCGCCGGCCACGTCGGGGGGGACGACTTCGTCGTCCTCACCGAGCCTCAGCTCGCGGAGCCGATCGCAAACGAGATCACCAAGCGTTTCGACGCCGCGGTGCCCGCCCTGTACGACTTGCTCGACCGCGAGCGGGGCTGGATCGAATACGAGGAGCGGAACGGCAACAAGATCCGGGCCGAGTTCGTGTCGGTCTCGATCGGGGTCGTCATCGCCGAAGCCGGCAGCTACGCGAGCGCGGCCGCGCTGGCGGCTCGGGCCGCCGAGGTCAAGGGCGTGGCCAAGCGCATGCCAGGCTCGAAATGGGTGCTCGATCGCCGCCGGCCTCCCGATCGCCATGGGTCTTCCAGATGAGGCTCCATGTGTGCGGCTTAACGGGGTCGGATGGCGGCAGGCCGGGGCTATCATCGCGTGAGATTGCTTGTCCGATGAGTGAGAACCGCGATGAGTGACGTGGAGACCGCGCAGGCCACCGGCGGCGAACAACTCCCGGCGGCCGACCCGCCGCCCGGCCCGGCCACGTTGCAGCAGCGGGCCGATACCCGGCACGGCACGCGAATCAAGGTGTCGGTGCACCGGCTCGACGGCGGCTTCGAAGATGGGGAGTCGGACGCACGCATCCTCACCACCGAAGGTTTTCCGATCTTCACGCCCCCGGATTCCGATCGCGCTCGCTGGATTCCCGCGCGCGACATCAAATATGTCGTCCTGGGGTCGCTGGACGACCCCGGCCTCGAGGCGGACCCGGGAGACAAGAGTTCCGCCCGTAAATCGATCCTGAGATTTCGCGACGGCGAATGGATCGCCGCCTACATGGAAGATAGCCAGTCAGGCGACAGCTCCGGGCTCGCGATCAAGATCCGCCTGACCGAGCGGCAGCGGATCATCCCTGCGGTGGCCGCATCCGCAGCGCTGCTGGAGATGCAGTTCGTCGACACATGGAACAGCACCACCGACGTGGCCCGGCCTCTCCGCCGCCGCAGCGACATCATGGAAGCAGCGGCTCGGCAAGGTCGCGACCTCAACCGGCTCGCGAACGATTTTCGAGACCGGCTCGCCCTCATCCGCGACGTCGGCCTCACGACGGGCGACACCCTCGCCTTCTCGCGCGCGGTGCGCACTCACCTCGACCGCTTCCTGGCCGAGGACGGCATCGAGCTCAGCGCTCCCGAGAAGACGACGCTCGCCGACATCATCCTGCGCGCGGCGGTCGGCTACGGACCCCTCGACGGCCTCCTCCACGACCGCTCCGTCAGCGAGATCATGGTCAACGGCCCGGACCAGGTGTTCATCGAGCGCCGCGGCGTCCTCACCAAAGCCGAGGTGCGATTCGAGGACGAGAACCAGCTCCTGGAAACGATCCGGCGCATGGTCGCCACCACCGGCCGGCATATCGACGGCCTCAACCCCATGGTGGACGCCCGCCTGCCGGACGGAAGCCGCGTCAACGCGATCATCAGGCCGGCCGCGATCCACGGCGCCGCACTCACCATCCGCAAATTCAAGGACGCGGTGCTGGGAATGGAAGACCTCACACGTGAGGGCAGCCTCAGCCCCGCGATGGCGGAGTTCCTGAAGGCAGCCGTGCTCGGACGTATGAACGTGCTTGTCTCCGGCGGCACCGGGTCCGGCAAGACCACGTCACTCAACGTCATCGCGCGCTTCATCCCTCACAACCAGCGCGTGATCACGATCGAAGACGCCGCCGAGCTGCAGATCGACCACCCGCACGTCATCGCCCTGGAGCACCGGCCGCCCAACGTCGAAGGCAAAGGCGAGCTGACGATCCGGCAGCTGCTTCGCAACAGCCTCCGGATGCGCCCTGATCGGATCCTGGTCGGTGAGGTCCGCGGCGCCGAGGCGCTCGACATGCTGCAGGCCATGAACACCGGCCACGACGGGAGCATGTCGACGATCCACTCCAACTCCGCGCGTGACGCGCTGTCCCGCCTCGAGACGATGGTGATGATGGCGTCCATCGACATTCCGTTCGAAGCGGTGCGCGCGCAGATCGCTTCGGCCGTGAACCTCATCGTCCATCAGGCCCGTATGCCCGACGGCCGGAGGAAGATCGCGCAGATCGCCGAGGTGGTCGGCTACGACGCCAACGGCGCGATCCTTCGCGACATCTTCTTGCTCGGCATGGGATCGGACCTGCGGCTCGAGTACAACGCCACCGGCTACGTCCCGACATCGCTCGACAAGGCGGCGTTCTACGGCGTGCAGGTCGACAAGGATCTCTTCGATCCCGTCAAGTCGAGGTTCGTGCCCGCGGGGTCGGACAGCATGATGCCGGTCGTCAAGGACCCGCTGATGGCCGCGGCGCGCGGCACCGAGAACGTGGTCCGCCAGGTGGTCGTGGTGCCGTTCAGCTCCGACCGGCCCGGCGATTTGAGGCCGCACCAGCAGTCGCACACTGTGCAGGCATCGGAATCCGCGCCCGCGCAGACGATGGCATCCACCCCGGAGATGCAGGAGGAGATGCGCAAGCTGATCGACGCGGCGCGGTCGGCGGTTGCCGACCTGCAGGCCGCGGCGCCCGCCCAGGCGGCCGCACCGGGCACATCTCCGGCGCCGAGTTACGAGGCTCCGCCCCCGGTCGCATACCCGCGCGCATCGGCACCGGCGCCGGCTCAGCCCTCGTTCGACCTACCGCCGGAGTTGATCGCCGCCGCGCGCGCCGCGGCGCCCGCCGCTTCACAAGCTCAGGCGTCACCCCCCAGCGCCGGAGAGAACGCGCTCGCGGCATCGCAGGCGCTCCAGGCGGCCACGGCGATGGCCCGCGCAACAAGCGCGCTCGGACAGATGGCGGCCGCGGCCAGCAGCGGCTTTGCCGGAATGCTGCCGATAACACATGCGACGGGCCCCACCGGGACCGGCGCCACCCGCCGAATCCAGGCCATCATCGAAAGCCTCATCACCCGCAAGGGCCTCAACCTGAGATTGGCCCCCGCGATCACGCAGGCCTTCGAAGGCGCCGAGCTGAAGTCGAGCGACTACGCAGCGCCGAACAAGCTGAGCAAGGAGTCGGCCGGGCGCGAGCTGCGCCAGGCGGTCGAGGCCGGCCTGCTGCAGCTGGTCAAGTACCCGCAGGGTGAGGCCGGCTTCCGCGCCGACCCCGCGCTGTTGAGGGCGGTGGCCGAAGGCCTCGGACAAACCGTCAACCCAGCGCAAGCGCTGACGCCGGAGACGATCATCAGCAGCCTGTCCGCCGGCCAGAGCGAAGGCACGGTGACGATCATGTTCACCGACGTCGAGGGCTCGACCCAGATGCTCTCGAGCCGGGGCTTCACGCTCTCGCACGAGATCATGAAGGCCTACGAATCGATCATCGAGGACAAGATCACCGAGCACGCTGGTCGCCGCATCAAAGGCCTCGGCGACGGCGTCATGGTCAGCTTCGGCTCGAGCCGCCACGCGGTCGAATGCGCCCTCGAGATCCAGCGCTCGATCGCGGAGTACAGCAAGCAGAACCCCGAGCGCAAGCTGAAGATCCGCATCGGGATCAACACGGGCGAGGTGGTCGAGGAGGCGGGCGACATCTTCGGCGCCGCCGTCAACGTCGCCGCGCGCGTTGCGGGCAAGGCCAAAGGCGGACAGATCCTCGTCTCCGAGGTCGTCCGCGAGCTGGTCGGCCCGGTCGCGGAGATGAAGTTCGGCTATCGCGGCCGCTACAAGCTGAAGGGGTTCCCCGACCGTTTCCGCCTGCACGACGTGACCGCCAGCGAAGTGCCGTCGCCGACACCGGTCCTGCCCACCGGCGACGGCTTCGTCGGCCGCGAGCAAGAGCGCCTCGACATCCGCATGACGCTCGACCGCGCGGCTACCGGTTCAGGCGGCATGCTCTTCATCGCCGGCGCTCCGGGCATCGGCGCCTCGCGACTCGCTTCCGAGGTCGCCTCCGAGGCGGCGAAGAAGGGCTGGTGGGTGCTGAGCGGCCGCTGCGCCGAGCAGGACACCACGCCATTGAGTCCGTTCCGCGACATTCTCGCCGCGGCGGTGGCGAGCGCCGGCGTGAAGTCGCTTCAAGAGGCGGTCGGCGCCGATGGTCCTCTGCTCGCGCAGCTCGTCCCCGGCCTCCGCCAGAAGGTGCGCGGGATGGGCCAGCCGGTCGAAGTGGCGGCGGACAAGCTCAGGGAGCAGCTCTTCCGAGCTGTCTTCGAATTCCTTACCGGATGCCAGGGAGGCAAGCCGATCCTCATGGTGCTGGACGACCTCCAGTGGGCTGACGAGGAGACGGTTCTCCTGCTGCGCGACATTGCCGAGCGCCTGGCCGGAAGCCGTGTCGTCGTCCTCGGCACCTACTGGGAGTCAGAGCTCGACTCGGCGCGCCCCTTCACGATCGCCGCCTCCCGCCTCCTGCGCAGGCGCCGCGCGCAGCGTTTGTCGCTGGGCCGGCTGACGGACCGCGAGGTCGAGAAGATGGTCCACGTGTTGGGCGAGACTGCGTTGACGCCCGTGCAGCTCATCGGCATCCAGGCCGCGACAGAAGGCAACCCGCTTTTCGTCGAGCACTCCTACCTTTACATCGCCGATTCCGAGTCGATGCTGGGCGGCCATGGGCGCGTGCAGGCGAGCTTCACGGAAGAGGACCTCGAGCTGGCCAACAGCGTTCGCGGCATCATCGGCCGCAGGCTGGAGAGGCTCAGCGAGCCGGCTCAGCGCATGCTGGTCGCCGCGGCCGTCATCGGTCGTGACTTCGACATCCCGCTGCTCGAAGCCTTCGGCGAGCTGTCAGGCCACGAGCTGCGCGACGCGATCGATGAGGCCACTCGCAGTCACTTCTTGACCGCCGCGGGGGCGGATCGATTCCGGTTCAGTCACGACCTGGTGCGCCAGCGGGTCCTCGCCGTGCTGCCGCTGCCGCGCTTGCAGGCGTACCACCTCGCGGTGGCCGGCACTCTCGAACGCGGATACGGCAAGAGCGCCACCGAGAAGGCCGCCGAGATCGCTCATCACCTCTATCAGGCGGGCACGTCTGCCGACCCGCTCAAGACGTCTGACTACCTGGCTCAAGCGGCAGCGAACGCGATGGCGGTCGGCGCCTTCGAAGAGGTGCTGCGCCTGATCGAGCTGACCCTGCAGCTCCTCCCCGGCGACAAGATCCGCGAACGGGCCGAGGCACTGGCCCTCCGGGGGCAGGCCTTCTGGGGCCTGGGACGCAACAACGACGCGAAGGCCGCCTGGAACGGTGCTCTTGGCCGCTACGACGAGCTTGGCGACACCAAGGCGGCCGCGAGCGTCCACGCGCGACTCCACGAGATCGGCGCCGACGGTGTGGCAGCCGAGCGGCCGCGGCCGCGCGAGCATGCCCCCGCACGCGAGGCCGAGGTCACCTAAGCGGCCTAACCCGTTAGCCGGGCCGCCGGGGGCACGGGCCCGTATTCGGATGGGTCCCCGAGGATCGTCGGCAGCTGGCCTGTGAACGTCAGCGTGTAAGCCATCACGCCACCCACCTCGTCCGTCCGGAAGCTCGAGGCTTTCGAGATGGTTATGGCCGCGGCCGGCGCGTAAAAGAACCCGATGAACGCGGAGTCCGTGGCGGCGCCGATGAAATTGCTGCATGTGTTCGCCGGCGGGTAGCCGTTGCCAGGTTCGTAGACGACCATCCAGTTGTACTGGTAGCCGCTGAAGATGACGTTGTCGCCGCTGGTCGTGTCGTTGAGGCAGCCGCCGTTCGGGATGACGAAGGCAACCGCTCCCGGGGTGATCGGCCCAGCGCAAGAAGTGAGCGCTCCCCCGACGGTATCGCATTGGTTTTCGTTGGCGCGGTCGCCGCGGGGCGGAGCCGCGCGGTTCGCGTTCTCGTTGGGAAGGTTGTTTCTCAAGGGCGCGCTCTCGCCGTCGGGCGGATAGGAACCCACGACGCCCGGCGCCGCCAGCGCGTTCGGCGCAAACGGGGGCCCGAGGTCGTTGTTGTCCAGGTTGATGGATTCGTATCCGAGGCTGCAGCTGCTGCCCGAAAAGGCGGGGCAGCCTGCCGTGTTGTTGTTCTGCGGAGTGCCGGAAACAGGAAGGCTCTTAGCGAGGCCGAACGGCCCGCTGCACGAGCCGCCTGGAGCCGCATAGATGTTGTATCCAGATGCTCCGGGCACATTGCTCACCGCGACCATGAAGTTCTGGCCGCTGCCGTTGATCCTTGCTGTGTAGCAGATTGATGGCGCGCTTTCGCGGGCATAGAACTGGCCGTTGTAGATCCCCGTTCGAGTCGAAGTGAGCACGAACGACCAGTTGCCTGTGGCAATTCCTCTTGGCCCGGAAACCACCGTGACCTGAGCGGAGCCGGCGCAATTGGTGCCATCGGCATTCCACTGCTGGTGGCCGGAGGGGATGGTGTCGTTGTTGTATAGAGGCTCATCGGGCGGCCTCAGCTCGTTGGACACGAAGCTCCCGTTGTTCGTGTAGCCGCCTTGCCACTTGTAAACACCGCCCGCAAGGAAATAGCAGAGGCTCGCGCCGAAAGCCGGGTCCATCGCGTACGTGCCAGGCGAAAGCACCACGGGTCCCCCGCCGCTTGGCGGCCTTGACTGCGCTCCACCCACGACGGGAGGAGGCGGGTAGTTGGGATCGATGAAGTTGTACCCGGAACGTGTGACGCCGGCCGTGTCAGGGTACGTGCACGGCGTCGAGTTCCCGCTCGGGAAGCAGGCCGTGGTGACGCCGGGAATCGACGATTGGCATCGAGCGTAGACATCGCCTGTGACCGACGCCAATCCCGCGACCGAAATCGACCCGCTCGACACCATGTCCCCGAAGATGTTGAGGGTGCCACCGGAAGCGGTCGTGATCGCGTTGCCCGGCATCCCTCCACACCCCGCCTGGCTGAGGGCGGCCACCGTGGGCGTGTACAGCAGGTTGTTGACGCCGGAGGAAGCTGTCGCGGCCAGCTGCGGCGAGGTTCCACCGGTGAGGATGCGGGCGAACTGGAGCACGAGCGCGCGAGCCCCGCTGATCGTGAACTGGACGCCCGCAGGTCCAAGAGCCGCTACCACCTGGGTCAGCACGGTTCCATCCGAGTACGTGCACGTGATCGTGCGCGGCGCTGCACCGGGCGACCCATAACCGGGCGTGCAGGACGGGCTCGCGTACAGCCGGAGGTTGGTGCCGAAGCTGGTCGTCGCCGCCGACTCGGCCGTGATGTAGTTGCGAAATTGCTGATAACTGTCTCCGGCCGCCAGCGCCGCGGCGTCGGTGGCGGCCTGGAGGTCACGCCTCAGCGCATATGCACGGGCGCCGTCGACCGCGAGCGCGGCCATACCGACCACGACCGCGACCATGATGCCGATCAGGACGATGGCCTGCCCGCGCTGCGCGCTTGGTTGCACCTCAGCCGGTGAGCCTGGCCGCTGGCGGCACAGGCGCGAAACCCTTGTTGAGGGTGATGGTCGGCATCGACGCGGTGAAGGACACCGAGTTTGCGATGAGGCCGCCCGACCCACCTTCGAATACATAAGGAGATGTGATCGACATTGAAGCAGACGGCATGTAAACCAGACCCATATAAGCGGAATTTCCGCTCGCGCTCAGGACCCCGGCGCACGTGTTGGCGGGGGCGTACGCGGATCCCGGCCCGTACACGACGAGCCAGTCGTACTGGTAGCCGCTGAACATGAAGTTGTCCCCGCCGCTGGTGGCGTTGATGCAGCCGCCCGCCGGGAGATAGAGCTCGACGGCGCCGGGGGTCACGGCGTTCGGACAGGTCGCGTAAACGCCGCCGGTCGTTTCGCAGTTGTTCTCGTTGGCGCGATCCCCCGCCGCACCGGCGCCCCGGCCGGGATTCTGATTCGGCAACCCGGACAGGAGTGGCGCCGTTTCACTGGTCGGGGGATAGGCGCCGACCACACCCGGGGCGGCGAGGGCATTGGGCGCAAACGGCGGGCCCAGGTCGTTGGCGTCCAGGGTGATCGATTCGAGGCCGAGGCTGCATCCACTGCCACTGAACGCGGGACAAAGTCGGGTCTCGCTGTTGCTCGGGATGCCGCTGACCGGAAGCGTGTCGACCAGGCCGAACGGACCCGCGCATCGGTTGTTCGGGGGAACCGCGTAGATGTTGTAGGAGGTTGCGCCGGGCACGTTGCTCACCACGATCTGGACGTTCTGCCCACTGTTGTTGACCGCCTGCTCGTAGCACATGGAAGGCGCACTCTCGCGGGTGTAGCTTCGGCCCCCATAGGTATCGGTTCTGGTCGCGGTCACGACAAACGTCCACCGACCGACCGGGATGCCGCGCGGGCCGGCGGTGGTGCTCACCTGGACGCCGCCTGAGCAGCTCACGTTGTTCGTGTCCCAGAACTGGTGGGTCGATCGAGACGTGTTGTCCCTCACGTCAGGCTCGTCAGGGGGTTTCAGCTCGTTGCTGACGAAGTCGTGGCTGTCCGTGAAGCCACCCTGCCACTCATAGACGCCGCCGCTCAGGAACCAGCACGTCCCGCTGTTGAAGTTGGGGTTGGCGGCGTACGAGCCTGGGGAGAGAACCACGCTGTTCCCGAGCACGCTCTGAGCTCCTCCCACGACTGCCGGCGGCGGGTAGCTGGGATCGATGTAGTGGTATCCCGATCTGGTGGCGCCGGCGATGTCGGGATATGTGCACGGGGCCGAACCGCCGCTGGGGTAACAGGCGGTCTGCGCTCCGGGCACGTTCGATTGGCAGCGGGCGTAGATGTCGCCCGCCACCCTCATGGCGGCCGACGAAACCGATATCGCCCCGCTCGCGACCACGTCGCCGCTCACCGTCAGTGTGCCACCGCCGCTGAGCGAGATCGCGCTGCCGCCGACACCGCCGCATCCGGACTGAGCGAGCGCCGCGACGGTTGGCGTGTAGAGGAGGTTGTTGACGTTTCCCGATGCAGCTCCGTTGATGACCGGGTTGGAACCGTTGGTGAGGATGCGGGCGAACTGGAGCTGCAGCGATCGCGCTGCGGTCAACCTGAAGTCGCTCCCCTGAGCACCCACCCCTGATACGACCTCCGTGAGAACGGTTCCGTCGGCGAACGTGCAGGTGATCGTCAGAGGGTTCGCGCCCGGAGATGCATAGGACGGTGAGCAGGAAGGTGAGCCGTACAGGCGCAGGTTGGCTCCGAAGATGGTGGTCGCCGCCTGCTCTGCCGAGGCATAGCTGCCCGTTTGCTGGAAGTTGTCACCGGCCGCGAGAGCCCCTGCATCGACGGCGGCCTGCAGGTCGCGGCGCAGGGCGTATGCGCGCGATCCGTCGATGGCGAGCGCCGCCATGCCCACGACCACGGCCAGCATGATCGCGATCAGCACGATGGCCTGACCCCGCTGACGCCTCGGGGACGGCCGGACTAAATCCGGCCTAAGG
>Ga0209802_1001050_pt1 | contig 21019 bp, 20 predicted proteins | sample GraSoiAngelo_129_FD_185886 | JGI IMG/M metagenome (GOLD analysis project Ga0209802, IMG submission 185886) | Grasslands soil microbial communities from the Angelo Coastal Reserve, California, USA - 14_0927_12_40cm (SPAdes) (version 2) | ecosystem: Environmental > Terrestrial > Soil > Grasslands ... | reverse complement strand
GATTTCCGCGTCGCCGCCGACGTGGCGCGCTTCGCGATGCCGCTGGCCCGGATCGGCCTCGTCGTGCCCTTCGCGCTCGGCCAGAAGCTCGTCGAGATCATCGGCCCGGCCTTCACACGGCAGATCCTCCTCACCGGTCAGCCGGTCGATGCCGGGCGCGCCTACGAGATGGGGATGGTGCACGCGGTCGTCCCGGCCGCCGACCTGGAGCGCGCGACCTACGATCTGGCGAAGACGATCGCCGACAACGCGCCGCTCTCGCTCGCGGGGATGAAGTCGACGATCCGACGCGCGCTGTCGCTGCGCGAGCGGGTGGAGCACAAGGATCTGGACGAGATCGCCCGGCGCGCGCGCGCCAGCACGGACGCGCGCGAAGGCGTCCGGGCGATGCTCGAGCATCGCAAGCCTACCTTTCGCGGACAGTAACCGGCGTGGCCGGTCACCGCTCATCGGGCAGTCACGTCCCCGCGAGGTATCGGATTCGCGTCGGGGTCGGTGGTCTCAGCGGCCCCCGAAGCGTCGCGCGAGCGGCGCCGAGCGCGCCGCCTGCACCTGGCTCTGCGTGAGCTCGGCCGCGGGATTGAGCGCGCCGGAGTACATGAGGTTGCGCATCCACGCCGCGATCTGATTCTCCTGGCCGGGGCCCGATCGCCGGCCGCTGTCGACATGAGGCAGCGCCAGGAGATGGCCGAGCTCGTGGGCCATCATCCGGGACGTCGCGCCCAGATCCGAGCCGTAGGCGATCAGGCAAACCTGGGTCTGCTGTCGCGACTGCCCACCGAGCTCCGGCCGCGATACCTGGTCGACCAGGAGCACCCGTACGCCGTTGCCGGCCTTGTGCGCCGCGGCGAGGAAGTGATAGCCCGCCTCATCGACGGTGTCGGTCGCCGCGCCCGACGGCATCGCTTCGACGACCCGCTCGCACGATGCGCGTGAGAACTCGATGTTCGCGCGCGATTTCAGGAGGTCGCTCGCCTGCTGCAGAACCGAGGCGGCGTATGCCGCCGTCCAGCGCTGAGCCAGCTCGCGGCCGTCGCTCCGGAGGGTGACGATGGTGAGATCCGCCGGGATGGAGATGGCCATGGGAACGTCGGACGGCGTGCTCGAATGCCGCGCTAGCTCGCGGTTCGGCGCGCGTGCACGGCTCGGGCGAGATCGGCGAGGACGGGTACCGTCATCTCCCAGCCCATGCAGGCGTCGGTGATGCTCTGACCGTAGCGGAGCGCGGCCGGGTTTTTCAGGTCCTGTCGTCCGTCGATGAGGAAGCTCTCCATCATCACGCCGACGATCGCGGTCTCTCCGTGGGCGATCTGCTCGGCGAGGTCGTGCGCCGCGACCGGCTGCCGTCGGTAGTCCTTGTCGCTGTTGCCGTGGCTCGTGTCGACCATGAGCCGCGGCGCGAGGCCGGCGTCGACGAGGGCGCCGGCGGTCTTCTGCACGCTCACCGCGTCGTAGTTCGATCCGCTCGCGCCGCCGCGAAGGATGACGTGGCAGTCGGGGTTGCCGCGGGTGGCGACGATCGCGCAGAGCCCCTGCTCGGTCACGCCGAGGAACTGGTGCGGGTGCGCGGCGGCGCGCACGGCATCGATGGCGATCTGGACGCCGCCGTCGGTCCCGTTCTTGAAGCCGACCGGCATCGAGAGACCCGACGCGAGCTCGCGATGCACCTGGCTCTCGGTCGTCCGCGCGCCGATCGCGCCCCACGAGACGAGGTCCGAGGTGAACTGCGGTGAGATCGGATCGAGGAACTCGCAGCCCGAAGGGAGCCCGAGGTCCGCCAGGTCGAGCAGCACCCGACGCGCCCGCCGGAGGCCCTCGTTGATCACGAAGCTTCCGTCGAGATGCGGATCGTTGATGAGACCCTTCCAGCCCACCGTGGTGCGCGGCTTCTCGAAATAGACGCGCATCACGATACAGAGATCGCGCGCGTGCTCGTCGGCCAGGACGCGCAGGCGCCGCCCGTAGTCGAGCGCGGCGGCCGGGTCGTGGATCGAGCACGGTCCGACGATCACGACGAGCCGGTCGTCCTCGCCTCGGAGGATGCGGCTGATGTCGCGGCGCGCGCGGGTGACCGTCTCGGAGCCGCGCTCGTTGAGCGGCTGCTCCTCGAGCAGGATCGCCGGCGGCAGGAGCGGGCGGAAGCTCTCGATCCGAAGATCGCGGGTGCGTTCCGACATGGAGCGGAATGTACACGCGAAGGGGCGGCTCTTCAACGGCCACGCCATGTTACCCTTCGAGCCGCCGTGAGCCGTCTCGACGTCCTCGACCGGATTCAGAAGAAGGTGCTGTGGCTCGGCACCTACATGGTGCATCATGCCAACTCCGCGCGTCCGAACCCGGACGGGGTGAAAGTCGGCGGCCACCAGGCCTCGTCGTCCTCGATCGTCAGCCTCCTGACCGCGCTCTATTTCGGCGCGCTCCGTCCCGACGATCTCGTGGCGGTGAAGGCCCACGCCTCGCCGGCCTTCTACGCGATCCAGTACCTGCGCGGCCGCCTCACGGCCGAAGCCCTGCGCGAGCTGCGCACCTTCGGCGGGCTCCAGGCCTATCCGAGCCGCCGCAAGAACGCGGAGGTCGTCGACCTCTCGACGGGATCGATGGGGCTGGGCGCGGTGCAGGCGACGTTCGGGGCGCTGGCGGCGCGCTATGTCGCCGATCATTTCGGCGGCGAGCAGCGCGGGCGGGTCATCGTCATCGTCGGCGACGCCGAGCTCGACGAGGGCAACGTGGCCGAGGCGCTGGCCGAGGAAGTCGTGGCGCGGCTCGCGAACGTCCTCTGGATCGTGGACGTGAATCGTCAGTCCCTGGATCGGATCGTCCCCGACGGCCGGCTGCGCCAGATGCGCGCGATGTTCGAAGCCGGCGGCTGGCGCGTCAGCGAGCTTCGGTGGGGTCGCAAGCTTCAGAGCTTCTTCGGCAAACGCGGAGGCGAGCGACTGCGCGAACGGTTGCAGATCATGCCCAACACCGAGTATCAGCGGCTCCTCCGACTGCCGCCCGGCGCCGTGCGCAAGGCGCTCGTCACGACCGACGGCGGCGGAATCGACCGGACGCTCGACCGGGTGCTCTCCGACACGAGCGACGCGGCGCTCGCCGAGCTCGTCGCCGATCTCGGAGGCCACGATTTGCGCTTGCTCGGCGAGGCGCTCGACTCGGCCGGGCAGGTGCGCGACCGGCCCTCGGTCATCTTCGCCCACACGATCAAAGGGTGGGGACTCCCGCTCGCTGGCGATCCGCTCAACCACACGATGCTCCTCACGCAGGGTCAGATCGACGAGCTGCGCGCCTCGCTTGGCGTCCGCGAAGGCGCGGAGTGGGACGGGTTCGCGCCCGGCAGCGAGGAAGCCGAGCTCGTGGGCAAGCTTTCGCCGCTCTTCACGCCGCCGTCGCCGAGCACGGCGCGGCTCGAGATCCCCGCCGAGCTCGACGAGAGCTATCCACCGGAGTGCTCGACCCAGGAGGCATTCGGCCGCGTGCTCGGCGCGCTGAGCCGGCTGCCGCTCGCGGATCGCGTCGTGACGGCGTCGGCCGACGTCGCGGTCACCACGCACCTGGCGGGGTGGATCAACCGGAAGGGTGTTTACTATCCCGAGGCGCGGCGCAACCCGTTCGCCGACGTGCCACAGGCCGTTCAGTGGAAGGAGTCGCCGGCCGGCCAGCACATCGAGCTCGGTATCGCCGAGCACAACCTGTTTCTCCTCCTGGGTGCCCTCGGTCTCTCGCGCGAGATCCTCGGCGAGACCTTGCTGCCGATCGGCACGCTCTACGATCCATTCGTCACCCGCGGGCTCGACGCGCTCTATCACGCCCTCTACTCGGGCTCGCGCTTCGTCGTGGCGGCGACGCCGTCGGGCGTCACGCTCTCGCCTGAAGGCGGCGCGCATCAGTCGGTGATCACGCCGGGGATCGGTGTCGCGCTTCCGGGGATCGTCTTCTGGGATCCGACGTTCGCCCGTGAGGTCGAGTGGATCCTGCTCGACGCGCTGCGTGGTCTCGCCGACGGCCGAGGGGAGGCGGCCTATCTGAGGCTCTCGACCCGCCCGATCGACCAGTCGCTCACGCTGCCGCCGAGCCCGGCGTATCGCGCGGATGTTTTGCGCGGTGCCTACCGGCTCGTCGACGCGCGCGGTGAGCCGGGCTGGGATCCCGAAACGAACGCGGTGAGTATCTTCGCCGCCGGGGTCACCGTCCCCGAAGCGGTCCAGGCCGGTCGTGCGCTACGCGAACGCGGCGTCCTCGCGAGCGTGTTCGCGGTCACGAGCGCCGACCGCCTCTATCGCGGCCTTCGCGAACCGCGTCCATACGTCGAGGATCTCGTGAGCGCCGAGGAAGAGGGCGTGCCCGTGGTCTCCGTGCTCGACGGCCACTCGCACGCGCTCGCGTTCGTGGGGGCGGCGCTCGGCGTGCCCCAGCAGGCGCTCGGCGTGGACGACTTCGGGCAATCGGGCTCGCGGGCCGATCTCTATCGGCACTACGGGATCGACGCCGCCGCCATCGAGCGAGCGGCGCGCGTGCTGACGGGTCAGGTATAATTCGCTCAACCCCATGCCAAACCTGACGGATTCCAGAAAGCTCGAGCTCCGACGCGAGCTCGAGACGCTCGTCGGCCGGGGCGCCGTCCTCTCGGACCCGGACGAGCTGATGGTGTACGAGTCAGACGGTCTCACCCTGTTCCGCGCGCTCGCCGACTTCATCGTCTTCCCCACCTCGGCCCAACAGGTCTCGGCGGTCGTCAAGCTCGCGAATCGCGAGAACCTTCCGTTCGTCGCCCGCGGCGCCGGCACGGGCCTCTCGGGCGGGTGCTTGCCGGCCGAGGGCGGCGTCGTGATCTCGCTGATGCGGATGAACAAGGTGCTCGAGGTCGACTACGAGAACCAGATCGCGGTCGTCGAGCCCGGGCTCGTCAACCTGCACCTCTCGTGGAAGGTCGGCCCGCGCGGCTACTACTACGCGCCCGATCCTTCGAGCCAGCAGGCGTGCACGATCGGCGGCAACATCGCCAACAACTCCGGCGGCCCGCACACCCTGAAGTACGGCGTCACGACCAATCACGTCCTCGGGCTCGAAGTCGTCATGCCCGACGGCGAGATCGTCTGGCTCGGCGGCAAGACGCGCGAGGCGTGCGGCTACGACCTGGCGGGCGTCTTCGTCGGCTCCGAGGGCACCTTCGGCATCGCCACGCGGATCGTCGTCCGCATCCTCAAGAAGCCGCAGGCCGTCAAGACCGTGCTCGCGGTCTTCGACGCGATCGACCAGGCCTCGGCCGCGGTGTCGGCGATCATCGCCCGCGGGCTCGTGCCGGCGGCGATGGAGATGATCGACCACCTGACGATTCAGGCGGTCGAGGACGCGTTCAACTGCGGCTATCCACGGGACGCCGACGCGGCGCTGCTCATCGAGCTCGATGGGCTCGCGGTCGGCATGGACGTCCAGGCCGAGCACATCGTCGCGGCGTGCCGGGAATCGGGCGCGCGCGAGGTTCGCACCGCGCGGACCGAGGCCGAGCGACAGCTCCTCTGGAAGGGCCGCAAATCCGCCTTCGGCGCGTACGGCCGCGTGTCGCCGGCCTACATGGTGATGGACGGCGTCATCCCGCGCACGAAGCTTCCGTACGTGCTCCGCCGCGTGAACGAGATCGTCGCGGCCGCGGGTCTGCGCGTCGGCAACGTGTTCCACGCCGGCGACGGCAATCTCCATCCCAACATCCTCTACGATCCGCGCAAGCCGGGCGAAGAGGCGCGCGTGGTGGCGGCCGGCGCCGAGATCATGAAGGTGTGCGCTGACGTTGGCGGCTCGATCTCCGGCGAGCACGGCATCGGCCTCGAGAAGGCCGACTTCATGCCGTTCATCTTCTCGGTCGCCGATCTCTCGCTCATGCAGCGATTGAAGAACGCGTTCAATCCTCGCGGGCTCTGCAATCCGGGCAAGGTCTTCCCGACGAAGAAGTCCTGCGTCGAGGTCGGGCCCGTCGCCTACCGGCCGCACGCGATCGAAGAAAAGGGCCTCGCCCAGCGCTTCTAGCGCGGGCGGTCGCAGCTGCCGTTGCCTGACGCGCTGCTCGAAAAGCTCCGCACGGCCGTCGGTCCCTTGAACGTCCTCACCGGTATCGAGCTCTCGCCGTACGTCGTCGAGGGGCGCACGCCCGAGGCCGCGGTGTTTCCCGGATCGATCGAGGAAGTCGCCGCGGTGATGGCACTGGCCTGTGAGGTCGGACGGTCGGTCACGCCGTGGGGTGGCGGCACGGCCGCGAGCGTCGGCATGCCGACCGCGGGCGCCGGGCTCATCATGGGCCTGCGCCGGATGGCGCGGCTTCTGGATCACGAGCCCGGCGACCTGACGGCGACGGTCGAGGCCGGCATGACCGTCGAGGCGTTCCAGACGGCTCTTCGCAGCTGCGGGCAGTGGCTGTCCCTCGATCCCGCCGACGCCAACCGCGCGAGCGTCGGCGGCGTTATCGCGACGAACGCGTACGGGCCGCGGCGGCACCTCTACGGAACGGCGCGTGACCTCCTGATCGGCGTGACGGTCGTGACGGCCGACGGCTCGATCGTGAAGGGCGGCGGCAAGGTCGTGAAGAACGTGGCTGGCTACGATCTGCCCAAGCTCTTCATCGGCTCGTACGGCACGCTCGGCGTGATCGTCGAGGCGACGGTGAAGCTTCGGCCGCTGGCCGAGCACGAAGAGCTCGTGTGCGTCCGATTCGATCGTCTCAAGGACGCGGGCGCGGCCGTGAAAGCCGTCGCGTCGAGCGACCTCATCCCGAACGCCGTCGAGCTCCTCGACGCCACCGCCGCCACGGGCGCGCGCCTGGTGGCGGGCGCGACCGGCTCTTCGACGTCGCCGAGCGCCGCGCTCGTCGTGGGGTTCGACGGCGTCCGAGAGCAGGTCGAGTGGCAGCGCGCCGAGCTCGCGCGGCTGACCGGCCCGCTCGGCGGTCGCGACGTGCGACAGCTGGATGCGGGGGCGTGGCCGCGGCTCGGGCCCGCCGCGCCCGCGGCGTTCGCAACGCCGGCCGCGGTCATGACGCTCGCGGTGCTGCCGACCCAGGTCGCGGAAATCATGGAGCAGGGCGCGGGAATCGCCCGGGGGCGCGGCCTGCAAAGCGCATGGGCCGCTCACGCCGGGGTTGGGGTCATGCGCTCCGCGCTCGGGTCCGATCCGGCGCCCCAGGACCCCGGCGCGATCGCCGCCGTCCTTACCGAGTGGCGCGAGATCGCGCACGCGGGCGGCGGCCACGCGAATCTCGAGTCGGCACCGCTCGCGGTGAAGTCTCAGGTCCCGGTGTGGGATGATCCGGGCGCGGCCGGGCGGATCATGGAGCGCATCAAGGCTCAGCTCGATCCGCGAAACATCCTGAACCCCGGCCGCTTCGTCGCCGGCATCTGAGGGCCAGCGCATGGACTCGACGGCTCACGCATCAGCATCGGCCGCAACCGGGCCGCTCAGTCTGCACGGGCTGTCGGTGGAAGGCGTCAACCAGTGCGTCCATTGCGGGCTCTGTCTCGCGTACTGCCCGACGTTCTCGGAGCTCGGAACCGAGATGGACTCGCCGCGCGGGCGCATCTTCATCATCAAGTCGCTCGCCGAGGGCCGGATGTCGCTCAGCGACTCGACCGTGCGCCATCTCTCGCTGTGCCTCGATTGCCGCGCCTGCGAGACGGTGTGTCCGGCGGGCGTGCCGTACGGCCGGCTCATCGAAGCCGCCAAGGCCGAGATCGAGCGCGCCCGTCCGGGCGCGCTGGGCCGCCGGCTCTTCCGCTGGCTCAACTTCGGGCTCCTACTCGGCCACCCGCGCCTGCTCGGGCTCGCCGCCTCGGGCGCGCGCCTCTATCAGGCGAGCGGACTGCAGCGTCTGGTCCGCAAGTCGGGCCTCGTCCAGCGCCTGCCCGGGACCTTGCCGGCCTGGGAAGCGCTGCTCCCACCGGTGCCGGCGAAGGCCGAGCGCGCGGCGCCGCCGCCGTTGACGCCGGCCGAGGGCCCGCGTCGCGCACGCGTCGCGCTGCTCACCGGCTGCGTTCAGTCCGTGATCTTCGGCGCCCACAACCGCGCCACCGCGCGCGTGCTCGCGAAGAACGGCTTCGACGTCGTGGTGCCCCAGGGCCAGGGATGCTGTGGCGCGCTCAACGCCCACGGCGGCGATCACGAGCGCGCACTGGCGATGGCGCGGCAGACGATCGACGCGTTCGAGGCGGCGCGCGCCGACGCCGTCGTCGTGAACACGTCCGGCTGCGGCGCGCACATGAAGGCGTACGGCCACCTGCTCGCCGGCGATCGAGCGTACGCCGAGCGCGCCAGGCGGTTCGCGGCCTCCGTCCGCGATCTCGCGGAGATCCTCGCGCAGGAGCCGCTGCGAGGTCCGCTCTCGCCCGTGCCCCTGACGTGCACGTATCACGATCCGTGTCACGTGGTTCACGGCCAGAAGATCAGGAGCGAGCCGCGCACGCTCCTGGCTCAGATTCCTGGACTTCGTGTCGTCGAGCTGACCGAATCGGACTGGTGTTGCGGCTCGGCGGGCATCTACAATCTCACCGAGCCCGAGATGGCGACGCGCCTGCTGCATCGCAAGGTGAGCCACGTGCTCGCGACTGGAGCCGAGGCCGTCGTGACCGCGAACCCGGGCTGCATTCTGCAGATCCAGGCCGGGCTCGGTGCTCACCAGGCCGCCGTGCGCGTCATGCATCTGGTCGAGATTCTCGATCGTGCCTACGGCGCCGCAGGAGGCGCGCGATGAGCCGACCCGACAGTACGCCGCTCGAGCACAAGGCCACCGCACCGCGCTCGATCGGCTGCTGGGTGCTGACCGTTTCCGACACCAAGACACCGCAGACGGACACGAGTGGCGAGCTGATCCGGAAGCTCTTGCTGGAAGCCGGTCACCAGGTCGTCGGGTCCGCGATCGTCCGCGACGAGCCGAAGGACGTCCAGCGCGTCATCCGGGAGGCCTGCGCCAACGAGGCGGTGCGGGCGGTCATCGTGACCGGCGGCACGGGCATCACGTCGCGCGATTCGACCTACGAAGCGATCGAGGCCCTGCTCGACAAGCGGCTGCCCGGGTTCGGCGAGCTGTTCCGAATGCTCTCGTATCAGGAGGTCGGCGCGGCGGCGATGATGTCGCGCGCCCAGCTCGGCGTGCACGCGCGGCGGATCGTCGTCTCGTTGCCCGGCTCGCCCAACGCGTGCCGCCTCGCGCTCGAGAAGCTCTTGATTCCAGAGCTCTCTCACCTGATCGGCGAGGTCAGCCGCTGACCGACCGCTGATCGAGGCCCATCGGGACCTTCCGGGTGGCCGGCCGTCGAGCCGCCGACCGCGTGGCAGCGGTATACTGCTGCGGGGAGGATTTCGATGTCCGTGTCGCGTCCCTGCACGTTGCTCGTCCTGGTGACCGTCATCGCGCTCGCGAGTGGATGCGCGGGTCCGTCGACCGGGGGCGGGCTCAAACCCTGGCGAGAGAGCGCGGACGCCTCGGCCGCGCCGGAGCTGGCGCGAATCAACGACCTCCTCGCCGATCTCGCGGCCCGTCTACAGCCCGGACTCGTGTACGTGCGGGTGCAGCGCACCGCCGCCGCGAAGGAGGAACCCTCCCGCGAGGAGCCGAGCGAGCCGCGCCGCAGCACCGGCTCGGGCTTCGTCATCGACCCGAACGGACTGATCGTCACCAACGCCCACGTGGTCGAGAGCGCGGGATCGATCCAGGTGCGCCTGGCCGACGGACGGCGATTCCCGGCCACCGTCGTCGGACGGGACAACCGCGTCGATCTGGCTCTTTTGAAGATCGAAGGCGCCGGCCGCCTCACCGTGCTCCCGCTCGGCGACTCGAACCGCCTGCGCGTGGGGGAGCTGGTGCTGGCGCTCGGCAATCCGTTCGGGCTCGAGCAGAGCGTCTCGTTCGGGATCGTGAGCCGAAAGGGCGCTCCGTTGACGGTCGCGGCGCCGGGGTTCGACTTCATCCAGACCGACGCGGCGATCAACCCGGGCAATTCGGGCGGGCCGCTCGTCAACGTGTCTGGTGAGGTCGTCGGCGTCAACAGCATGGCCGCGCGCAACGGCTCGATCGGCTTCGCAATCCCCTCGAATCTGGTCAAGATGCTGCTGCCGCAGCTCGCTTCGAAGGGTCGCGTGGATTGGGGCTGGCTCGGCGTCGCCATCGCCGAGGTGACCGAGGACGACCTCGGCCGGCTCAAGCTCCGCGAGCCCAAGGGCGTGCTGGTGCGCAGCGTGATGCCGGGCGAGCCGGCGGACCAGGGCGGCGTGCGGGCCGACGACGTCATCCTGGGCATCGACGGAACGCGGCTCGAGTCTCCGCGCGATCTCCAGCGCGTCGTCTCGTCCACGCCGGTCGGCAAACGAGTGCGCGTGGTCCTGCTGCGCGAGGGTCAGGAGACGGAGCTCGAGGTGACGATCGGCCTCTATCAGGAGCGCGAAGCCTCTTCCGTGGAAGCGCCCAGGCGCACGCCGCGGCCGGCCGAGCCTCCCAAGGAAGCGCCCAAGTAGTCAGGCGCGGGCGCGGGGCTCAGCCAGCGCCGCCAGGGTCGCGCGCGCCCAGGGCTCGTCGAGCGTCGGAGGCGGCGCGTACCGCACGCCGCTCGTGATCCGCATGCCGCCTTCCCAGTCGGCCGCCGCGTCCTCGAGCACCTCGTCGACTTCGAGCAGAAAGTAGCCCAGCCCGTACTCGCCGGCACCGGCGACGGGTAGGGGCCCATCGACCGTCCGCACCTTGACGTAGACGGTCACGTCCGGCTCGATCGCCAGGAGCGTCGCCGCGCCGCGCTCCTCCAGATTCCGCGCGCTGCGGGTCCGCGCGCCGATCACGAGGCCGACCGTTCGTGTGTCGTAGGCGCGGATCTCCAGATACGACAGGAGCATCGGGTGGGGCCGCCCATCGGGGTCGACGGTGACGAACGGCAGCCCGGTACCGAGCCGCCGAGCGATGTCGCGCTGGGAGAACCGGTCGACGAGGTCCGGTGTCAGCGCTCGTCCGAGCGAACGGGTCATGCCTCGCAGTGTACAGTCGCGCCTCGGCTGACGAGGAAGTGTCAGGGCACTGACGAGTGCTTGTCAATCTGCACGGGCCCGTGTGGTCAAGTTCGCAATTCTTTGAGCCTCTCCTACATGGTGCTCGCCTTGCAGCCGAACGACGTGGGAGGAAGGATCCGACCCATGGGTTGCGCCAGTCTCCGGCTCTTGCTGCTCGCGAGCGCGCTGGCCTCGACGGCGGCGTGCTCGATCAGCGGAGAAGGGCCGGTCTGGTGGCCCGCCGCGTCAGAGCTCGCGCCCATCGAGCGTCCTCGACCCGCGTTCGCCATGCGAGTTGCGCTCACGCTTCCGGTCGAGTCCGGCGATGGCGCGGTAGGCAAGGAGCGGCTGATCGCCGACGAGCCCGCGGTGCCAGATATCGCCGGGCGCTGGACCGGGGTCTGGAGCGGGCTCGGCGTGATGACCAGACGCGTGAGCACGGCTCAGGCGGAGTTCACGCAAGCGGGCCGATGGGGGTGGGGCAAGATCGTGCTGTCCGATACCCTTGCGGCTGACGTGCCGGCCGTCGTCACCTACCGCGGCGCGTTGGGGGTGCCGGTGGTGTTCGACGTGTTTCCCGCACGGATCGTCATGAAGCACGAGTCCGGCGGCAACTATCTCTCGGCGGTGTTCAGGATCGACGGCGACCGGATGCTGGGCGCGCTGCGCGGTCACGATACGCTCATCGTGCTCTCCCGCGAACGATGAGCCGTCGACTCGGTCTCCGGCTCGTGCCAGAGCGCGAGGTCGACGATGACGTCGAGGGCTCAGCCGAAGTGGGGCAGCGCCGCGACGAACGAGTGGACCCGCAGCAGACCGAGCGCCGGGTGGCGCCTGACGAGGAGCTTCGCGATCAGCCGCCCGCCTTGGGAGCGACTCCCGCCGCAACGCCCTCGCGGTGACCCTCCGGTGAAGCCTCGCAGGCGGCGCCGGCGCCGTTCCTGTGGATCGCGAGATCGGTGATCGTCGGCGAGGTCCCGCACAGCGGGCACTTGGGATCGCGACGCAGCCTGACCTCGCGGAAGCGCATGCCGAGCGCGTCGTAGGTGAGGAGGCGGCCGATCAGCGGCTCGCCGATCCCGAGCAGGAGCTTGACGGCCTCAGTCGCCTGAATCGTTCCAACCACTCCTGGGAGCACGCCCAGGACGCCGGCCTCGCTTCAGGAGGGGACGAGCCCGGGCGGGGGCGGCGTCGGATAGAGGCAGCGATAGCAGGGGCCCTGGTTGGGCGCGAAGACTGTCGCCATGCCCTCGAACTGGAAGATCGAGCCGTGGACGTTGGTCTTGCCCGCCAGGAAGCACGCGTCGTTCACCAGGTAGCGCGTCTCGAAGTTGTCCGAGCCGTCGACGATCAGGTCGTAGTCACGGATCATCTCCATGACGTTGTCGACGGTGATGCGCGTCGGCAGGGAGATCACGTTGACGTCCGGATTCAGGGCCTTCAAGGTGCGCGTGGCCGACTCGACCTTCGGCTTGCCGACGTCGGCCGTCGTGTGGAGGATCTGCCGTTGAAGATTCGTGATGTCGACGACGTCGCCGTCCATCAGCGCGAGCGTCCCCACGCCGGCCGCCGCGAGATAGAACGCGGTGGGCGAGCCGAGGCCACCGGCGCCGATCAGCAGGACCTTCGAGCGCAGGAGCTTCCGCTGGCCCTTGTCGCCGACCTGGGGCAAAAGGAAGTGGCGGCTGTAACGCTGGATCTGGTCGGTCGTCAGCGGGGTCTCCTTGACGGCCGGCATTCCTGACTGGACCCACTTCTGATATCCGCCCTGGAGATTGATGACCGTCGCGTAGCCCAGGTCCTTCAACGCCTTCGCGGCCAGCATGGAGCGGAGCCCGGTCTGGCAGTAGAGCACGATCGGCGTCGAGGGATCGCTCACCGCCGTCCCGACCCGGAACTCGAGGAAGCCTCGGCTGATGTTGGTCGCCGCCTCGAGATGGCCGTCGCGGAACTCGTCGGGGTCGCGCACGTCGATGACGACGACCTTCTCGCCCGCGGCGAGACGGCGGGCAACCTCGGCCGGCCCCTCCTCGGGAACGACCTGCCGCGCTTCCGTGAGCATGTCTTTCAGTGTCTTCATAGGCTCGGCTTCATTATTGCCGCTATTCCCGGTCGGTTCAAGGGTGATAGTTGTCCACGACCTTCATGATGGCCGCTGGCCGCTGCTATACTTACAGAATTCCATGACGAATTCCATCAAGGGAATCATCCTGGCGGGGGGATCTGGGACCCGGCTCTACCCGCTGACCCGCGCCGTCAGTAAGCAGCTGGTCCCGATCTACAACAAGCCGATGATCTACTATCCCCTCTCCACCTTGATGCTCGCGGGCATCACGAGGGTTCTGGTCATCACGACCCCTCAGGACCAGGACGCCTTCCAGCGGCTGCTCGGCGATGGAACGCATCTCGGCCTCACCATCGAATACGCGGCGCAGCCGCGGCCGGAGGGCCTAGCCCAGGCGTTCATCATCGGCCGGAGATTCATCGGCAGCGACCGGGTAGCCCTGGCCCTCGGCGACAACGTTTTCTACGGCCACGGCCTGCCGGAGTACCTCAAGAGCGCCGCCGACCGCCCGGCCGGCGCGACGGTGTTCGCTTACTGGGTGCGCGATCCCGAGCGTTATGGGGTCATCGAGTTCGGCGCCGACGGACGCGCGGTCGGGCTCGAGGAAAAGCCGGTCAAGCCGCGCTCGTCGTACGCCGTGACCGGGCTCTATTTCTATGACAACCAGGTCGTCGACATCGCGGCGGGGCTCAAGCCGTCGGCGCGCGGCGAGCTCGAGATCACCGACGTGAACGCCGCCTACCTGCGTCGGGGGCAGCTCCAGGTCGAGAAGCTCGGCCGAGGCATCGCGTGGCTCGATACCGGAACGCACGAGGCGCTCCTGCAGGCCTCGACCTTCATCCAGACGATCGAGGAGCGGCAGGGACTGATGGTCGCGTGCATCGAGGAGATCGCGTTCCGCATGGGCTACATCACGGTCGACGCGGTGCTACGCATCGCACGGCCGATGAAGGACAACTCGTACGGGCAGTATCTGTTGCGCCTCGTCGAGTCCGAGCCGTAAGATCGGAGCTTCCATGGACCTCACGCCCGCCGCCAAGCGCGCCTTTCAAACCCAGTCGTACGGCCCGGCTCCCACGATCGACGGCGTCGAGATCGTCGAGCTCAAGCGGTTCTCCGACGACGGCGGGAACATGACCGAGCTGGCGCGCCTGACGGACGGCAATCCGCAGGCGTTCAAGGGCTTCGCGGTGCGCCAGATCAACTACAGCGAGGTCGAGCCCGGCGCGATCAAGGCCTTTCACCTGCACCAGCGCCAGACGGACGTCTGGTACGTTCCGCCGTCGGACCGGATGCTCGTCGTCCTGCTCGACGTGCGGCAGGGCGCCAGGACGGAAGGCACGCGCATGCGCCTCACGCTCGGCGCCGGCGGCTCGCGGCTCGTGCGCATCCCGCCCGGGGTCGCGCACGGCGTGCGCAACCTCGCGTCGTCGACCGGTCGCATCATCTACTTCACCGACGTCCATTTCTCGCCCGAGCCCGCGATGTGCGACGAGGGCCGGCTGCCCTGGGACTACGCAGGCGCCGAAATCTGGGACGTGACGCGAGGGTAGGGCGGTGAAGCTCTTGGTCACGGGCGGAAGCGGCTTCATCGGCTCCAACTTCATCCGGCACGTCCTCACGACGCACCCGGACGACCGCGTCGTGAATCTCGACAAGCTGACCTACGCGGGGAACCCCGCCAACCTGGCCGACCTCGAGCGCGACCCGCGCTACGCCTTCGTCAAGGGCGACGTCTGCGACGAAAAAATTGTGCGCGACGCCAGCCGCGGCGCCGACGCCATAGTCAACTTCGCCGCCGAGTCGCACGTCGATCGCTCGCTCATGGAGCCCGACGCGTTCTTGAAGACCGACGTGTTCGGCGTCTTCACCTTGCTCGAGGCGGTGCGCGAGCTGAAGATCCCGCGGTTCCTGCACATCAGCACCGACGAGGTGTACGGATCCGTCGAGCGCGGCTCGTCGCGTGAGAGCGATCCGGTGCGGCCGTCCAACCCGTACTCGGCGTCCAAGGCGGGCGGCGACCTGCTCGCGCTGGCCTACTGGCACACCCATCGCGTGCCCGTGCTGATCACCCGCTCGTCCAACAACTTCGGGCCCTATCAATACCCGGAGAAGGTCATCCCGCTGTTCGTCACGAACGCCCTGGACGACACGCCGCTGCCGCTCTACGGCGACGGCCGCAACGTGCGCGACTGGCTCTACGTCCTGGACAACTGCGCGGGCATCGACCTGGTTCTGCGCAAGGGCGCTGACGGCGAGGTCTACAATATCGGCGGCGGCCACGAGGTCGAGAACATCGTCCTCACGCGCCAGATCCTCCAGCTCACCGGCAAGCCCGAGACCTTGATCCAGCCCGTGAAGGACCGGCCCGGGCACGACCGGCGCTACGCGGTCGACTCGAAGAAGGTCCACCAGCTCGGCTGGACGCCGCGTCACCGGTTCGGCGACGCCTTGCGGGCAACCGTCGAGTGGTATCGTGAGCACGAATCGTGGTGGCGGCCGCTCAAGTCCGGGGAGTTCCGCGCCTACTACGAGCGACAGTACGGCCATCGCTGACCCAGGTGGTGCGCGCTGCAGGCCGTCGCGGGGCTGGGGCCCCGCCGGCCGAGGCGCGCCTCTAAAGTGTGGTGCGCGCTGCAGGCCGTCGTGGGGCTGGGGCCCCGCCGGCCGAGGCGCGCCTCTGAATTGGAGAGGTTCCATGAAGCGAGTCGTGATGTTGGCCTTGGCGACGCTTCTGCTGGCACCGACCGTCGCGCCCGGCGCGCCGACCTCGGCCCCGGAACGGCGACTCAATCCCGGTGAAGTCTCGTCCCTTCCCTCGTTCGTCCGGCGCGTGGAGCCTGCGATCGTCGGCCTGCGCGTGCGCAATTCCGAGAGCGCCGCCTCCTCCGCGCGGCTCGGCAGCCGCCGCTTCGGCAGCGGCGTGATCTTCGATGCGCGGGGTTACGTGCTCACGGTGAGCTATCTGCTGCTGGACGCGATCGAGGTGGAGGCGCGCGGCCGTGATGGTCGCGCCGTGGCGGCGCGGGTGGTCGGCTTCGACCTCGACACCGGCCTCGGCGTCGTCAAGCTCGAGGGCGACGGGCCGTGGCCGGTCGCGGCGCTCGGCGATTCGCGCGGGGTCGTCGCCGGCGCCCGCACCGGCACCGTCGGCGTCGACGAGGACAACGACCTGATCCAGGTGACCGGTGCCGTGAACGCCGTCCGCCGATTCTCGGCGTACTGGGAATACATGCTCGACCGCGCGATCATCGTCGCGCCAGCGAGCCCGCAGTGGGGCGGCAGCGCCGTCGTGAACGACCGGGGTGAGCTGATCGGGATCGCCTCGCTCCGGCTCGGCGAGCCCCCACACGTGAACCTCGCGATCCCCATCGAGAAGTTCGTGCCGGTGAAGGACGAGCTGATCGACTCCGGGCGGATCGCCAGCCGGCCGCCGCGGCCGTGGCTCGGTCTCTACACCGTCTCCATGCCCGCGGGGCTCTTCGTCAGCGAGCTCTCCCCGGTCGGGCCCGCGTCGCGCGCCGGGTTCCGCCAGGGCGATCGGATCCTGAAGGTCAACGGTGTCGCGGTCGCCTCCCAGGAAGAGTTTTACGAGCAGCTCTGGTCGCGCCGCGCCGGCGACCTCATCGAGCTCAGCGTCCAGCGTGACAACCAGGTCCGCACCATCTCGGTACCCTCGGTCGACCGCCACCATCTCTTTCAGGTGCGATAGCCCCACGATCGCGCGGGTGCTCACGTGAGCGCCCCGAAAGGTGCCGGTGGGGTAGACTCTGTTCGATGAAGGACGCTGAGGGACCATATCAAGGGCGCGGCCTCATCGCCGACCCCATCCATCAATACATCCTCTATACGCGTCCCGGCGGGATCCCCGGTGAGGCGACCGAGCAGGACCTGATCGACACCTCGTGGATGCAGCGGTTGCGCCGCGTGCCCCAGCTGCAATCCGCGCGCTGGGTATACCCGGCCGCCGAGCACAGCCGTTTCCAGCACTCGCTCGGCGCGATGCACCTGGCCGGGCGGCTGGCCCAGCAGCTCTATCCGTCGCTGCGCTCGGTCTTTCCCGATGCGCCGTCGGCCGCGCTGATCGAAGAGCTCCTGCGCACCGCGGGGCTGCTCCACGACATCGGTCACGGTCCGTTCGGTCACTTCTTCGACGACAACTTCCTGGTCGATTACGACCTGACCCACGAGCTGGTCGGCCAGCGCATCATCCGCGAGGAGCTCGCGGACCTGCTCCGCGGTCTCCGGCGAAGCCCGAGCGGCGCGTTCGCCGCCGGCGAGGTCATCGACCCGGAGTGGATCTGCTATCTGATGGGGAAGAGCTACACGCAGCCGCTCACGTCGCATCCGCGCTGGCTGCCGCACCTGAAACCGCTGCTGTCGGGCGTCTTCACCGCGGACAACATGGACTACGTGCTACGCGACTCCTACATGTGCGGGGTCGCGATCGGTCCGATCGACATCGACCGCATCATCTATTATTCCTTCTTCTCCGAGAAGGGCCTCACGCTCGATCGGGCCGGCCTGCAGGCCTTCACGATGTTCCTGAACGCCCGCTTCTACATGTATACGAACGTTTATTACCACCGCACCACGCGGGGCATCGACTTGCACCTCAAGGAGATCTTCCGGGACACGATGCGGATCGCCTTTCCATATGATCTCCGAAAAGACCTCCATCCGTACCTGCACCTGACCGAGTGGACCTTGCTCGAGGACGTCGGGCGCTGGTACGACGACGACGACCCGGATCGGCGGCGGCTCGGCGCCGAGTGGCGCTACATCCTCGACCGGAAGCTCAAGTGGCGGATGTCCAGCGAAGAGGTGCTCGACCAGTTCGAGACGCGCAAGGGGCAGGGGTTCCTCGACGTCGAGACCGTGAAGCGTCGCGTGCGGACGTTCCTGCCCGCGTCGCTTCGCGACCTTCCGTTCGAGATCGACATGGCGCTGCAGGACCCGCGACCGCTGAACCCGCTCAAGATGGGCGACCGGCAGATCTACGTGTACGATTCCTCGAAGCGCGTCTCGGAGGAGCCGCTGACGGAGATCTTGAAGTACCTGCCGGGCAAGGTCGCGCAGTGCCGAATCTTCGCGATGTCCCACGAGCACGACCTCGAGCTGGCGCGGGCGCTCCGGCGCGCGCTGAGCGAGGAGCCACCCTCAATTTCCACGAACGTCTGAGGGCCGTCGGACCCGCGCCAGGCCCCGTACGAGGCTCGCGAGGCGGGATGCCCCCGCATAGTATGATCGGACGACGATGAGCTGGCGGTGGGTCACCCGCGCCGCGCCGGCCGACGCGGCCGCGCTGTCGGGCCGGTTCTGACGTGACCGACCGGCTGTACTGGCCGAGCTGGTTTTTCGCGGCCCTTCTGACCGGGATCGTCGGCGGGTTCATGCTCGGCCATGCGCTGATCCTGGCGCGGTTCCTGGACTGGCTGCTGCTCTCGGGAGTGCCCGCGCTGAGCCAGGCGTATCCGGCGTTCCGCGGATCCGCCGGGCGGTCGGGGCTCGCCACCTATTATGCGGTGGCGGGTCTTCAGGTGATCGGGACCAGCGCGTTCCTGCTCGTGTCGCTCGCGACACGACGCCACCGTCTGGCCGCGTTCGTGGCGGGTCTCGCGGGAGCGCTCTGGATCGCCATCCACTACGCGTCGGGATTCGGGGCGCTCGAGGGGAGTGTGCTCCGCGGCGCGGGCCCGGTTTCTCAGGAGGCCGCCAGCCGGTTCGTCGGCTGGAACGTGCCGATCCACGTCCTTTACGCCGTGACCTTGGCGGTGGCGTTGGGCGCGCTGCTCTCGGTGCCCCTGGCGGCGCTGCGTCGGAGAGGGTAGGGATGGAGAAGTTCCGGGGCGTCGACTACTACGCGATCGAGGGCCTCCTGTCCGAAGAAGAGCGGATGATCCGCGACGCGGTCCGCGACTGGGTCGAGGCCGAGTTCCTGCCGCTGATCACCGACCATCACCGCGCGGGCACGTTTCCGGTCGCGCTCATCCCGAAGCTCGGCGAGCTCGGCGTCTTCGGCGCAACGCTCAAGGGGTACGGCTGCGCGGGACTGAACAACGTCGCCTACGGCCTGATCATGCAAGAGCTCGAGCGTGGCGACTCCGGGCTGCGCTCGGCGGCGTCGGTGCAGAGCGGACTCGTGATGTACCCGATCTACACCTATGGCTCCGAGGCGCAGAGGGACACCTGGCTGCCCGCGATGGCCCGCGGCGAGAAGGTCGGCTGTTTCGGCCTCACCGAGCCGGACCACGGCTCCGATCCGGGCGGCATGAAGACGCGGGCGCGGCGCCAGGGGAATTCGTACGTCCTGAACGGCACGAAGCTCTGGATCACGAACGGCTCGATCGCCGACGTCGCGGTGGTGTGGGCGAAGGAGGACGACGGCGAGATCTACGGCTATCTGGTCGAGCGGGGCACGCCGGGATACTCGACGCTCGACATCCACGGCAAGTTCTCGATGCGCGCCTCGATCACGTCCGAGCTCGCGTTTCAGGACTGCCGCATCCCGCTCGAGAACAAGTTCCCGAACGTGAAGGGACTGCGCGGCCCGCTCGGCTGCTTGAACCAGGCGCGCTACGGCATCGCGTGGGGCGCCGTCGGCGCGGCCATGGCGTGCTACGACTGGGCGCTGCAGTACTCGCAGCAGCGGATCCAGTTCGGCAAACCGATCGGGTCCTTCCAGCTCGTGCAGCAGAAGCTCGTCTGGATGATCACGGAGATCACCAAGGCGCAGCTCTTGTGCCTACAGCTGGGCCGGCTGAAGGACGCGGGCCAGTCCCGCCCCCAGCAGGTCTCGATGGCCAAGATGAACAACGTGCAGACCGCGCTCGACGCGGCGCGGCTGGCGCGCGACATCCTGGGGGCCGCCGGAATCGTCGACGAGCACCCGGTGATCCGCCACATGATGAATCTGGAGACCGTCAACACGTACGAAGGCACGCACGACATCCACACCCTCATCATCGGCCGGGACATCACGGGCCTCGACGCCTTCGGGATGTGAGCATGGGCGCCGGACGTGATCGACGACTCGTGGCGGTGCCCGCAGCCGGCGGTCGCGGGGCTGGGGCCCCGCCGGCCGAGGCGCGCCAATAGACGTGGAGGGAGCTCTCATGCGGGTGCTGATTGCGGACGACGACGCGGATGTCCGGGAGGTGCTCGTCGAGTCCTTTCGAGACGCCGGCTTCGAGGTCCTGCAGGCGTCGAACGGGCTCGAGGCCCTGCTCTGCGTCAAGCGGGACCGTCCCGACGCCGTCGTGCTCGACCTGATGATGCCGCGACTCGGCGGGGTCGAGGCCCTCAAGCGGATCCACGCCTTCAATCCGGGCATCAGGGCGCTGGTGGTCACCGGGGCCATCGACAGCGAGCTGCACCGGCAGGCGACACTGGCCGGCGCCGCCGGCGTCTTCGCGAAGCCGGTGTCGGCGGCCACGCTGGTCGCCGCGCTCGCCGGACCCGCGCCGACGCCCGCTCCGCAGGCCCCGGCGCCTACGTCGCCGGCGGCCGCCGCGACGGGCGGCGCGCCGACCGGTCGGGTCCTCGTCGTCGACGACAACCCCGAGGTGCGCGCGATGCTCGAGGACGTGCTGACCTCGCTCGGGTACACGACGCGCACCGCGGCCGACGGCGCCACGGCCGTGCGCTCGGTGCTCACCGAGGCACCGGACGTGGTGCTGCTCGACGTCTACATGCCCGGGCTCAGCGGCGTCGGCGCGCTGCCGACGATCGTGGCGCTCGCGCCCAACGCGAAGGTCATCATGATCAGCGGCGCGGCGAACGAGGACGTCCTGAAGCGCTCGCTCGCCTTCGGCGCCCACGACTACGTCACCAAGCCGTTCGAGATCTCGAGCCTCTCGCGCGCGATCGAGACCGCGCTGGCGATGCGCCGACTGGAGACGGGCCCCGAGCCGAGCTAGGGGTTGTAGACGAGGCCGCCCG
>Ga0209802_1001048_pt1 | contig 21037 bp, 23 predicted proteins | sample GraSoiAngelo_129_FD_185886 | JGI IMG/M metagenome (GOLD analysis project Ga0209802, IMG submission 185886) | Grasslands soil microbial communities from the Angelo Coastal Reserve, California, USA - 14_0927_12_40cm (SPAdes) (version 2) | ecosystem: Environmental > Terrestrial > Soil > Grasslands ... | reverse complement strand
ATTCTCGCTGGCTTCTAGGTCGAGGAGAGTCGCGACTGCCAGCCTCTTCGGCGTGATGATCTTCCTCGTGAAGGGTTTCCTTCCGAGCCCGACGGCCGACTTCCTTGTTATCTTCGAGGCGCTCCTCGTCGGGCTGAGCTTCCTGATACTGGGGAGGGGAGGTGCGACTTACGTCGAGATGGTAAACGGGCTGCTCCAGACGCCGGTCAAGCTCTCACTCGCGCCATTCAGCCTCCTCCTCGCGCTTTTCTTCGGGGTCCAGGTAGACGCCTACGCTTCGCTGCTGAAGGTCAGGAACTCCGAGGCCAGGGCGGGGCGACTCGTGGCGACCCTCTCGCTGAGTTCCGCCACAACGGGCGTGGTGGCTTACTACTCGACCGCGGTGGTCGCGAAACTCGTCCCCAGCGACTTGAGCATCGCGCTGACGATCCTGATCTTCGGCGTCGTGAGCGGAGCCGCGGCGGGCTATCTAGCCGCCCGGATCTGGAACGGAAATCTCAAGTCTCGATTCCAGGGCTAGCAGCACCACGGAGGTGACGGGCAGATGCACCGGACAAGGCTTAACACCACGACCAGGTAGGCCGGGTTAGTGCTCTCTCCATCATGGTGGATGTGATAACCGTCCTCCTGCTCTCCATCTTGGCGGGGCTCCTCGGTTCGCTCGTGGGCCTGGGTGGCTCCCTCGTCACGACGCCGGCCCTGGTCGCCCTGGGGGTTCCCGTGAAGTACGCGATCGCGGCGGGGATGGTGACGATTATCGCGACCTCGAGCGGCTCGGCATCCTCCTACGTAAGGGAGAAAATAGTCAACGTCAAGGCCGCGATGTTCCTAGAGATGTTCACGATCGTGGGGGCGATCGTTGGGGCGAGCGTCACGAGCATCGTTCCCGCGAAGTTCCTATACTTCTTCTTCGCCGCCTTCCTCCTGACTTCCTTCGTCGGAATCGGGAGGCGTGGCAGAGGGGAGGTTCCGCAGGCCGTGAATCAGGACGGGCTGGCGAGGTGGCTGCAACTGGAGGGGAGCTACCACGATAAGAGTCTGGGTAAGGACGTCAACTACAAGCTCACGAGACCCGCTCTTGGGGGGGCCGGCATGTTCGTGGCGGGGATTGCCGCCGGGATGCTGGGAATAGGTGCAGGAGCGTTCAAGGTCTCGGTTCATGAATTGATACTCAAGATGCCATCTAAGGTCTCGACCACCACGAGCAGCTTCATCATAGGGATGACCGCGTTGGCGGGGGCAAGCGTCTACATCTTCTCGGGTTTGCTCTATCTGGACTTGGCAGCCCCCATGATGATCGGGACGACACTCGGGGCCTTCCTGGGAGGGAGGAGCTTGAACAGGATCAGGAGTTCGACACTCCACCGCCTCTTTCTTGTAGTCGTTCTCCTCGTCATGGTCGAGATGCTCTACAAGGGGGTAACAGCATGAGGGTCCGGGGACGCGACCTGGAGACGATCATCAGCTACATCCTGACGATCGGTGTCCTGGTTAGCCTCGCGGTCGAGGGCGTGGGGCTGGGCTACTACTACGCCACAACCGAGTCCCTGCAGGTCGATTTCACCAGCAGATGGCAGACGAGAGGGAACGACTTCTTCGCCTACGCATGGGGGACGCTGCTCTCCCTCGGGGAGGGGGCGACCCCCCTGAGTCTCATCGCGCTCGGAATCGTCCTCCTCATGGTCACACCCTACGTCAGGGTCCTCGCTTCGGTAGTCTACTTCACGGTTGAGAGAAACCCGAAGTATGCCTTGATATCTCTCTTCGTCCTTGCTGTTCTGACTATTAGCCTGAAGGCCCATTAGTCAAAGGATCTCGATCGAGCCCTGGGGGAAGCCGCTCTCGACGAGGATTTTAGCGGCGTTCTCTCTGTGGTCTCCCTGAAGAAGAATTATTCCGTCCTTGACGGTCCCGCCGGCGGCCAGCCCCTTCTTCATCTTCCTGGCCAGCTCGTGAAGGTCTCTTTCAGACATCTTCAGACCCTCCACCACGGTGGTTGGCTTCCCGAAGCGGCGCATCTCCATACGTATCTTGACACGAGCTTCTTCCCGGTCGAGTTCTGCGAGGATATCCTCGAAGCCCTCCTCGATGTCTTTACCGCTCACTGTTAGGTTGAGGATTGGTTTCACACCCTAATTAGTTTTCTATAAAACTGCTTAAAACCAGCACGCTTCCCTGAGGGAGAGGGCCTGTAGCTCAGAGCGTGGATTGCGAGCAATTCGGTTAGAGCGTCCGGCTCATAACCCCCTCGCGGGAGACCGGACGGTCGGGAGTTCGAATCTCCCCAGGCCCACCCCGAGTTCAACCTCTACCCATAGCCTTGACGAATTCCTGGTAGGCGACCTTCACCTCGTCGACCGCCCCTTCGTCCTCGAGGGTCGTGATGTCGCCGAGCTGACTCCCTGAGGCGACGGCCTTGATCAACCGCCTCATTATCTTCCCGCTCCTTGTCTTGGGGAGTCTCGTGACGAAGAAGACGTCCGAGGGCTCCGCGATGGCGCCGAACCTCTCCCTGACCCATCTCCTCAACTCCGCGGCGAGTTCGGGGGTGGGATGACGCCCCTCCTTCAGCACCGCGAAGGCTATCGGAGACTCTCCCTTCACGGGGTCGGGACGGGCGACGACGGCCGCCTCCGCGACGGCGGGGTGGGAGACGAGTGCCGACTCGAGTTCATAAGTCCCAATCCTGTGACCCGCGACCTTTAGCACTTCGTCAGCCCTCCCGGCGACCCAGATGTATCCATCCACATCCTTGACGGCGTAGTCTCCCGCGTAGAAGTACCCCTTACCCGGAAACTTCTCGAAGTAGACTTGCGCGTATCGCTCCGGGTCTCCCCACATTCCCGTCGGGGGAGATGGCATTCCGGGGAAGGGCTTCTTGATCACCAGGAATCCCTTCTTCCCTTGGGGGACGGGGTCCCCCGCCTCATCGACGACGTCTGCATCGATGCCGGGGAGAGGCGGGCCGTTGGCGCCCGGCTTCAGCGGCACAAGCTTCGTTCCCGGCGCGTAGCTGATCATGATCCCCCCAGTCTCCGTCATCCACCACGTGGAGCCTACTGGACACCTCTTCCCGCCGACGTGCTCGAAGAGCCAGTACCACGCCGAGGGGTTGATCGGTTCGCCGACGCTGTGAATCAGCCTGAGTGTCGAGAGGTCATGCTTCTTCACGGGGTCGTTGCCGAACTTCATGAGCATCCTCGTGGCGGTGGGCGTGGTGTAGAAGACGGTCACGCCGTATCTCTCGACTATCGACCACCACGTGTCGGGGGCGGGATGGTCGGGCGTCCCCTCGAACATCATCGTGGTGGCGCCCTCGATCAAAGGCCCAAAGACGATGTAGCTGTGGCCGGTCACCCAGCCTATATCGGCGGTGCAGTAATAGACGTCCTCGTCCTTGATGTCGAATACCTCCTTCATCGTCGTGTGCAGCAACACAGCGTACCCTCCGTGGTCGTGGATTATCCCCTTCGGGCCACCCGTCGTCCCCGAGGTGTACAGGACGTACAGGGGATGGTCGCTCTCCAGTCGTTCTGGCTCCACACCGGATGTGGGGGGTACCGCCGAGAGCAGGTCGTGCAGCCAGACGTCCCTCCCCTCACGCATCTTCACTTCGAGGCCCACCCGCCTGACGACGACCATGTTCTGGATTATCCCGGAGGAGGAGGCGGCCTGGTCGGCGGTCTCCTTCAACCTCAGCACCTTCCCTCTCCGGTAGAAGCCATCCGAGGTGATCAGAACCTTCGCCTCGAGGTCCTTTATCCTCAGGGCCAGGTTGTCGGCGCTGAAGCCGCTGAAGACGGCGCTGAATATGACGCCCAGCCTCGCGAGTGCGAGCAGGATTATCGGCAGCTCAGGGATCATCGGCATATAGATGGCGGCCCTGTCCCCGCGCACCAGACCGAGTTTGCTTCGGAGGGCGAAAGCGACGCGATTGACTTCCCTCCACAGGTCGTAGTAGGTGTACTTCCTCACCTCCCTGGGATTGCCCGCCTCGTCACGCGGCTCTCCCTCCCAGATGAGAGCAACCTTGTTCTTCCTCGAGCCCCTCACGTGCCTGTCAAGGCAGAGGTGAGAGATGTTGGTCTTCGCGCCCGGGAACCACCTCGTTACGTAAGGATGCTCTCCATCCTCGAGGACGGCCCTCCAAGGCTGGAACCACTCCAGCTCCCTCGCGGCATTCGCCCAGAACTCCCGGAAGTTCTCGACAGTGCCTCTAAGGTATCTCTGGTAATCTTTGATCGTCGTCGCTCTCCCGCCCCAATTCGGGAGCTCGATCCTCTCTTCGAAGGGCAGCGCCTCACCGACGAAGGTGACCTCTTCCATCTGCCCATACGTCGCCGCCTTCCGATATAAGAGTGACACCACGAAAGGGAGACGAGATGCTACCGGCTGTGGTCGCCTCGCCGGCTCGAAGCGTCTGACCTTTCCTTCAGGTCTGGGAGAGAGCTGAAGTGCTCGTGAACGATCTTCCACCCGTTCGGAAAACTCGAGAGAACCATCGTTACCCTCGACTTCGAACCGACGGACCTCCCTTCGAAGGAGTAGTCGTTCACGAAGATTCCCTTGTAGGTCAGGTAGAAGGTTGCGATGGCGACGTTATCGATGAGGTCGACCCTCAACTCCTCCACCTTGTAGTCGTAGTCTGAGATGTTGGCGAAAGCCGCCTGCTCGTAGACGAAGGCCTCATCGGAGTCCTGCCTGGTGTATGGAGGATTCTCGTCGAACTTGGAGAAGTCCCGAGGAGCGTGGAACTCTCCGAGCGCGCTCAGGTCCTTGTTCTTTCCGGCCTCGAAGAAGGCGAAGATGACTGATGCGACGTCCTTCTTGGTCTTGTCGAGCTGCCAGGGCTGCAATCTGCTCCATGAAGAAGAGAGTGGCTTAAATTGATGCCGTTGCCAAAGCCATGGACACTATCACATCCATCGCCTTAGGCCTCTTCCGAGGCTTATGGTTCCTGATTCACCGGGAGGCTGAATCAGCGGCTCCGCCGTTGACTGGACTCCTCCCTCCACAGGCGTTTCTAGTGTCCGGGCAACTCCCGGCCACTCCGCGAGGTTCCTCGCGGCGTTGAGGTCGCGGTCCGAGACGAGGCCGCATCCCTCACAGCGGAAGACGCGCTCCCCGAGGGGCATCTCCTCCTTCACGTGTCCGCACCTCGAGCACCTCTTCGTCGACGGGTACCACATGTCCGCTGTGATGAGTGCAGACCCGTACCACTGGGTCTTGTATCGCAGCTGCCTCAGCATCTCGCCCCAGGCAGCGTCTGCGATGGCACGTGCGAGGTGGTGGTTCCCCATCATGTTCTTCACATCCAGGTCCTCCAGAACGATTACTGGCTTGGTTTTCGCCAGCATCGTAGTGAATTTCTGGATGGCGTCGAGGCGCGTGTTCGCGACCCTCATGTGGAGGCGGGCCAGCGCCTCCCTAGCTCGTCTTCGGTTTGACGAGCCCCTCCGTTTGCGGCTGAGGTTGCGCTGCAGGTGTCTGAGCTTCCTCTCGTACCTGCGCAGCACCCTCGGGTTCTCGAGCACGGTGCCGTCACTGACGACAGCAAGGGAGTTCAACCCACGGTCAAGACCGACCACGGGACCGGGCGGGGGAATCGGTTCCTCTTTTCTCTCCTCCGCGACGTTGACAGCCACATACCATCGCTTGGCGCGTTCGGAGACTGTGACACTGTTAACGTGGGCCTTTTTGGAGGGCATGTAACCGCGCTCCTTGAGTCTAACCCAGCCTATCCGGGGAAGGCGGACCTCGCCGGGGCGAACGCTGATGGCACCGGTAAGTGTGAACGACCCCGCCCCTCTCTTCCTTTTGCTCTTGAAGTTGGGGAAGCCCGCCCTCTGCCCGAAGAAGTTACTGAAAGCCACGTCGAGGTCTCTTAACGCCTCCTGTGGGGCGCACTTTGATACCTCGTACAACCAGGATAGTTCGCCCTTCTTGAGCCTGATGAGTTCCCTGTGGAGGTCTACCGCTGTGGGCGTCTTCAGCTTCGGGTGAGGGAGGAGGTTGTACGCGTGTACGTTGCTCTTCCACTCGAGCCCCCAGTTGTAAGCGAACCTGGCGGCGCCGGCGTGCCTGTAAAGACTGGCGAGCTGCATGTCGTCCGGGGCGAGTTCTGTCTTGTAGGCGCGGAATATCTTCATGGCAATAGCACCTTCTTGGCCTTCCCAACGCGGTACCTTCTTGTTGCCCGCTTTCCGTACAGGCGGGCGGTCATTGAGGTGAGCGCATCTATCTGCATCTTGCACTGTACCCGTAGCGAGTTGCGCAGCCGGTAAGTGGAGCCTTCCTGTTTTCCAGAGCCGCCGCGGTGTCTTGTACGACGGGCCGATCTTTCTAGCCCGGCCGAGAGGCTCATACAAATACAAACTGTACGGCTATTTAAAGACCAATCAGAAGTCTATGTCTATCAATGCGTGCCTAGGGGCCGCCAGTTGATTTCGCCCCCCTGACCGGCAGAATCTTCGAAGTGGAGCGTCCGGTCTTGCCCGCAGAAACGGAGCCGCGCCGCTCCTGCCTACCTACCTCTCGATCTCGTACTTCTTTATGTTGTGCTCGAACCTCAGGTGCTCCTGGTAGACGAGCTTGTCAAACTCCGATAGCTCTGCGAGTTGGGAGATCAGGACGCAGAAGGCACACGGGTCCCAGGTGAGCTGTTGTAACCGCAATCTCTTACCCTCAGATGATGTTCTTCGACGCATATACGCAAAATGGACGATTGCTATGTGACTTTCCTAGTACTTCTGTGATTCGGTAGTGAATATTTTGGCGATTTTTCCACGTCTTTTGGGTCCCGAAGTTGGTATGGGGAGGAGCGGAGGGCTCGTCTTGCGGCTTATCTTAACAGTCTGCCACCTTCAACCTCTTCTTGTTTCAGCGCTGGAACCCCGTTGGAGGGGGTAACCCTACCCGGAGCAGGGAGGGTGAAGGTGAAGATCGCTCCACTCTTGCCCGGGGCAGAACTGTTTCTCGCATGGATGGTTCCGCCGTGGGCTTCGATTATCTTCTTGGAGATGAATAGACCGAGCCCCGTGCCGCTCGCTGACCGGGAGGCGAACTTCGAGAACAGCACCGGGAAGATCTGAGGGTCGATGCCTGGCCCGTCGTCTTGCAAACGCACGACTATCTCCTCATTCATCATCTCTGAGGTCACGAGTATCTGTCCCTCCTGCGTGAACTTGATGGCGTTGTCCAATAGGTTGACGATTACCTGCCCTATCCTGCTCTCGTCAGCCAAGACCGGGAGATTGCTGGTTTGTGGCACGAAGACTATTCGAAGGTTTCGTTTCTCGATGGCGTGCTGCTCGTCCTCGATTATCTGACCAATCAGTGTGTTCAGGTCGAACTCCTCCTTCTGGATCGTGAACGAGTTGCTGTCTATCTTCGTCGCGCTCAGGATGTTCTCCGAGAGCTGCTGAAGTCTCACCGCATTTCGAAATATCGTATCGAGTTCCCTGGAACCTGTCTTGATCTTGTCTCGCAGAAGTTCCGCATTCGCTAGGATCGGCAGGATTGGCGTTCGCAACTCGTGGGCGGCGACGTTGAGGAACTCGTGCTGCTGCACCAGCTGCCTCTGGAGAGACTTGACCATCTCCGACATCGAGGCCCTCCTCTCCCTTTCAAGGTATGAGCCGCTGACTACCGGGTCGCGAATCGCCTCGGTCAGCCTCTTGTCCGTTACCGTCGACTGCCTGAGAACCCGGACGAACTCCTCGAGCGCCTGCAGGCCGCGGCTCACCCTGAGATGGACCTCCCTGTTTACAGTCTCTCTCCTCATCTGCGTCCTGACGGATTCGTGCCTCGAGCGAACCGCCTTCATTGTCGCGTTGAGACTAGCGGATATCTCTGCCATCTTCTGGTTTCTCTTACGAATGACCTCGGCGTGGACGGCGAGCGCCTTCCGCCTCATCTCGGCGATCCTCTTCGCCGTCTCGGAGGCCATCGCCAGCTGCTGGGTCCGAACGCTCTCCTGCCGAGTGCCGGCGGAGGTACCGTTATTCATTCGAACGCGTCCTCCTGACCTTGCTGAAGAGGATCTCGACGACGGAGTTCTTCTCCACGACAGACTTGATTTTGATGTCGCTCGGTGCTAGTTTGCAGGGGATTTCTCGAGAGTAGGTCGTGCCTCCCTTCGTTATTTCTATTCGGAGAAGCCGGTCTCTGACCCCGACCTTGACGTCCTTGGACCTTATGCCGGGGAGAAGTACTATCACCCTCAAGCCGTCCTTCTCGTCGATGACGTCGACCAGGGGCGCCTGCGCTGCCTGTTCTGGGTACGCCCGAGGCGCCTCTCGATTAATTGTCGAATCGAGGAGACCCACCTTCAATGAAAAGCTGCCAGTTATCGACCCATGAGTGACTCGACGTTTCTTGAACGTGGTCTCCCCCGAATCCTGGACGTTGCCGAGTATGCCGAGCAGGACACGCTCCAATTCATCGAAAAGGTAGGGAAAGTCTGCCATCAGGTTGCGCCTCCAGGGAGCGAATAGCTTTGCCCCATGGAGAGCTTCTTAAGCTCGCCAAGAATCTCTCGACTCTGTCTTTCGTACTCCTCCCCGTCGATGAGGCCACTCTCGTACGCCACCTCCAATCGGGCGATCCCCGACCTGAGGAACCTAACTCGTTCCTGCGATTCCTGCACGAGTGCCATACGGTTGCACTCGTCGACAACGGCCTGAAGGGCCAGCTTCATCACGAGGTATTCGATTATCATGGCTTTCCTCCTCTAGCAGAAGGAGTACGGGGCCCAAGGTCCGCTCGTGTGCACGATCAGCCCTTCCCCCCCAAAGTCTTTCCTCACTGCTTCAACCTCCTTCTGAAAACGCTCCACCTCTCTGCGGTTGATAAGGTAAGCTGCGTTCAAGATAATCTGCTCATGGTCAGACTTCAGGACTGTCCGCTCGTCGGCGGGCGCGCCGAGTCTCGTGTAGATTTGCTGGCTGAGATCCTCAATCTTCTTGTAGAGCTGGTTCTTTATGGCTTCCTCCATCTTCAACCTAAGGAGGTACGAAGTCCCCCTCCCGGATTTCGGCAACTTCTTCCTCGTCGCCACGACCTCCTCTGAATCGGCCTCCACAGACTGCCTTATCCTCTTCAATCCGGAATCGTTGAGAATCACCTTTACCCCGAATTCGTCCCTGTCCTTGAGCTTGTGCAGTTTTGTACGATAACTCTCGTAGGACTTCGAGAGCATCTTCTTCACCCCTTCCTCTGTCTTGAAGATGATCCCGAACCTGACAGGGAGGGCGGTTCCGATTCCCCGGGCAAGATCCACGACTTTCTGGTGGACGAGAATGTTCACTAGATTAGACTCTATCTCGCTGAACGGGACGGGACTGATAACCGCACCGACGCTCTCGTAGGGCAGGACACGGACCTCTCCTCCCTGTATTCCGACTTTCCCGAGGTTCCTCGTCTCCGCACCATCGAGGATGCAGTAGAGGTACCTGCCTTCAGTCACCGACGACCACCCGCCACGCTCGCGAGCTTTCGCCTCTTTCCGTGTATGGGGTATAGGACCGCGAGGAGGTCGAGGCCGACGAGGTCGATGTCTGAGACAGCAATCCTAATTTGACCAGCCGCCACGACACCCTTCTCCAGCAATTTTTGGAGAAGGTCTGCGAGCGAGACCGTGTCAAGGTCTCGGTTTCCCGTCCGGAGAAGAGCCCCCAGTCCGGCCCTGAGCTCCTCAGGCTTCACGCCAAACTCGCGTGCGATTTCGAGGAGTCGCGTGTTGAGCTGCATGAAAGCGAGGCCCAGCCGTTCGACCTCCTCATCGGTGAGGCTGCCCGAATCGGCTCTCCTGAGGGCCTGCTTCTCCAGGACCTGCCTGAGGACTTCGACGACCGTGAGGACGAGTCTGGCGAGGCCGTTGTCCAGCTTACCCTCCCCTGGGCCGAGGTTAATCTGTCCGGGCGCCTCAAGCTGTCTTTGAGTCTTCCTCGACGGCAAACGTCAGGACACCACCTTGTAGTTCCTGAGTGTCGAGAGGCGGCGCGGGGCTTTTTCCTGGAGCCTCTCTCCTCCCTTCGATTCCGTCTCCCACGGGAGCCTGAGCCCGTACCGCTTTGCGGTCTCCAGCGAGGCGATCACGAGATTTATCTTCAGTGAAAGTAGCTCGACCTTTCCGACACTCAGTGAGATATCTCCGTTTATGACTATCCCTTTGTCGAGTATCCTGTCGAGGAGGTCGACCAGCGAGAGGTCTCTTCGGGGCTCCAGCTTAAGCGACACTTTCACTCACACTCTCGCGCCTCATCCTGCAATACCCACATATGCCTCTGTCCTTGAACCAGTGCTTGCTGCAGAAGCCCTCGATATTGCTCGCCCCGATCGTCTTGGAGAGATAGACTTTCGCTATGTCGAAGGGGGTTCCCCTATGGCACTCGGGGCAGCGCGCGAAGATCCATCCCCGCTGCATGGCCTCTTCCAGTCCGACTCCCTCGTACTTACCGCAGACAAGGCAGATGGCCAATTTACGGCAGCCTCCCCCCCCTTAGCCGGTCGAGGTTGTTGCAGTCTCTTCGAGTGGTAATGGTGCCGAGAGACCCATGGCTGCGGCATATCGCAGGAAGGTATCGATACCGGCAACTATGATCCTCGCTCTGATGACCAGTATCTCGATTCCAACCAAAGCCACGGACACGTTTGCGTCGATGACCAGCCCCTTGTCAAGTACTCGGTCAAGGAGGTCGTAAATGCTAAGCAAGGGCCTGTAGGCCTGTGGGGACAGTTGCTGAGACATAGGGCAATGCTAGAAACTTCTTCTATAAAAAGGGGCGTGGTAGATTGTTCTAGAGGGTGTCTGCACTTATGCCTGAGAATGCACCCGTTTGTTACGCGCGATTAATGCGAAAGAACTGAGAGATAGGGAATTCCTTTTGTGAGATTTCCTACTCCCATCGCCGGATGCGGTTAAGGCAGACTTTGGGGTGGTCAAGGTCGTCGGAATGTATCGCTGACTCGAGCCGGTGCTGTACCGGTAACAAAGGCAGTCAGCTTCGAGAATTCAGTCAAGCGGCGCTTTACGGCGCAGAGTCGTTCACGACGTCACAAAGAGGCAGAAGAATTCGCGAAATCGTTTTAACAGTCGGACTTGTCGGCGGAAACGGCGCTGTAGCTCAGAAGTGGAAAACCCACTGGGCAGCGTGGTAGAGCAGCAGGCTGTTATCTCGTCGAGATGGAGACCTGTTGGTCGTCGGTTCGAGTCCGACCAGCGCCGCCACCTACCGTGTTGAATCCTGACGGTTATACCTTAAAGCCCCCGACCCTTCACCTGTACAAATAGGTTCAGTAGGCCTGTTCTTTAGAAATTACGTCTAACGGGCGTCAGACCGTATCTAACAGCGAGGAGATTTATATCTAATCATCCAAACCTTATCGCAGGCGGGTGAGTGGGCCTCCACCCGATCCGCCATAGAAATCCCGGAGTAGGAGGAAAGTGGAAAAGAGTAATCACGGATCGGTACAAGGAGAAGTTAAGGCGGGGGCCGGGACAGCGACGAAAGGGGTCGTCTCACCCAATACCAGACGGTTAGCCCTAGCCGCACTTCTAGTTTCACTATATGTGGCAGCAAACAGCATTCCGATAGACGCGTTCATAGGAGGCGCCGGATTCATTACCGCTGGAATCATTCTGTTACCCGTAGTTTCCGGTCTCCTCAGGCCTCGGGCCGCATTCATCGCCGCGGTTCTCGCCTCGATTGGTCTGCTGGCTTTCCAGCTCTCGATAATTCCGATATTCGGTTTTTATGGACTGCTGGTGCCTACCATGGGGATTGTTCTAGGCTCTCTGGGTTTCCACAGGTCGCTGGCCTACCCTGCAGTGTACATCGTCCTCGGCGCGGTTTGGTACGTTCTGTTCTCCGGTGGGACGATATTCTGGCTCGTGCCATACGCGCTCGTCATAGGGTTGATTGCGGCAAAACAGGCACGGATATTCAAACTTGGGAAGAAGGGTGACCTGACGATATTCTGTTTCGTCGCTACGATGTGCGAACTAGTCACCATGAACATCGGTTCAATCTCTCTGTTGAACCTCCCGGGCCCGGTGTGGTTGATCATAACGCCGTTCATGTTCCTGGAGAGGACGGTCGCAGTGGTCGGTTCGTCGTCAATACTGTTTGGGTTGTTGAGGCTCAAGGGACCTCTCAGGTTGGAGGGAATCTGACGTGTGCAGGGCCACGAGGCTGTGCTGTTTCAGGTGTATGTCATGGTTCGAGAAGGTCAATCTGGAATCCTGTGACACGTGCGGAGACTGGAAATGTCCTGAATGCGGGAGCTGTCTATGCAGTCTGTCCAAGAAAGAACAGAAAATAGCAATCGCGTACATGGCGACCTACGAAAACCTGCTAAAGGAAATCACTGGCCAATCTTACGACTTCACGAGGCACAGGAAGGTCCTCGTGGGACTGAAGGTTCGACGCAATTCCTTAGTCAGGCCGGAAGTGAAGAAATGAAGAAAGGTGAGAGGAGCGCGATCAACTGCATCTCGGGCGGAGTAGACTCTGTGACCACCGCGTACTACGTCAAGAAGACCCTAAAGCCCAAGGACCAGCTTCTGATATTCTGCGACTACAAACAGAGGACCTACGCCTACGAGGAGTTCTGCATCAAGAAAGTCGCAAGGCACCTCGACCTTCCGCTCAAGATCATAGACATTAGGTGGCTAGGAGACATCAGCACGTCAGTCCTGACCCATCCGGAGAAGGAGATCTCCGAGACCAAGGAGGCCGACCTCTGGGACCCTGAGAAGGCCAGGCAGAGGATCCTAAAGTGGTGGGATCCCTGCAGGAATGCCATACTTCTCCTGGTCGGCCTTTCCCATGCAGAGTCTTTCTACATCTCGAAGGCACAGAGATACGACGTCTACATCGGCATACGGAGAGAGACGCCAGTGGCGATGAAGGACAACACCCCCGAATTCCTAGAGGAGATGAACCGCATGGCGGAGCAGGCCACCCATCACGGCGGGTACAGACTGCTTGCTCCTCTCATTACCTACGACAAGGACAAGGTGGTCGAGTTGGGGGAGAAACTCGGCGTGCCATGGGAGTACACCTACAGTTGTTACGCGGGATTCGGGTTCAAGCAGATAGCCGGGAAGCAACTGCCTGTTCACTGCGGAACTTGTTCGAATGATAAGAGAAGGGCTTTGGCTTTTAAGATGGCTGGAGTACGTGACCCGAGTCTCTATTCCCGGCCTCCTCTTGACGATGTTGAATACGAGGGGAGAGATGGCATCTTCATCCAGACGTGACTTTTTGAACTGAAGGTCCGGGCAGGAAGGCACCCCGTTAGAAGGTGCGTCTACCAGACTGGAGGACCGCCTTCGAAACCTAGGCTTGGTCTTGGTCTCGGGTTACACCCGCCAGGATGCCGATTCGGGCGCTTCTGCCTGAAAATCCAAAAATTGCAACTGGAGCCTTGAGTTCGGGCGTCTAATTGTATGCTGAAAATCCGGAGTGGCGGATTCGCTAAACTCTGTTTGACCAACCAAGTCAACTTTTACTACTAGGTTTATTAACACGACTATCTGGTAGGAGGTAGAATGACATCTGTTTCAATCGAGCAGGGCGGGACAGCCCAGACGACGAGGTTCGGCCTCCTCATAGACTACGCGTTCGAGGTCCCGGCGACGGAGAGTAGGCTACAGGCTGCGGCGCGCGCTCTCCGGGAGAACGGGTTCCAAGTGGAGGTCGTGGACACCCCTGAGGACGCGAGGAAGCTGGTGGACGGGATCCTGCCGGAGGACAAGTCGATTTTCACTGGGTCCAGCGAGACGGTCAAGCTCTCCGGGCTCGACGAGGACATCAACAGGTCGGGGAGGTTCAAGTCAGTGCGACAGGAGCTGGCGAAGATGGACCGCAACACTCAGTTCAGGGAGATGGTCAGGATGGGCGCTGCTCCGGACGTGATCGTCGGTAGCGTCCACGCGGTCACCGAGGACGGGCGGATCGTGGTGGGTTCGGCGTCGGGGAGCCAGCTGGGGCCCTACGCTGCGGGCGCAGAGAAGGTGGTGCTGGTGGTGGGCGGGCAAAAGGTGGTCCCGGACCTGGAGACGGCCATGAGGAGGGTCGAGACCTACAGCTACCCGAAGGAGGACACCCGCATGAGGGAGGCGATGGGGAGGCCGAGTTCTCTTGCGAAGATCCTGATATTCAACCGCGAGCTGGCCCCGGGAAGGACGACCGTTGTCCTGGTCCGCAAGGCAATAGGCTTTTGATAGGCTCCTGATTTATGACGAAACCTGCCTCATCACCACGGCTGTCCCTCATCCTCACGCTGCTCGTCGCAGCACAGTTCGTTATCGTTCTCGACTTTTCGAGAGTCCGGATCGCCCTGCCGACGATGCGCACCGAGCTCGGATATCCCTGGCCAACAGCCAATGGATAGTAAGCGCCACTCGCCCTATGATGTCATGGACCTCGATGGTGTAGCTTACAAGGACAGGGTATGACGACTACGAGCAAGAATGGACACAATAGGATTCGTGTCGGCATCATCGGCGCCAATCCGGATCGCGGATGGGCGGCTGAGGCGCACATCCCTGCTTTGAAGTCGCTCTCGGATGACTTCGAGATCACGGCGCTGTCCACCAGCCGACGCGAATCTGCCGACGCCGCCAGCAAGCTCTTTGATGTGCCTGTCGCGTTCGACAATCACCAAGACCTCGTGAACAGGGCCGACGTGGATGTCGTCGCCATCACCGTGAAAGTGCCGTATCACCTCGAACTTGCGACGGCAGCGCTCGACGCGGGCAAGGCCATCTATTGCGAATGGCCGCTCGGCAACGGCTTGAAAGAGGCGGAGACCTTGGCCGCGCTGGCGAAGAAAAAAGACGTCCTCGCCGTGGCGGGGCTGCAGGCCCGCTCTGCGCCGTCGGTGGCTTACGTGCGTGACCTGATCAAGCAAGGGTACGTCGGTGAGGTGCTCTCCACCTCGTTGATCGGTTCAGGAATGGGCTGGGGGCCGACGGTGGAGCCATTCAACGCCTACCTCAATGACAAGAAAAACGGCGCGACGATGCTTTCTGTCCCGCTCGCCCATACGGCTGATGCGCTGTGTCACTGCCTCGGCGAGGTCCGAGAGCTCTCGGCCACCATGACAGTGCGCCGAAAGTCCTTCACGATCGCGGGGACGGGCGAAAGCAAGCCCATGAACGCGGATGATCAGGTTTTGGTCAGCGGACTGCTCGAGGGAGGGGCCGCGCTATCGATCCACTATCGCGGCGGCGTTTCGCGCGGCACGAACCTGCTCTGGGAGATCAACGGCACCGAGGGCGATCTGCAGCTCACCGGCGCCGGCGGCCACGCCCAGATCTTCGAGATGACCGTACGGGGCGGCAAGGGCGCGCAGTCCTCGCTCGAGGTGCTCCCCGTGCCAGAGAAGTATCGGTGGTCGCCACCGCAAGGCCCTTCCACCAACGTTGCCCAAGCGTACGCGCGTTTCGCCCACGATTATCGAGAGGGAACGCATTTGTGCCCTACGTTCGACGACGCGGTCACGCGCCATCGCATGCTGAACGCGATCGAGACGGCTGCGGCAACTGGTCAGCGTCAAACGCTCGGTTGATCCGCCGAGTTCGTATGAAAATTCTGTTAGACGACCGGCCTAATGAGGCGTCTACAACCCCTTTCTCCGACAAGAGAGCGTTTGGGCACTATAATTCGCGGACTCGAACACAATTCAGGTCCAGTTCTAGCGCGGTAAACCTTTTGAGTCCGACCAGACCCCCCCGGATGCCTATTCGGGCGCTTCTGCCCGAAAATCCAAAAATTGCAACTAACGCCCCAAGTTCGGGCGTCTAATTGTATGCTGAAATCCCACCACCGACCCCACAACCATGAGTCCGATCGCTCCAAGGGCTTTTTTTGAACCCGTCGGGGATTTGTACGCGCAGTCTTATAATCCGCCCGGGGCATCAAACCTACGAGTTTGGCTCCCCCCTATCTAGAGCCGAGGAGAACAACTCATCTGAAATCAACAGCCTTTGATATACTCGTCACCTTTACTGCGGCGCAGAGTATGAAACTACACTCAGGAAACTTCGATTGGTTGCGGAATCCCAAAAGACGAATTACCGAGGGTGCCGGATACGTAGCAGTTTTGAGTCCTGAGACAACCCCTTCAGCGACTGCTTATGTCTGCTGATTTCTTGCTCACGGCGACCTCATAGGAAAGCCTGAAGAGTTCGACAGCAGATTCCACATCCGATTCCTTACTGAACTTGAAGGTTATCCATCCGCTGTTTGGAAGTATATGATGAGGTTCAGCCCTGCCCTCTGCGATTAATCTGTTCCTGACGTCCATGGGAAAGGCGATGTCAGCCAGGTGGTCTCCGTGCACATGCCCCAACTCTCTCCTACCCACCCTGAACTCCGTCCCTCCAAATCTATGGGGCTCCGCGTCCACTCCTTCCCACCGGGAGATCCTTGCGACGATCTTCTTCTGGGCCCCCGCCACCGTCAAGCCCGAACCCAGCTCACTGCGCTACGAGGTCACTGGGCTTCCGCCGTCCGGCGGCCCCCAGCGGGGCTTGATGTCTTTCAGGCGGAGAGCAATCAGAAAGCCGAGGACTCCGAGGAGCGCCGCCGCCACCACGGCGGCCTGGAACCCTGCCACAACCCCAGCGGCTGCAGCCGAAGCGGGCCCGGCCGAGGGTGGGTCGAACGCTCCCGCAACAGTAAGAAGTATCGCTAGTCCGACCGGGAATCCCACCCGGGAGGATGTGTTGACCACCCCCGAGGCCAGGCCCTCCTCACCCGGCTGCGTCCCGGCAACCGCTGCTATGTTGATAGCCGGGAAGCCTATGCTGGCTCCGAGTGCCCAGACAAGCAGGCCGGGCATCAGCACAAGCGCGCTCCCGTTGGGTGACATAGGGAGGAGGAGGAAAGTCCCGAAGGATACCAGCGCGCTTGAGAGAAGAAGCGTGCGTCTCGCGCCGAACTTGTTGACCAGGCGCGAAGCTCCCCATCCTCCAACCACGAAGAAGATGAGCGCCGGGGGCAGAGTCAGCAAACCCGAGTAGATCGCCGAGTAGCCCAGAATGTTCTGGAAGTAGACTGGGACGATGAACCCGACTCCCCCGACGACCGAGGTCAGCACTAGGGCCAGGACGTTTGCGGTAAGGACCGACCCTCTGCGGATGAAGGCTAGAGGCATCAGAGGAGCTTTTGACCTGGATTCGATAAAGAGAAAGGCGCCCAGAGCCAAAGCCGATGAAACGAGTGGGACGAATGTCCACTCGGACGCGAAGCCAAGGCCAGCAGCGTTAGTCAACCCGAAGACAAGTAGAATCGTTCCAGTGGTGACAGTGAGAGCCCCCGGGACGTCCAGGTGCTGATTCTTCAGCCAGCCACCACCCCGCGGCAAGTACCTCCGGCAGAGCAGCGCTGCAACGATCCCGATAGGGACGTTAATGAACATCACCGACCGCCAGCCGAGGAATGTCGTAAGGGCTCCCCCAGCGACGGCGCCTGCGGCGAACCCGCCGGAGAGGACGGCGACCAGGTATCCGAGCGCCTTGTTCCTTTCGGGCCCTTCAGGAAAAATCCTAATGAAAATGGCAAAGGCGGTGACCGTCGTCATGGCCGCCCCTATGCCTTGGACCGACCTCGAAACGATCAAGGACAGGAGGGACTGAGCGACCCCGCCAGTGAACGACGCAATCGTGAACAAGATCAGCCCGGCGATGAAGATCTTGCTCTGCCCGTACACGTCCCCCGCCCTCCCCATCAACAGAAGGAAACCGGCGACGGTGATCGCGTAGGCCCCGTAGATCCACTGGCTGTCGGGGATGGAAGCTGCGAACTCGATTCGAATCGAAGGGAGCGCGACCGTGACTATCGACGCGTCGATTATGTCCATGAAATAGGCAGCGATGACAACCAGGAAGATCAAGCGAACGTGAGGAACGGGAGTGAAAGCACTCTGTACAGGCTGGCTCAATTTCTCACCGCTTATCCAAGAAAGACTGTACTTGTTGATTGAGAATTCGAGGAGTCAGTCACATCGATAACCATTGCTAGTTTTCTCGAACCGCCCCGACGGCGCTGGTTGTTAAATCTTTCCGATAAAAATCGGAAAAATTTTGGGAGATGCGCGAAACTATTTCATTCGTAATTCAGCCTTTGGCAGGCCGCAACGAAGTTTCAGGAACTGCCTGGCGAACAAAGCTGACGATTCATTCGGTATTTGAGTGAGTCGCTTGCCGACCGCGACGGAATGCTACAGTGTCGTGGACCGTCTTCTAACAAAAAGACCTGCGAATAGGACTATAAACACGATCGCAATCATGGCTCTGGCATGAGGACTCTTGTCTACGGAAAGTATCTGATCAGAGGTGCTGGTGAACGACGCCAAATCGTCAAAAATGGAGCGGCTTGTGTTGAAGGCTCCATCATCAAAGATGTCGGCGACTTCAAGGTTCTTTCAAAGAGCTACCAGTATGACTTGAAGGTTGGGTCAGAGAAGCACATAGTAATGCCTGGCCTAATCAATTCCCATGACCACGGCAATGGCATCAGCCTTATCCTGCGAGGCATCTCCGACGGTCCGCTAGAAACGTGGGTGCAGGATTTCTTCTACAGGGGCATGGAAGGTTGGAACACCTACGACAATGTCATGCTATCGTGCATCAACCAAATCGAAAATGGCGTGACCTGCTTCATCAACCACTACTACAGCCCATTTGACTTGCTCGATTCCAATAGACACACGGAGGACGTTGAGTCGGCAGTACGCGCGTGTGTAGACTCGGGAGGAAGAGCCCTCTTTTCGCCTGCCTTTACCAATCAGAACTATTGCACGTATGAAGACGGAAGTTTCCTTGGGACTCTGCCAGAAGGCATCAGGCGTTCATTCAACCTAAAGGTTGCGACGGAGAGCGACAAAGCAGAGCGCCTTAAGCAATACGTGAGCGGTTTCAGAGAGCTGCACCGCAAATACGATGGCAAAGACGAAAGGACCAGGGTTTACTTGGGTCCTTCTAACGTTCATTGGGTCTCGGACGATGCTTGGTTAGAGATCAAGAAAACCGCGAAACGCCTGAAGACAGGAATACATACTCACTTGGTGGAGACGCGTTATCAGGCACAGTACGGAACGAAGTTCCTAGGAAAGACACCCGCCAAACATCTGGATGACTTGGCAATCTTGGGACCAGAAGTCTCCTGCGCCCATTCGATCTGGTTAACCAGGGAGGACATTTCGATTCTCGCCAAGAGACGGGCAACAGCTGTGCATAATCCAAGTTCAAACCTCAGATTGTTCAACGGAATTGCGCCAGCGCTGGAGATGAAGCGGGCAGGAATGAGCGTCGCGATCGGGCTAGATGGAACCACTATCAACGATGAGCAGGACATGTTTCAAGAGATGAGGCTCTGCTCGCTACTTCACCGGCACCCTGGCATTCAGGCCCGCCATCTCAGCCCAAATGAAATACTCGACATGAACCTCACGGGTGGTTCCAAGGTCGCCCTTGATGAGGGTGGTATCGGTGCAATAGAAATCGGAAGGAAAGCTGATATGATTCTAGTGAACGCATCTCGGTTCACGGTTCCCTTCGTGAGCGAGAAGCTTCCACTCATCGACCTACTCATCCTTCGTGCCAAGGGCTCCGATGTTGACCACGTCATGATCAATGGTAACTTGGTCGTTCGAAACAGGCGGTTCTTGATGGCTGATAAGTCGAAGCTGCTGGAGAAGGTGGGAAAGTGGAAAGAGAAAAATTCAGGACTTGATCAGAATCTGGCGAAACTCGTGGACCGGATTCGTTCCTTCTACGAGAGGTGGGATGGAGGGGAACCAAGCAACAGAATGAACTTTATTTCATGAACGATCAACTCTGCGAGATAGAAAGAACGATATGGTGAGAGAGCACTAACAAGACCCGTCAATTCGGCTCTGGAGGAATCGAGAGCCGTTCTGGAACTTGACGCTGGTTTCGGTTCCCTTCGTGTTTGAGTCCCAATCTTGTCGCAGATTTGTAGCTGGCCGACCAGCGCCGCCCACCCGCCGTCATAAGACGGGGGAGGCGAACGAAGTATCCTTGCGATCTCTGAGCATCTCGACGACCTCTTTGTAGGCGCGCATGTACCTCCGCCCCCGCTCGGAGGTGATGTACGACGTCTTCGAGCTGTAGGCCTTCCGTTCCTTATCGAGCAGACCCCTATCGACCAGGTACTCGAGGTACTGCTGAACTTGACTGGAGTTCAGGTTACACTTGAACATGACGTGGGTCTTCAGCGCACCCTCAGTGCAGACTGAGAGAATCGTCTGGATGATTTCGAGGTATCCCCGGTTTCCGCGTCCGACTAGTTTCTTTGCCACCACTACGACAGTTGTCCATGGAGTACATGCATGAGCTCCTCTTGTACCTCATCTTCGTCCAGCTTGACACCCGGCTTCTCGGGGTGTACCTTCCTGAGCCTGAATTCGTTGTCCAGGCAGAGTTTCGCAACGTCGAAGGCCTCGACATAGTTCACTTCCCCGTTCAACCTGCTCTGGAGGGCACGGAACTCCGCGAGACCCTTGATCGCGTTGGATTTCAGGTAAAGCTTCGTCCGCTGCGACCAGAATATGTTGATCAGCTCGACCTTATCATCGATGACGTCCGTGACGTCGAAGTAAACCTTCGGCTCGAAGTTCCTTGTCAGGGGGATCTCGTAGGCGAAGATGTTGGAGTTGAACCTTCCCGCCTCCAGCGTCGCCGTGGCGATTGCCCGGTGGTCGTGGTGGACGTCCTCCGCGAAATGAGTGAAGATGACGTCAGGGTTTACCCAGTCGATCCGCGCTTCGATGTGGTTGATCAGTTCGCTGCTGACGCGAAGCCTACTGTCGGGAAAGTTGTCGACCCAGATCCCCTTCGCCCCGATGAACTGCGCGGCCTTCTTGGACTCCTCGGTCCTCTCGTGCGGGTCGCCTGAGACCGCACCCTTGGTGACGGTGTAGAGGTAGACGTTGTGCCCCTCCCTCGCGGCCTTGATCAGAAGCCCGCCACAGCCGAGCTCGATGTCGTCTGGATGGGCCC
>Ga0209802_1001047_pt1 | contig 21067 bp, 14 predicted proteins | sample GraSoiAngelo_129_FD_185886 | JGI IMG/M metagenome (GOLD analysis project Ga0209802, IMG submission 185886) | Grasslands soil microbial communities from the Angelo Coastal Reserve, California, USA - 14_0927_12_40cm (SPAdes) (version 2) | ecosystem: Environmental > Terrestrial > Soil > Grasslands ... | reverse complement strand
AAGCGCTCTAAAGAACTCCAATTCACTCTTCAGCTCACTGGACCTGTTCAGGAGTCCATCCCATCTCAGGCGCGGCATTAACCACGGACTCGGTCTGTTGCACCCTGTCCTTCAGCCACAGGCTGATCCCGTCTTCGTCACCTGTCGCCCTGGTAGCCAGCTTCGACTTCCTTCACAAGGCTTCTCCATTCCTCTAGAAGACGACTCCCGTTTCGCGGGCGTCGGGGCGTCAACCTCAAGGTAATGCCATCTGCAGCTTCCAACGCGCCCAAACTCATCGCTTGACTCAGTCGATGCTGCCCGGAGCCGCCACCCACTCGCATTTCTGTCCAGTCACCGCGGCGATGCGGTCGAAGTCGGCGTCGTAGTGCAGAACTATCAGGCCGGCGTCCTCAGCTGTCGCAGCGACCAAGAGATCCGGCACTTTTCGTCCTCGCTGGCTTCGACCCGCGAGCATGCGCTGTACGTGGCGCGCCCGTTTCATATGGCGGGCCTCTGTCTCAACCAGGTCAAAGGCGCCGAGAGCTGTTTGGAGCTCGTCCCATTCGCGCGCACTCCGCGCTGAATATCCAATTTCGAGATCTGAAATGCCTGAGCGCCCGACTCGGCCGACCGCGGCGAGTGGCTCAAGCGCCGCCCGGACCTTCGGCTCGCCAAGGCGAGTGAGCACGCTTGTATCCACCAGGTGAGTCAGCGCCAAGCCCGGTCGCGATCCTCTAACTTGGCGCGCACCAGGACATCGATCGCTCGCGAGACGCCCTTCCGGCGCCCACGGCTCACTCGCCGCAAGGCCTCATTCACCGTCTCCTTGATCGTTTCCGTGCCGAGCTCTGCTCTGGCTGCTCCAAGAGCCTCGTCGTCAATGTCAACCAAATGCTTCGCCACGTGGGCAGTATATACGACGCAGGCGGCCTATATACGTCCGAACCGAGTCAGCCGGCAAGGACACTCAGGCGGCCTGGCAGGTCACGAGGCTGGCGCGGATCTTGAGCTGAAGCACCCGGGTGACGGCAGCTTTGACCTGGTCCGCAAAAGCCTGATCGCTCACCATTCGATTCGCGATCGCGAGCGTCATCGGCGCCACCAGGTTCGCATTCTTGACCGTGATCAGGTCACCCCCCGCGGCGATGAAATCGACCGCGCGATCGCCCGCCGGAATCGACGAAACGGCCGCTGCCGCGCCGAGGTCATCAGAGACGATGACGCCGTTGAAGTGGAGTTGATCGCGGAGCAGACTGATGATCGCCGGCGAGAAGACCGCCAGGTGCTGCGGGTCGATCTGGGTGTAGGTGGCCGTCGAGACCATGACGAGGTCGGCGCCGGCGTTGATGCCTTGCTGAAATGGGACCAGGTAAGGATCGCCGGCGGTGGTCGTCCGATCGACGACCGCTGATGCAAAATCCGTGTTTCCGGCGACACGCCCGAGGCCCGGGAAGTGCTTGAGAGTCACGACCTCGTTCGACTGGTGCATGCCGGCGATGAAGGCGAGGCCGTGCGTGCTCACAGTGGCAGGGTCGTGACCGAACTCGCGCTGGAGCGCGCCGATAGGCGCATTCGACGCATCCTGGCCCGCGGGCACGGTGTCCATGACAGGCGCCAGGTTGAGATTGATGCCGGCTGCCTTGAGCTGGGCGGCCCACACCGTGGCCTGGCTTTGTAGCACCGCGGGATCTTCGGTTCCCTGCTGCAGAGCGCTCGGGATGGGGGTGAAGCCGGGGCCGTGGAACTGATCGATCTGTCCGCCTTCCTGGTTGGCGCCGATCAGGAAGCCCACGTGCGCCGCCGCTGAAGTAGATAGAGCCTGCACCTGCGCGCTGACCGCCGCCACGCTCGCCGCCGGCGCAGTCGAGAAGTCGGTGTACCACACCGATCCGACAGCCTCCGTTTCGATCGCAGATCGCTCCGCGGCTCCGAGCTGGTTGCCGATCAAACCGAGAAACATGAGCTGCCCGATCCGCTGGCGCGTGGTGAGCCCGGCCAGCGTGCGGTGCAGGCAGTCCGCCGGTGTCGCGGTGGCCGCCGGCGAGGGCGTGGCGCTTGGAGCTGTTGCCGCGGGGCCAGAGTCGCAGGCGCAAGCCACCGCCACCAGGGCGGCGAGGGCGAACGCGTGGGCGCGATAGGTCACGTGAGTTCTCCAGGGAAGGAACGGCACCCGGGGGTCGAGCGTTCCGCGCGATGCCGAGCGGCTACACCAGAAGGGGCGCTTGGTTCAGTGTAGCGGTCGCTTGACGCGAGGCTCGAGGGCCAGCGCCTTCCGGCGTATCGGATCCGCGTTACGTCCGACCGCGACGAACATCAGAATCACCAACGCGGCCAGCGCGACCGCAAACGGGCCGATGGTGAGCAGAGACGATTCCCAGCTCGGGGTGGTGGCCGGCGGGCGGAAGCTCGCGATGCCGACCGTGTTGGGCCGGCTGTCGGGCGTGTAGACGATGTCGTTGGTTTCGTCATAGGCCGCCGAGTTGCCATGTGAGCCTGTCGCCACCGAAGCGACGTAATCGACTGGGTTGCCCCCAAACAGTCCGATCCTGGTCGAGCTCGGCGATGCAACGAGGAAGCGATCCGCCTTGGCGTCATAGCTGACGATGTCGCCGCCGGCCACCTGCGTGAAGGTCTGCGCCGTCGCGTGGGCGAGGTCCCAGCTGACGATGAACGACGAGCATGCGATCACAGCCGTGTTCGTCTTCGGGTTGATCGCCATGCCACTCGGCTGGCAGCTGCCGCCGAGAGGGATCTTGGTGACCGAGCCGTTGTTGGGATCGATCTTGAACAGGGCGTTGGCGTCGGGGCTCGTCGCATACACCATCCCGTCGACCGGGTCGTAGCGGGGCTGCTCGACCGCGTAGCCAATGGTGAAGTGGGCTTTGACCACGCCCGTTGCCGGGTCGATGCTGGTGATCTTGCCTTCGGTGCTGCTGCTGACATACAGGCGCTGGCGGTCGGCCCCGTAATCGAGAAGGTCGGCCTTTTTCGCGCCGGTGGAAATCTCACCGATGACATGGTCGTGGGTGGAAGAACCGGTTTTGACGTCGATGATCGCCACCGAGCCGATGGCCGTGCCCACGAAAAGCCGGCCAAGGTCGGGGGCGAGGGCCAGCCCATTCGGGCTGGAGGGCACGGGAATCGTCATCACATACTTGGGCTGCGCCGTCGAGATGTAGAAGACGTCGACGCCCTTATTGGTGCGGTCCGCCACATAGAGGCGATGAGCCGCCTGGTCGATCTCGACGACGTCGAACGAGCCGGTCGCTGCAGACGCCGTCGGAATCGCGGTATGAGAGATGGCCACCGGCTTCGAGGCCCCGCAGGCGGAGATCGCCAGGACGGCCGCCCCCAGGAAGGCGATCGTGGCTGGCCGGACGAATCGGCCGCCCGCCCGGCTGATGTTTCGCATGGGTGCCATCTGACGCTTTTCCGAGAGCTCTCCAGTCGACAAACGCCCAGGTCCGGTGCGGTATTCGGGGCCGTTCGCGCGCGTCTTCCTATATATGTGGTCCGTCTTTTACCCGGAGGTTGGCGCCACGGTCACGTGCCACGAGCACGAGAATGTGGGCGAGCTCTGGGAGAACCTGAGCGTCAGCGAGTACTGGCCCAGACCTGAGCCGCCCATGTTGACGTTCGCGGTACCGGAGCTCTGGGGATCGGAGCCCCTTGGGCCCACCAGCACGATGCTGCCTTGCGTGGAGGGATTGACGTCGAGCTCGAAGGTGATCCCCCCGGTCAGGGGAGGAACCACGCACGAATAGCTCCAGTTCACGGTGAACGGGCTGTAGCTGTTGAAGGTGGGGGAGCGGGCGGTGATCTTTCCGCCCGTCGCCACGGCGTTGCTGCTCCAACTCAGGCCCGTTTTGGGCGCCGGGCTGGGGCTCGGCGTGGGGGTTGGGCTGGGGCTGGGCGATGGTTGCGGCGAGGGCGACGGGTCCGGCACGGGTGAAGGAGGCGAGGTCCCGGCCGGCGGGGGCGGTGGAGCCTGGCCGGGGTTGCTCGGCGGCAGCGACGCCGGTGATGGAGGTGGCGACGCACTGCTCTGCGCGGTGGCGGTTGGCGACGGGGCCGTCGGGCTGGGCGACTGGGCGGTCAGCGCGGCCGCCTGCGGGTTTGAACGCGGCTGGTTTACGAAGGCGAAGCCCCATACCGCCACCACGGCCGCGACCAGGGCGCAGACAGCGATCACGCGTGGCGAGGTTGCCGAGCGCACGGACAGGCGGCTTCGAGCGGCGCCGATCGTCACCGGGACGAGCCGCCTCGGTGGTTGCTCAGACATCAGGTCACCCGAAGCAGTCGCCCTCACCACCTGCCGCGCAGGGAGTCATGGCACGCACGTTTTCGACATTACCCAGGGCGGCCTCGACGACCAATGGGCGGTCGTGTTCACCTGTCGGACTTCCAGGAGTGACCCTGGGCAATTCGTCCTACTCGAGCGCCACGACTGTTTTCGCACGTGTGGCGCCAACCGGGCTCATCGGGCTCTTTACCAGAACTTACATCGCTTAACCCCGGAATCCACGGGATCGCATCGATTCCCCGTTACCCCTTAGGACTTGCCATCGATCGTTGATCTCATCGCCGTATCTCGAGCATACGGACCAAGGCTCGCGCTCGACGACGTCCACCTGGCCCTCGAGCCGGGCGAGCTCGCGTTCCTGGTCGGCCCCAGCGGAGCCGGCAAGACCACGCTCTTGAAGCTGATCAACCGCGAGATCCGGCCCACCAATGGCGAGGTTTGGGTCGACGGCATCGCCGCCCACTCCTTGAAGCCCTCCCGGGTCCCCGACCTCAGGCGTCGGGTGGGCGTCGTGTTCCAGGACTACAAGCTCCTGCCGCGGTTGACGGCCAGGGAAAACGTCGCACTCGCGCTCCAGGTGGGAGATTTGCGCGTCTCCGACCAGGAAGCCTCCGAACGCGCGATCGACGCGCTGGACGCGGTCGGCCTGGGCGATCGCGGCGCCTCCTTTCCCCATCAGCTCTCTGGTGGGCAGCAGCAGCGCGTTGCGGTCGCTCGCGCGGTGGTGGCGCAGCCGCCACTTCTGATCGCGGACGAGCCGACGGGCAACCTCGACCTGGAGAACTCGTGGGAACTGATGGACCTGTTCGGGGACATCGCCGCCTTCGGGACGGCGGTGCTGATCGCGACCCACAACGTCGAGATCGTGACGCGTCTCCAGCGCCGGGTCCTGACGCTGGTGGCGGGCCGCCTCGTGCGGGACCAGCCGGCGGGCAAAACCGGGAGGTTGGCATGGCTGGCAACGTCGTGATGGCGCGGTTCCCACGCCGCCGGATGATCCAGATCGTCGCCACGAACGTATTCCGCTTTCTCTTTCGCGGGGCCGCCCGCAACTGGATTCGGAACATGTCCAGCACAGCACCAGCGCTCGGCTCGATGACGTTGCTGTTGCTGCTCTCGGGCGTCATCGGCCTCAGCGGATTCGCGCTCGTCAACCTGGAGCGGGTGGAGTCAAGCCAGGCCTCGCTGCTGCATGTCTACATCCGCGACAGCGCCACGTCCACCGACGTCGATGCGCTGTGGGACCGGCTCGCGACCGACCCTCGAATCGGCAGCGTGTACTACACCACCAAGGCCGAGGCCCTGCAGCGAGCGCAGCACATTCCTGGGCTGCCGCAGATCGCGGACGCGGCCGACAGCAACCCATTTCCGGCCAGCCTCGACGTGCAGGTGAAGAACATCAACGACGTCGCCGCGATCGACGCGATGGTCCGAAACGACCTCGCGGTCGACCCCGTCTCCCCGACCTCTTACGACCGCGGCGCGTATCAGCGCATCCAGGCGGTGCTGTTTGGGATCGCGGTGGCTGGGCTCGTGTTCGTGTCCCTCCTCGGTTTCGTCGCCGTCACCGTGACCATCAACAGCATCAGGGCCGCCATCCATTCGCGACGCGATGAGGTCGCGATCATGCAGCTGGTGGGCGCACCAAGATGGATGGTGCGCGGGCCATTTGTCATCGAAGGCGCCATCACCGGTGGCCTCGCGGGCGCCGCGGCCGGTATCGTCGTCTTCGGTCTCACAATGGCCGGGATCGCCGCCGGCTCAGACAGCTTCACGCAGTTCGCGCCAGGCGTCACGGTCACCGTGGCGGCCTTCGCGGCAATCCTCGTCTTCGCGGCCGGCGTGGGTCTTGGCTCGGGGTCGTCGCTGGTCAGCTTGCGGAGGCACCTCGAGTCGTGAAGGGCCTGCTGGTCGCAATCGTGCTCGCGCTGGTCGTGCTCGCCTCTGGACCTGGGGGCGCCAACGCCGACACGACCCCAACCGATCCGCAGCAGGCACAGCTCGCCCTCATCGCCCAGATCCGCGCTCAGCTCGGAAGCAACCTGGCCGACGCTTTGGCGGCGCAGGACCAGCTGCGGAAGTCGCTTCAGGACAATGCCGTGCAGCAGCAGGAGCTGCAGGCCAAGATCGTGGAAGTCGAGCAGAAGATCGCCGACCTCGACGTCAAGATCGCCGACGCGCGGCGGCGCGAGGTGATCCTGACCGATCGGATCGATGCCGAGCGCCAGCAGCTCCGCGAGCTCGCCCGTGCCATCTACACCGCACCCACTTCGGTGCTGGTGGTTCTCGGCCAGGCGCAGAGCCTGAGCGATCTGCTCACTCGAATCGCCGACCTGAACGTTGCCGGCGCGCGAGCGCGCGAGCTCAAAGCGACACTGGCAAGTGACCTCACCTCGCTCCAGGACGAGCGCAAGCGGGAACAGGCCGACCGCGACGAGCAGGTCAAGCAGCGCGACCTGCTGGACTCCCAGCTCTCGCAGCTGCGCGCATTGCAAGCCCAGCAGGAAAAGTCGATGGCCGACCTGCAGGTGAAGATCGAGCAGACCCGGACCGAGATGTACCTGCTGAGCCGGCAGTCGACCGCGCTGGCGCAGCAGGTAACCGACATGCTCCAGCAGCAGCAGGACGCGATCATCGCGGCGGCAATGCAGGCGGTGTGGACTCAGGTGCAGCTGTGGTCTCAGTCGAACAACGTGGGCCAGATCGCCACCAGCGCCGGCCACTCCACCAAATACCGATTCATCTGGCCCGAGCCCCAGGCGCAGATCTCACAACCATTCGGTCCGAGCACCTTCTGGTTCGAGCCGCCTTATGGCGGTTACCCGCATTTCCACACCGGAATCGACCTGGTCGAGCCCTTCGGCTCGCCCGTGTACGCAGCCGACGACGGTGTGGTGGCCCTGGTCGGCAGCTCCAGCAGCGGCTACGGCAACTACGTGGTGATCGCGCACTCCGGCGGCCTCGACACGCTTTACGGCCATCTCTCGACCGCGCTCGTCAAGGTGGGGCAGGTCGTCACGCAGGGACAGCCGATCGGGATGGAGGGATCCAGTGGCAACTCGACTGGAGCGCACCTTCACTTCGAGCTGCGCATCAACCAGAAGCCCGTGGACCCGAGGCCCTATTTGCCGCCGGGCGCGCCATCGCCCTATAAGGGTTAGCCCGAAAGCTTGCTCGCGGGCATGTAAATTGACCGCTTCTCGGCGGGTGGGCGGGCGATTTACTTCAATTTGATTCGGGTTTGTTGACAATTCGCGCCGGCCCTGACTAGGTTGCTCGGTGATGCCGACGATCTTTCGCGCGGGCGGACTCGCATCGGTCCTCGCCGCGGTTGTGCTCGTGGTCTCCAACATTGGGGCCGCAGCGGCGTTCGATCCGTATGCAAGCGGAACGGTCGGATACGACTATTCGTACGTACAGTGTGGTTCGGCGGCCGGGGCGGCAGCCTTCGGGGTAGTTGGAGTCAATGCCGGCTACCCGTTCACCTATTACAACAGCTGTCTCGGCACCGAATTCGCCGCGGCGGCGAGGACCGGCAATGCCGCCCTCTACATCAACACCGGGTATGACCCGAGCTACACGGCGATCGATGGCCGCCACACCACCCCGGCCTGCGCGAACAGCTCCCTTGCGGTCAACGGAACGCAGGCCCAGCAGGCGGCGTGGGCCGTTGGATGCAGCGAAGCTCAGCAAGACCTCTCGTATGCGTCAAGCCAATCGGCCGCGTCGCCGACCGCATGGTGGCTCGACGTCGAGACCGCCAACAGCTGGTCGTCGAGCGATGTGTTCCTCAACCGCTACACCATCCAGGGCATCATCGACACATTGCGACAGGCCACGACGGCGCCCATCGGGATTTACTCGACGTCCTCCCAGTGGAGCGCGATCACGGCGGGATACCAGCCCGCGGTCGATGCGAACTGGGTGGCTACCGGCCAGCGGACGGTGAAGCGGGCCAGGGGTTACTGCGGGTCGACGGGGTTCACCGGCGCGCCGGTCTGGCTGGTGCAGTACGTGACTAACATCGACAACGATTACGTCTGCTAGTCCCTGACCATGAAAGGAGGGGCCGGCGCGGTGCCGGCCCCTCTGATTTTCCTGAAGGTATCTAGGTGACGACGATGCCGAAAGGCGTCGCGCCCTTGGGGAGCGCGAATGGCGAGGCGTTCAGCTCGCTCAAGCCGGCGCCCGTGACCGCAAACGCGCTGATGGCGTTGACCTGCGAGTCGACGACGTAGAGGTCGTTGTCGCGGGGGTCTAGCCGAGCGTCGAACGGCCGGATTCCGGCCCCGCTCTTGAACGGCGTGCTGCCCACCAGGTGCAGCGAGCCGTTCGCCGCGATCTGGTAGGTCGAGATGCTTGTGCTGGCGGTGTTCACCGTGTAAAGGAAGTTCCCGTCGTGCGTGATCTCGACCCAGCATGGAGCCGTCTGGTTGTCGGGGTATGGCGACCCACCGATTGGGCTGAGCGCGCCGCCCGCGGAGACGTTGAATGCCGAAACCGATCCGTTGCCGCTTCCCGCGTGGGCGTTGGAGACGTAAAGGCGTGACGGGTTCGCCGGCGAGAACTCGCTGCCGAACGGCCCTGCGGCCTGCGCAGCGAATGGGGAGCCGGCGGCAGGTGTCAGGCGCCCGTCGGATCCGAGCGTGAAGCTGTCGATGAGGAAGGTGCTGGGATCGCCGGTGCCGACCTCGACTCCGACCAGGTTGGCGCCGGTCGAGTTGAACAGGATGTCGCCCGGGTTGGCCGTGTTTGGCAGCGCGAACGTCGACCCGCTGATGGCCGCGAGGTGCCCGCCCGCGTTCAGCGTGAAGCCGGTGTAGTTGCTGCCCGTGCCGGTGGTCTTGCTACCCTCGTTGGCTACATACACGAGCCCACCGCTGACCGCGACGCTGATGGGCTCTATTCCGCCTGACCAAACAGGACTGCCCTCGACCTCGCGGAGAGAGCCGTCGGGCCGCACGCGCAGCACCGATATCTGGTTGCTGCCGGCATCGACCGCGAGCAGATAGCGACCATCGCTCGTCACCTGCAGCGCTCCCTGCGAGCCGACGATGCTTCCGGTTCCCGCACCGCCTGCGGCGAACGGAGAACCCGCCAGCGGCGTCAGCGTTCCATCCGCGTGCCGATCGAAAGCGGCGATGGTGTTGATGCCGGCGGTGTTGTCGTTGACATAAACATGTCCGACCACGTCGGACGCGACCGCGCCCGCCGTGAAGCTGAGTGCAGCGGCCGCGGCGACCAGCGCCGAGCCCGCTGACACAACGATTCGTCTGCCAAGATGCATTGCCTCACTCCTCCAGTGCCGTTGATGTCGGCTCTTCGCCGCGCGGTACTGTCGATCGAGGAGGCAAAAGCGTTACAGGATCACGGCCCTCGAGTGACCCATCTTGCCGGAGGTGCAACCGACGGCAAGCAGCTACCAGCAGACCGAAGTCGATTGAGACAGCCTGAGGCGGGGAAGAAACAAACCGGTAGATGAATACGCTGAAGACGGCCTTCTGGATGGTCCTGCTGACGGTTTTGCTCGTCCTGGTCGGACGGGTGCTGGCTGGAACCGGCGGCATGGTCATCTTCCTGGCCTTCGCGGTCGTGATGAACGGCGTCGCGTACTGGTGCGCGCGGCGCAAGCCAAGGAGGTCGGACCGGCCGAAGCCCCGATGCTCCATCGCCTGGCGGATAGGCTCGCGATTCAGTACCACGTGCCCAAGCCACGCGTCTATGTGAGCCCGGACCCCTCGCCCAACGCGTTTGCGACCGGGCGCAGCCCGTCTTTTGCCGCCATCTGCGTCAACGAGGGACTGCTCCGCATCCTCGACGAGGAGGAGCTTTACGGGGTGTTGGCGCACGAGTTCGCGCACGTTCGCAACCGGGACATCCTCACCAGCTCGGCGGTTGCGGTGCTGGCCGGCGCGATCACGCTGATCGCGAACGTCGCCCAGTGGGGCCTGATGTTCGGCGGTTACGGCGGCCGAGACGACCGAGAGCAGGGTGCCGGCGGCCTCATTGCCGGCCTTCTGCTCATCATCCTGGCGCCCATCGCGGCGGCCCTGATCCAGCTCGCGGTGTCGCGTTCGCGCGAGTACGAGGCCGACCATACTGGCGCCGAAGTTTCCGGCGACCCTATGGCGCTGGCTTCAGCCCTGCGCAAGCTCGAACGTGGGACGCAGGTGGTCCCGTCGCAGACGGCTCAGCCCGCGTTCGCCCACCTCTACATCGTGAACCCGCTCTCGGGCCAGTCGCTGAGCACTCTGTTCAGCACGCACCCGCCGCTCGAGGAGAGGATCCGCCGGCTCGAGGCGATGGCGGCCGGTATCCGCCGCTAGCGCCGGGCCGGCGCCGCCTGTAGAACCTTCAGAGACTCCCTGATGAACGCCGGGATGTCGGCAGGCATGCGGGATGTAACCAGGTTCTTGTCGACCACCACCTCCTGGTCGACCACGTCGGCGCCGGCCTTCTTGAGGTCGCCCAGAACCGTCTTCCATGCGGTCATGCGGTGCCCGTTGTACTCGTCCGCGGTCAAGAGCAGCTGCGGGCCGTGGCAGATGGCGAAGACCGGCTTGGACTGCTCCATGAACACCTTCACGAAGCTCACCGCCTCGTCGTGCGCTCGAAGGCGATCTGGGCTGAAGCCGCCCGGGATCAAAAGAGCGTCGAAGTCGTCCGGCCCCACATCCTTAAACGACTTTTCGATCGTTGCCTTCACCTTGCCCTTGCTGCCCTCGACCTGGGCGCCCGCCTCCAGGCCGACGATCGTCACCTCATGGCCCGCGGCCCGGAACGCGTCGTAGGGCTCCTTGAACTCGGAATCTTCGAAACCGTTGGCCAGTACGCAGGCAATCCTCATGGTCGCCTCCTTGATTGAGCGTTGAGACCCACGTTACATCCCCTCCTGCGCAAAAGCGCGGACCCACTTGGTGGGGAGGCCAGGACGATCGCCCACCGGCTCCTGCAATCGCCTATTGGCGATGGCCCGAGGCGGTCGGACGATCGAATCCTCAAGGGGGCGACGGGCGCAGTCAGCGGGTTGTGCGGAGGCTCGACGACACTGTGCAGCGGCGCGCGAGGTACCCGCCGCTCCCGCCAATCGACTGGGCCCTGGCGCCCAGGAAAAAATTGTCGCCAACTGTTGCACGGGGCGCGTTTATGTTGTGTTGTTGATGCGAGGCGCGCTTTCCAGGCTGGCACCAGGCGAGCGAAGCACGCTCGAGATTGGTTCGTGCCTCGTCCTCAGCGTCCTCGGGCTCGGCCTGCAGCTGGGCCAGTGGCCGGCGTGGTCGGGTCTGGTGGCGGCAGCCGGTTACCTGGGCTGGGTGGTGCTCTACGCGGAGGTTACGGTGCAGGCCAGGCGCCGGCGCCAGCGGTTCGCGAGCCCCGCCATCTCAAACGCCCCGGCGCCGCAGCCAGCCCACGAACACTGCGCCGCCTAGGCCGGTCGCCAGCACCCCTCCGAGCAACAGCAGCACCGGGTTCGCTCCGCCGGGATTCGGCTGGGGAGCCGACGGGGCCGCCGGAGCGGTGGACGGCGAAGGCGACGGCGAGGTCGCGGCCGATGCGGACGGGGACGCGGCGGGCGTGGCGTCAGCCGGCGGGCCAGCCTGTGAGCCGGCGGGCGGGTTGACCGCCGGCGGGTTCGCCGGCTCGGCACCCGTCGAGGTGATGGTGCCGACGCCCTGGCTCCAACCGCCTCCGGCTGCGTCGTGCAGCGTGAGCTTGGGATGGAAGGTTCCCGCCGCATATGTGTGGGTGGCGCTCACACCAGACCCGGCGACCCCGTCACCGTAGTCCCAGTCCAGGGTGTAGGGCGGCAGGCCGCCGCCGACGGTCACCGCAAACGACACGCCCAGCGGTGCCGCCCCAGAGGTCGGCGTCACAGAAGCCGACACCGTCAGCCCGGGATACACCGTCACGGCGGCGGTGGCGTGCGACACCTGGCCGCTGCCATCGCTGATGGTCTCCGTCGCCGTGTACGTGCCGGCGACGCTGTATGTGTGATTCGGACTCTGCTGGGTCCCGGTCGTCCCATCGCCGAAGTCCCATGCATAGGTGAGCGGCGCCTTGCCGCCCGTCGCGGACCCGGTGAGCTTCGTCGCGAGCGGGGCGTCGCCGACAGCCGGCGTTGCATTCGCGCCTGCAACCAGGGTCCCGATCGAGATGATCGCCGGCGCGGTCGCCAACGCCTTGACGCCGTTGGCGTCGGTGATCGCGACGAGGGCGGTGTAGGTGCCTGCCGCGTATGTGTGGCTCGGGTTCGCCACGTTTGAGGTGGCGCCGTCGCCAAGCGTCCAGGCGTAGCTGTACGGAGCCGCACCACCGCTGGGCATGCCTGCCAGAGCTACCGCCAGCGGCGAGCTGCCGGAGCTGGGCAGAGCTGTGGCGGTCGCGCTGAATGCGGGGCTGATCGTCATCGTGACCGCCGTCGCTGAGGCGCTTCTACCCGCGGCGTCGGTGATGGTGAGGACCGCGTCATAAGTGCCGGCGGCCGTGTAGGTGTGGCTGGGATTCTGGCTGGCCGAGGTGCCGCCGTCGCCAAAGGCCCATGCGTAGGTGTACGGCGCGGTGCCGCTCGAGGCGCCGCCGGTGAACGTCACGGCCACCGGCGCATCGCCGGCACGAGTGCCTGCTGACGCGGTCGCGGCCGGCGGCGGATTGACCGTGATCGTCAGTGCAGGGGCGGCGGCCGTCGCGCCCACGGCGTCGGTGACGGTGAGGCGCGCACTGTATGTGCCGGCGGCCGCGTAGGTGTGGCTCGGGTTCTGGCTGGTCGACGTCGCCCCATCGCCGAATGTCCACGCAAACGTGTACGGAGCGGTGCCGCCGGACGGTGTGCCTGACAGCGTGGTCGCGAACGGTGCATCGCCCGCAGCCGGCGACGCGCTGGACGCGGCCGTGAGCGGGCCGTGGACGACGATGGCGATGTGCGCTGCGGTTGCCTTGACCCCGTTCCCGTCCGTGACGGTGAGCACGGCGCTGTAGTTGCCGGCCGAGCGGTACGTGTGGCCCGGATTCTGCAGGCTCGACGACGATCCGTCCCCAAACGCCCAGGCGTAGCCGTACGGCGCGATGCCGCCCGCAGCCGATCCGCTGAAGGCGACCGCCAGCGGGGCGTCGCCGTTGTTGTTCGAGGCCGAAGAGCCGGCGACGAGGGCCGGGGCCACCACGATCGTGGCCGAGGCCGTTGCGGTCTGGCCGCTCGAGTCGTTAACGGTGAGCGTGGCGGTGTAGCTACCGGCGCCCGTGTAGGTGTGGGTGGGGCTCTGCTGGGTCGAGGTCGTGCCGTCGCCGAAGGTCCACGCGAACGTGTACGGAGCCTTACCGCCGACAGCCGACCCGGTCAGCGACGTCAACGCCGGTGCATCGCCGGCTGCGGGCGACGCCTTCGCCGTCGCCGCGAGCGGGCCGTTGACGGCGAGCGCGATTGCCGCCGGCGAGGCTTTCGCGCCGTTCGCATCGGTGATCACCAGCGTGGTGCTGAAGTTCCCCGCGGCGTTGTAGGTGTGCGACGGGCTCTGGAGCGTCGAGGAGGTCCCATCGCCGAAGACCCACGCATACGTGTACGGAGCCAGGCCGCCGCCGGGGCTGGCCGTGAACGCGACGGCAAGCGGCGCCGTACCCGATGTCGGGCTGGCGCTCGATGTCGCCGTCAGCGCCGGGCTGACCGTGATCGATGCTGTCGTCGCCGAGGCGTTTCGCCCGGCGGCGTCGGTGACGGTCAGGGTGGCTTGATACGTGCCCGCCGTGGTGTAGGTGTGGCTCGGGCTCTGGCTCGTCGAGGTGCCGCCATCGGCAAACGTCCAGGCATAGCTGTACGGAGCCGTTCCGCTCGATGCTGTGCCGGTGAAGGTCACGGCCAGCGGGGCGTCGCCTGCGGTCTTACCGGCGGATGCGGTGGCGGTGGGAGGCGGGTTCACTGTGATGGTCAGCGCGGTCGCGGTCGCCGTGGCGCCGATGGCGTCGGTCACCGTCAGCCGCGCGGCGAACGTGCCGACGGTGGTGTAGGTATGGCTGGGGTTCTGGCTCGTCGAGGTACCTCCGTCGCCGAACGTCCAGGCGTAGCTGTAGCCCAGCGTCCCTCCGGTCGGCGTGGTGGTGAAGGCGACCGTAAGCGGCGCCTCGCCGGCGGTTGGCAGGCCGGAGTCGGTGACGTTGAGGTGCGGCTGGACGACGATCGTGATGGCGGTCGCACTGACCTTCACCCGATTGGCGTCCGTGACACTGAATCCGGCCGCGTAAGTACCGGCGGCTGAATAGGTGTGGCCAGGGCTCAGCGAGGCCGACGTCGTACCGTCGCCGAACGTCCATGTGTAGCTGAATGGGGCGAGACCTCCCGTCGAGGCGCCGGTGAATGCGACCGCAAGTGGGGCGTCACCGCCGGTCGGCGTTGCTGACGCACTCGCAGCCAGGCTCGGGGAAACGACCACCCTCGCCGTCGCGGTTGACGTTTGGGCGCTGCTGTCGCGGACCGTCAGGGTGGCGGTATAGGTTCCGGCGGCCGAGTAGGTGTGCCCCGGTGATTGGAGCGTCGAGGTGGCCCCATCTCCCAGGTCCCACGCGAATGTGTACGGGGTCTTGCCGCCAGTCGCGGCGCCGGTCAGCGTCGTCGAGAACGGCGCATCACCCGCGGCCGGAGAGGCCGCTGCGGTCGCTGCGAGCGGACCGCTGACCGAGATCGTGGTGGTTGTCGCGGTGGCGGTGGCGCCGTTGGCGTCGGTGACGGTCAGGCCGGCGCTGTAGATGCCCGCCGTGGCGTAGCTGTGGCTTGGGCTCTGAAGCGCCGAAGTCCCACCATCGCCGAAGGTCCACGCGTATGTGTATGGCGTGCGGCCGCCGGCGGGCGTGCCTGTGAAGGTGACCGTGAGGGGTGCGACGCCGGACGTCGGCGTGCCACCGGCGGTTGCGCTCAGGGCCGGGCTGATGTTGACCGAGGATGCCGAAGCGGTGGCCGTGTGGCCGGCAGAGTCGCTGACGGTCAGGCTCGCGGTGTAGGTGCCCGCGGTCGTGTAGGTGTGGCTGGGGCTCTGGCTCGTCGACGTCCCGCCGTCACCGAACGTCCAGGCGAACGTGAAGGGCGAGGTGCCCCCGGAAGCGGTGCCTGTGAAAGTGACTGCGGCCGGGGCGGTAGCGGCTGAGCGGGACGCAGACGCTGTCGCGGTCAGGGGCGCCGGTGAGGTGCCGAAGATGTCGCTCATCGCCGACGCGGCCGCATCGTTGGTCGTCATCGTCGACAGCCCCCAGGACGCCTCGACGGTCTTGAGCAGCGAGTAATGGTTGTAGCCGACGTTCGAGGTGAAACCGGTCTTGACTCCGTAGCCAGTGGCCACGAACGCCACCTTGTTGCCCTGGCTGCCATCGTCCTCGTCCCAAACGATCACGAGCAGCGAGTGCTGCTGGGTGAACGCAGGCGAGCCGAGGATTGCCGGCACCGCCTGGCTCAGCCAGGTGTCGCCGGTCGCGACCGGGCAGTCGTGCATGTCGTTGCACGAGTTGGGCGTGATGAACGCGTAGTTCGGCGTCGAGCTGGTTGCGGCCAGGTCGGTCGACAGATTGCTGTAGTCGACCACGTGGCTGTTGCAGCGGGTGGCGTTTCCGGTGATGTCCGTGTAGTAGACGAACGGATTGTGGCGGGCGAAATATGTGCCCGAGCTGGCGAGCCGGCAGGGCGAGCCCATGCTCTCCGCGTACTCACGCCATGTCTTGCCGGAACCCTCGATGCGGTCCGCGACGTTTACCGCCGAGGTCTGGCACGACGCGCTCGGGTCGCAGTCGGACGGCGCCCAGCTGTAGCTCTGGCCGCTGCTCAGCGCCATGTAGTTGGGAAGGCTCGGATGACCGATCGCGACGTAGTTGCCGGCGATCGCGCCGTTGCGGGCAAGGCTGTTGACGTAAGGAGCCGATGAGCTGCCGATGATCTGGGAGTAAGCCGTGTTCTCCATCAGGATCTCGACGATGTGGTCGTACGCGGGCACGCCCGCGCTTGGGACCGGCGGCGGGCTCGGCGTTGGTGTTGGTGTGGGTGAAGGTGTGCCGCCGGACGCCGCCGGCATCACGTTGCCCGCCCATCCTGTTTGGGTCGTGGTGATCATCGGGTTCCAGGGCACGGAGAAATCACCTGCACCCCAGCTGCTGTAGAGCCCAAATCCGGACGGGTCTTCGCGCCAGACGAAGAAGGACCAGCTCGCGCCGGCCGTGTTGTAGCGGGTGATCTCGGAGGAGACGAACGTGACTGCGGTCGAGCTCGATCTCCGGTCCCCGAATTCCCCCACCAGCATCGGCGTGTTTGCGGGCGTTTGGTTCGGGAAGTTATCGCCGCCGGGGTAGTGGTGCACTTCGTAGATGACACGAGTGTTCTGGCTGAACAGGCTCAGGTCGTTGCTCAGCGGAGCTTCGATGATCACCAGGTGGTTGGGATCGGCCGCGGTGATGGTGTTGTACATGCGCGTCGCGAACGCATGCCATTCGGAGTCGGCGGGCGGGGCAGGCTCGTTCATGAGGTCGTAGCCGACCACCGTGGGGTTGCTGGCGTAGTGCTGGGCGACGTCCTGCCACATGTTGTTGAGCAAGGTCTGGTTGGTCGACGAGGATCCACAGTCGCTCCAGATGCAGTAGCCGTGCCCTGCGCTCTGATCGAAACCACCCGACGATCCGCCAGGTGGTATGAAGTCGTTCAGGTAAACCCACAACTGGTTCTGCGCGGCCCACGCCAGATGCTGGTCGAGCACCGAGAAGAACTGCGTCTTGTTGCTCGAGTACCAGCCGTAGTCGAGGCCCCAGCGAACGTGATTGGCGCCGAGGTTATGGGCTTGCGCGTAGTCGGTCTGGTTGACGTTGATGGCGTTGATGTTCGGCCCGCCGCAGCAAGCGAGAGCCGGCTCGTTGTTGAAGTTGACCCCGCGCAGCACGATTCGGCTGCCCTGGTACATGAGGTTCGAGCCCGAGGAGCTGACGTAAGAAGCTGCCGCGTGGGCGCGCATCTGACCGCTCACGATCATGCCGGCGAGTGCGAAGAAGCACAGGACCAACGCGCTCAGCTTTCGAATGACGTGTCTTCCTCCCTGATTCGCGCGACGCGCGCATGACAAATCCGAGGCATTCCGTCGAAATCGAACCCACGCAGTTTTCGCGATCGAACATGCATCTGGCTGTTTCCCCCCGCGGAGACATTCCAAATTGCTGCCAACGTCGGACGCCTCTCGTCGTCCTGGATTGGCCGGTCACGCGTACTCGTCCTAACCTCGGAACCTGACGATTTCCTGCGTCTTCGCAGTTAAGACTTATCAAGAAGGCCCGAGAAAAGCGGAAATGAACGCCGCAGCCAGCGGCGGGACGGTCGGCAGGATGCACGAAAACGAATCCAGATGTCAACCCCCAACCGACGACCGTGCGCGGAATTTAGGTTTGTGGTTGTAAAGCAGGCGCCGTATCAACGTGATGCAGTTGATGGGTCCATAAGTTCCACACCGCAAAAGTTCCGATGATCGCGGTGCGCATTGCGGCGCCGGTTGTGAATGCCAGTGCCGCACCGACGAGACCAAATCGAGGGACGAGGGCGAGACCGATGGCGACTGTGCAAAGCATCGCGGCTCCGGATGCGACCGCATCGATGCCAGGCCGGCCGAGGCCGATGAGGATGTTTCGGATCACGGTGTAGAAACCATGAAGGCCCATGCCGACGGCCAGGATCGCAACCGGCTGCGCCGCATACGGATACTTGGCGCCGAACAGGATCGCGATCAGCCGTGAGCCGAACAGGGCCGCGCCGGCGACGAGCGGCAGCGTGACCACTGCCGTGAGCGCAAGCGCTGCGAGCATGTACCGGGCCACCGAACCCTCGCCGAGACGCGCTACGCGGGGAAGGATCGCGGTGCCGATCGCGGCGGGGGCCAGCAGCAGCACGTTGACCAGCGCTTCCGCGGCCCCGTAGTTGCCGGTTGCATCCGGCCACAGGAGCTGCCGGACGATGATCAGGTCGCCGCTGAACCACACGGCGAAGAAGACCGATTGCATGAGCAGCGGCCGCGCGAAAACGAAGATCTCGCGGATTCGCTTCCATTCGATCTCCTGGCGCAGCAGTCGCAATGAGACCGGAATCATGGGCTGCATCACGGCCAGCGCCACGATGCTTGACAGGCCGTAGATGATCAGGAATGCCGTAGGTGATCGCACGCCATTGCTCGCGAGGATGAGGATGCCGAGCAATTGCACCAGGTTGGCGATGACGTAGGTGGCCATCATCGCGACGTATCGATCAAGCCCGCGCTGAACCTCGAGATAGCTTTCGAGCACGGCGATCCCCACGAAGTTGCAGATGATGCCCACCAGCATCCAGCCCGCAAGGCCCAGCAAGACCGCGATCGGAATCACCGCCGCCGAGCTGATGAGGACGATCAGGCCGATGAGCGCGACCCAGTTGGTGAAGTACTTCTCCTGGACACTGCGATCGTTCTGGTTGCGGGCCAGGAACCGCGACAGCCCGAACGGAGCCACGGATATGAAGACCGAGGCGATGGTGATGACAGCCAGGGCGTAGGTCAGGCGGCCATATTCCGGCGGTGCGAGGATGCGCGCGGCCGCGACCGAGAACAGGAAGCCGAGCGCCCTTGCTGCCGCGAAGCCTACGAACACCACCGCCGAGGAGCGCAGCAGGCCCGACTCTGGGGTCAGGCGGCGCAGCTCGACCAGGGCCGGCTCGAACGGACGCGGAACAGCGATCCATCGGGGCTCGCGCGACGCGATGACGACGACCGGAGCTGTGTGGGGGCGCGCCTGAGAGATGAGCCCCGCCATCACGCCGACCAGCATCGCGATCTCTTGTGACAGTCCCGCGAAGGTGATGTACTGCGCCGTGGCTCCGAGCAGCAGAAGCATCACCGCCGTGGCCACCGAGGCGGCTCCGATCGCGCTGCGCAATCGATTGAGGTTGGACCGCTGGGCCCAACCCACTCCCGTGATCACGACCAGCATCGCTACGAGGAGCGCAATCCCGGGCACGCCGGCGCGGAACCCGGCCCACAGGTACTCGTTGTCGACGAAAACGGTGAGCCGGTCCGGAACCGAGCTCGGAATCACGGTGCCGGTTCCATACCAGAGATGGTCCGAGAGGGCAGGGATGATGAACTCGTTCCAGTAGCGGATCCGCGTCTGCATGCTCTCCGGGACCACGAAGCCCTGCGCCGTGACGACGTGCTGCTGCTCGAAGCGCGTGTTGAGCACCGGCAGCAGCACGGCCAGCGCAAGCACCCCGCACGCGATCGTGATGACCAGCTCGCGTGGAACCCGTCGCCCGTACAGCAGGATGATGATCGTGGCCACCGGCAGCGTCGCCAGCGGCGCCCACGTCTCGCTGACGATGATGCCGAGAGCGCCGGCGCCCATACATACGGTGAGCCACCACCGCGGAAACAGCAAGCTTCGCGTGGTCGCCAGCGCCAGCGCCACGATGTAGGTCAGAAGGCCGAACGCTCCTACGGCGCTGTAGTGCCCGAGCGTGGAGCTCGGCCGGTATGAGGCAAGCGCGGGCGCTGGGTAGTACGCCTGGATGAAACTCCGCACGCCGGGGACGTTGGCCAGCTCGGCGCTCGCGATGACGCACACGAGGACGCCGGCCAGCAGCGCGCAGTTGAGGATGGCGCGAAGGCTGCGGTCCGTGAGCTGGGTGCGCGAGAAGACGTAGTACACGATGAGAAAGAGAGCCGGCGAGAGCACGGTGCGCCAGGTGTCGATGTCGGCTGCGTAGTGCGTCAGCAGGATGACGAGGAACGGGATGGCCACGCTCGCCATCACGTAGCCTCCGACCGCGAGGTCCAGCGCTCCCACGGGCCTGGGGTTCCGCTGCGTCATCTGGTGGATGACCACGCCGGTGAGCACGATGAAGAGGATCAGCTCATTCGGCTTGAGGACTGGCACGAGCGACCCGCGCGCGAGGCCCGCGGTCAAGGGTACGGTCAGCACCAGGGCGGCGCAGCCAACGGTTGGGCGGCGGATGGTGAGCAGCAACAGGCCGATCGCGGCGGCGCCCGCCAGCGCCGCTATCACATATGTCAAGGGATCGCTCGCGCCTAGGGCGTCGGGGCTGCGGCGACGACCGCCGCCGGCAATCCCAGCGCCGCCATGTAGCGTGGCGCCAGGGCGTCCCACCGGAAGCTGCGCATCGCCACCCTCGCGCGTCTCGCCTGCGCCTCGGCTTGCTCGCGGTCACGCAGCAGCCGGTCGATCTGCCTGGCCAGGCCCGCGGCATCGCCGGGCTCGAAGTAGGCAAGCGTGTCGGCGGGAAAGTGGTCCGCGATGGTGGGCAGCCGCGCACTCGCCACCGGAACGTCGTGCTCGACGTACTCGAGCAGCTTGGTGGGGAATAGAAGCTCACCGTAACCGTCCGCGATGATCGCGACGATCCCGACGGCGGCGATCCGAATCTCCTGCATCGCGTCAGCCCATGGCAAGAAGCCACGAAACACGACGCGGTCACCGACTCCGAGCTGGCGCGAGAGCTCGACGAGACTGTTCTTGTATTCCCCGTCGCCTAGCACCCGAAGCTCGAGGTCGGGCCTGTCATCACGGAGCAGGTCTAGCGCTCGGATCGCGACCTGCACGCCGTAGCGCTCCACCAATGAACAGTGGGTGACGATGAACCTTGGCCCCGGCTTGCCGTCCAGTGTGTGGGCCGGCGCGGCCGCGATGGGGGGAGTGTTCGGGAGCACGGAGATCCGGCCGGCGTCGACCCCACGCGAAACCAGGATCTCCATGCACTGCCGGCTCACGACGATTAAGTGATCCGCCCAACGCGTC